>Ga0111538_10000187_pt1 | contig 73630 bp, 53 predicted proteins | sample SoiMethybrSBSTD1_FD_79669 | JGI IMG/M metagenome (GOLD analysis project Ga0111538, IMG submission 79669) | Bulk soil microbial communities from a Populus tree surrounding site in Tennessee, USA - Soil MetaG P. TD hybrid SBSTD1 (version 2)... | ecosystem: Environmental > Terrestrial > Soil >...
GCGGCCGGCCTCGGATGCCACCGTGCCGTTCAGCGTCACGACGCCCGACTTGGTGTCGACGTCGATGTCGCTGTCGGACAGCGCGTCCTCGGGAATGAACTGTGAGTGGACCTTCAGCGTGATCCACGAGTCGCTGATCGCGTTCCCGGTCTTCTTGGCAGCGTCCTTCACATCCTGCGTGGTCTCACGTGCCTGCTGCTTCGCACCTTCCTGCGCGGATGCAAACGACACGGTGGCGGCGAGCAGCACCGGTACAGCAAGCATCCTGATTCGCATAGCATTCATCTCCAGCTCCCCTTTCGAATCATGGCGGCCGTTCGGGCTCTGCTATGGGTGGCCTGATGAGCCGTTCCCTCAAAACCCGTCGGCATCGGCGACCTGAAGTGCGAGAAACATGCCTTATCGCCGGGCCGGAGAACTGTCGGGCGGAGATGGCGATGTTAGAAGGACTTGCAGCGAATAAGACGGGCTTCGAGAGCCGCTGAGGTCACGTCAACCGGCTGACGGGACCCCCGCGAGGTGAGTTTCTTTACCTACTCCAAGCTCGTTCGTTACTCACACTGCAAAGAAGACTCTTTGCACAAACCAGAACGCTCCCGCCGCAATCACCACGACCGATCCGGCAACCGCCAGTCGCCGGCCGGTATCAGGGCTCTTCGACCGGATCGCCGAGAGGACTGACGCAACGACAATCACGACGGCCAGCTGCCCGATCTCGACGCCGAGATTGAACGACAGCAGCGACCAGCCGAGCGCGCGTGGCGGAAGATCCATCTCGCGCAGCACGTTCGCGAAGCCAAAGCCGTGAATCAGCCCGAAGGCGAACGCGATCCAGGCGCGAACGTCGCGCCCGCCGCGCACGGTCAGGTTATCGGCGCCGACATACACGATGCTCAGCGCGATTGCGGGCTCGACCAGCCACGGCGGAGGCGAGACGACCCGGAGCACGGCAAGCGAGAGCGTGATGCTGTGCGCGATGGTGAATGCGCTCACGACCAGCACGAGCCGCCGCAGCGTGCCGCCGAGCAGCAGGAGGCCGACCAGGAACAACAGGTGATCGGGCCCGATCAGGATGTGGTGCACACCTGACGCCGCGAATCGCTTCACGACGGCCCAGGTGCCCTGCCGCGTGCCCGGATAGAACGTGATCTGTTCGCGATGGCGATCGAGGATTGCCTGCAGCACGACCGCGCCGCGCTCGTAGACGTTGACGAACGTCTGGTGCACGGGATCGTACGGGAAGAGTCGCGCGGCCACGGTGATGGAGGGTGGCGGGCTCTTCGCGTCGTAGCGGACCCGCAGCTGGATCGCCTGACGATCAGGCAACGCGACCGGGGGCGACCAGGTACCCGGCAATCGCTGCCCGCCAACCCAGATCTGGAGCCGATCCTTCAGGAGCTCGCCGAGCGCCTGCGCATGACGCGCCAGCTCGGTCGCATTCAGCAGCCGGCTCGCATCCTCCACCCCGAGATCGTGGGCCGCGTCGAACTCGTGCACGGTGACGGTGAGCTCGACGCTCGCGCCGTCCAGGCGGACGTCCACGTAGCTGAAAGGCGCGGGATGCGCGAACGCCGGGGCCCCGGCCGTCACCACCAGACACAGAAATGTCAAGACTCGTCGCATCGGCGAAGGGAAGTGAGTCCGTTATTATCGTCGAGCGGCACTATGAACGAACCGGTTGAAGCTCCAGGTCTGCGCATCATGCGGCGGCTGATGCTGCTGCTCCTGAGCGTGGCGATGATCGGCACCGCGGTTGACCTCATGCTCCTCGATCATCACGAGGACTTCTGGCAGATGGTGCCACTCGGCGTGATTGCGCTCGGCGTGGTGTCGGTCATGCTGTCGACGATCAAGGGCGGCGTGGGCTCGGTCATGCTGATGCGCGTGACGATGGCGCTCTTCGTCTGCTCGGGCTTCGTCGGCATGGGGTTGCATTACATAGGCAACAATGAGTTTCAGCTGGAGATGGACCCGAGCCTTCACGGGTGGAGTCTGTTCGTGAAGTCGATTACGTCGAAGGCTCCGCCGGCGCTGGCGCCCGCGGCGATGATCCAGATGGGACTCCTCGGCCTGCTGTATACGTATAAACACCCGGCGCTCGGCGATTCGCTGCAGGAGGCCGGTTCGGATGGAAGACGACGATCAGGAGCATGACGATGAAGATGCATAGAGTGATGGGAGCGGCGGTTCTCGCGCTCTCGATGATGGCGACGCCGGCCACGGCGCAGGTCGGCAAGTCGCTGGGCGTGATGGACGCCAACACGGCCCCCGAGAAGGACCTCTTGACGATGCCGCACATGACGCCGGCGATCGTGAAGGGCCTGCTGGAGAAACGGCCGTTTGCGAGCATCACTGACTTGAACGCCTATCTCCTCAGCCAGAAGCTCACGCAGGAACAGGCCAACGAGTTCTACGGCAAGGCCTTCGTGCACATCAACCTGAACACCGCGACGCCCCAGGAAATCCTGCTCGTGCCCGGCGCGGGCAAGCGCATGGTCCACGAATTCGAGGAGTACCGGCCCTGGAAAACCTACGCGCAGTTCGACAAGGAGATCGGCAAGTACGTCGGCGCGGAGAAGACCGCGCAACTGGCGCAGTACACCTTCATTCCGGTCCGTCTCAACACCGCGGCGGACGCCGACATCCTGTCGATTCCCGGCGCCGGTCAGCGCATGGTGCGTGAGTTCAAGGAGTACCGGCCCTGGAAAACGAAGGAGCAGTTCATCAAGGAAATCGGCAAATACGTCGGCGCGAAGGAAGCCGAGCGGATGTGGCGGTATGTCGTAATTGATTGAATCGCAGGCCGCTCTTCCCCCCTTCCAGCCGCCACATCAATTCCCTCTTACCGGGGCGATGCTGCCTGCTGCAGAGTTCGCCCCCGTTTCCCTTCGGGAGTCGTCGCCGGCGATGTCCCTGGCGGTCTGTGGGTAATCGACGGACCGACATTGAGCTCTGCGGGACGGTACCAAGGTAATGAGTTCCACACTGAGGGGTACAAGGGACGGCTCCGGGGCCTGTTGACTCGGCCCTGGAATTGCTGCGCTACCGCTTAGGCTGGCGTCGAAAGGCGCCCAGACGGACGAACGGCTGGGACCCGGAGTAGCAAGAGGCTCGCACCGCGCCCCCCACACTGGACCTGCACGGACGCACCGTATCTGAGGAATATGCTCGCCCTATTGACGATTTCCGGTGCCGTAACCGGTGCGGCCATCGCGACGTATGGTTTCGACAGAATTTTTCCGCTGACGACGCGCCTCGCCGTCGCAACCGTCCTCGGCCTCACGTTCTACGCCCTTGCCGGTTTTACCACCGCGATGGTGCTCGGGCCCGGCCCCCTCAGTGCCGGTGTCGCTGCGGCGCTCGCCCTGAGTCCAGCCCTTCTTCTCGCCCGGGAGCAAACGCGGAAGGACGTGATCGCCGACTGGCGCGCCGCGCTGGCGCGGGCTCGACTGGCGTTGAGTTGGCGTGACCCCGCCGGACGCGCATTTGTCCTTTTTGTGGCTTTCGTTGTCCTCCTCCTTCCAGTGTTCACCCGCGCGATCTACTCCACCGCCGATGGCGTCTACACGGGCGTCTTCACCAACCGCTATGATCTCCCCCTCCACGTCAGCCTCATCCAGGGATTCGGCAATGGCGGGAACCTGCCGCCACAGCACCCCGAATTCGCCGGGGCGCCGCTGACCTACCCGTTCCTCGTCGATTTCGGCGCCGCTCAGCTGGTCGTGGCGGGCCTGGACCTCTACCGCGCGATTGCCGTTCAGAATGTCGTCCTGCTAATCGCGCTCGTTGTGCTGCTCCATCGCTGGACATTGACCTTGACCGGCGACCGGGTCGCCGCCTTGATTGCCCCGCCGCTCGTGCTGTTGGGCAGCGGGCTCGGATGGCTGGTATTTGCGGTCGAGGCGTCGCAGACACATCGGCCATTGTGGGACTTCCTCTGGAACCTGCCCCACGACTACACGATCAACACCCGGAACCTGCGCTGGGGCAACTTGATTACGACGATGCTCGTATCGCAGCGCAGCTTCCTCCTGGGCCTGCCGTTGTTCCTGATTGCCTCGATGTTCTGGTGGCGGGCGCTTCATCCGCCGCAAGATCACGCCGCCGGGACTGCGGTCGATTCCGCTGCGAGTATTCGGTTGATGTGCGCAGCGGGCGTAACCGCGGGCCTTCTCCCGCTGGCGCACCCGCACAGCTTTCTGGTTCTGATCGCAGCTGCGGCGTGCCTCACGCTCCTGTTCCGGCAGTGGATGAACTGGGCGGTTTTTTTCGCAGTCGCGGCGGCCGTCGCGGCGCCGCAGCTCTGGTGGATAGGCCGGGACAGCGGAATCGATTCGCAGCACTTCGTAGGTTGGCACTACGGCTGGACGAAGGGGAGCGAGTCGCTGGCCTGGTTCTGGTTCAAGAACACCGGAGTGTTCATTCCGCTCGTGGTCGCGGCCCTGACCGCCCGCGGCCGATGGCGGATCGTGCCGGAGCGGCTGGTCCTGTTCTACCTTCCCTTCATCGGGTGTTTCATCATCCCGCAGCTGGTCCGGCTGGCCCCTCGCCCCTCCGCGAATATCAAAGTGCTCGTTTACTGGTACATCGCTTCGACGTTGCTGGTGGCGATGTGCCTCGCGCGCGTCTGGCGCATCGGACCGGCCGCACGGGGACTCGTCGCAGCCCTGATAGCGACGCTGACACTCTCTGCCGGACTGGATGTGTGGCGAGTGGCGTCCGGGGCCTCCGCAGCGCGCGTTTTCGACACCGCTGCGGTGTCGCTGGCCACCCTGGTCGAGCAGACGACTCCGCCAGACGCCGTGCTCCTCCACGCGCCGATCCGCCAGCCGCCGACGGCACTCACGGGACGTCCGTCGGTGCTGGCGGATCTCCTCCATGTCGGATCCCACGGTTTCTCCTACGCAACCAGGCAGGCCGACGTGGCCCGGATCTACGCCGGCGATCCGGATTCGCTCGCCCTGCTGCGGCGGTATAACGTCGACTACGTGGTCGTGGGTCCTGCCGAACGGCTAACGCTCGGCGCGCGCGACAGCCTGTTCAAGAGCCATCAGCTCGTCGGCACGGCCGGTGGCTACAAGCTGTACCGGGTCGTCTATCCCGACGGGTCGTTGGCGCATCGACTGCCACCGTCAGCCACGCGGGACTCGACAGGTGCGCGATGGTGGAAGTGACGACGCCCTCGATCCCGGATCACCGCGGCCCGGTGCGACAGCTGAGGTCCCTGGCTGTCGTGGTTCCGTTCTTCAACGAGGCCGCTGGCGTCGAGGCGTTCTACCATCGCCTCCGCGCTGCCGTGGACCCCCTCGGCGTCGCCTGTGCGTTCGTCTTCGTGGACGATGGCAGCCGGGACGAGACGCTGAGACTGATCAACGGGCTCGCAGACGGTGACCGCCGCATCACGGTGCTGTCGCTGTCCCGGAACTGGGGCCACCAGATGGCGCTCACCGCTGGCTTCGACTACGTGGGGGAAGACGTCGACGCGGTGATCACCATGGACGGGGATCTGCAGCATCCGCCCGAGGTCATCGCGAAGATGATCCGGCTCTACGAGTCGGGAGCCGATGTCGTGTACGGCGTCAGACGCGAGAACACCGGCGCCAGCCCGATGAAGCAAGTGACCTCGCGCGCGTTCAACGCGCTGCTCGCGTGGTCCACCGATGTCCGCGTCGTGCCCGGCGCCGCTGACTTCCGATTGATGTCGCTCGAGTCTGTCCGCGTCGTGCGGCAGATGCGAGAGGTGCATCGCTACCTGCGGGGCATGGTGCCCTGGGCGGGCTTTTCCTCGGCTGTCGTGGTGTACGAGCAGGCGGAGCGGCATGCCGGAACCCCGGCATATACGTGGCGTCGCAGCCTTCGGCTCGCGCAGCACGGAGTCTTCTCGTTTTCGGTGCTGCCACTGCACGTGATCACATGGCTCGGAGCCGGCTTCGCCGCGATCGCGGGCGTGTACCTGACCTACGTCGCGTGGGTCGCATTCAACGGGCGAGTGGTGACCGGCTGGCCGTCGGTAATCGGGGTCCTGCTGATCGTCAGTGCCTTTCAATTCCTCGCGCTCAGCATTCTGGCGCAATATCTCGGAATGGTCTTCGAGCAGGCGAAACAGCGGCCGCTCTATGTCCTCAAACAGGCCCGTCAGGGCCAGCGGGCAGAGGCACCGCGGTCGGTGGGAACGGACAGTCCGAGTGGTCTCGTCCTTTCCTACTCGGACTCCGAAAGGCGTATAGGCTGAGCGCGGACGAGACCTCGCTCAGAGTTACGGACCGTCGGCCCGGCGGATCACTGGCGCCTTTCGGGCAGAATCGTCGTATCCGATTTGAGGCTCCCGGGCGCCGCAGACAGGTACTTCTCCGGCGACAGCAGAATCTGATCGATCGACAGGCCGTCCTCGCGTGTCTGCACCCGAATCGTCTGCAGACCCGTCGTCTCGAAGTAGATTAGAGGCCCCATCACTCCCGTGCCCCAGCCGTTGTCTTGCCAGCCCCAACCCGTGAGGCCACAACCGGTGCAGTCTTCGAGGTTCACACTGTCGCCGGTGGGGGTGCCGATGCGGTTGACGGGACTGCCGGCTTCCGTGACGCTCCTCGAGAACTGGACGAAGACCGAGTCGTTCGCCCAGCCGTTGCTCTCGGCCCGGCCGCGAATCCACAACCGGTACGGCCTCCCTTCCTCCGCGTTGAAGGTGAGCTCGAAATAGTTGGTCGGTGCGGCCAGCGGGGTGGCGAGCTTGGCGCCATTCTGGTTCGGATGCACGATGCGGGCGCCTCCCGCGGCGGTCCCGTCGCTGACGGCCACCCATGCGGATCCGGCTGGGATCAAGGCCTGAGCCGCATGCATGTTGACGTCACCGGGCCCGAGCGCGCCAGTCCCTGGAGGTGTCGTCTCGCCGCCGCCCGTCCGCTCCGGAAGTCTCGTCGTGTCCGATTTCAGGCTGCCCGGAGGCACGGTCAGGTATCTCTCCGGCGACAGCAGAATCTGGTCGATCGACAGGCCGTCCTCGCGTGTCTGCACGCGAATCGTCTGCGGGCCCGTCGTCGCGAAGTAGATTGGAGGACCCAGGACTCCCGTGCCGTAGCCGTTGTCCTGCCAGCCCCAACCGGAGAGGCCACAGCCGCTGCAATCTTCCAGGGTCATCGTGGTGGCGGACGTGGTCCCAATGCGATACACGGGCGTGCCCGCGTCGTTCACGCTCCCCGACAACTGCACGAAAACGGAGTCGTTCGCCCAGTTGTTGCTCTCAGCCCGGCCGCGAATCCACAGGCGATAGGGGCGCCCTTGCTCCGCATCGAACGTGAGCTCGAAATAGTTGGTCGGGGCGGCCAGGGCGCCGGGGAGCTTCGCGCCGTTCTGGTTCGGGTGCACGATGCGGGCGCCGCCCGCGGCCGTCGCGTCGGTGACGACCACCCACGCGGATCCGGCCGGGATGCTCGCGTGTGACCCATACAGGTTGATGTCGCCAGGGCCGAAGCCCCCTCCGTTCGGGTCCGTTGCCGTCGCCGTAGTGAAGCTCCAGACGGGGCTGCTCTTCGTTACTTCCGCCATCGTCCTGCCGACAATGCGCCAGTAGTACGTCGTGCCCGGGGAAAGGGGTGGAAGAGCGTAGGTCTTCTTGTCGCTCGGGGTCTCGGCGCGGCCGAGGTCCAGATTGCCGGCGAGGAGCGGTGGATTGGGAGACGTTCCGAAATAGACGTCGTACTTGTGCGCGTACGGGCCGCCGTCCCACACCAGGCTCATCGTCGTGGACTGACGAATCGCGCTGAGCGTAGGCGCGATCAGCGTCGGCGCCGTTGGAGGAAGCGGCTGAAAAGCGGTGTACTCCGCGACCCCCGCGCTGCCGTTCCATTTGCGCTCGAACTGGCCGACGAGCCAGGTGAACATCCAGGGCTTGGAGGTGAAATAGTTGTGCTCGTCGGAGGAGCCGGCCGACCCGCTCGTCATGTTCGACGAGCCGATCACCGACATCCCCTGGGAATAGAGGAGCACGGACTTCTGGTGATTGAGGCCCTGATGCGCCCGCATCATGATCTCGACTCCGCCCATGTGCAGTCGATCGATATTCCAGGAGACCCAGAGCCGATTCGGATCGCGGTACTCCTCCGGTTCGGTGAGCAGCCGGACGCGCACGCCCCGCTGTCTCGCGGCGATCAGCGCGTCGGTATGGCGCCGGTCGGTGATGCGGTACATGGTGATGTCGATCTGCTGCGTTTCGGCCGCGTATCGCTGCACGATCCGCGTCGCGTAGTTCTGCAGCGGCACGAAGTTCAGTTCGGGATCGCGTGCGTAGACTGGATACCGTCTGACAGGCGTCGTGACGTTCGCGTAATTCACGTAGGCGCCATCGAGCCAGATATCGTCGTACCGCGTCTTGAAGCTCTCGACCACCTCGATGTCGTCGGAGAAATACACGACTTCGTCGATGTAGTTGGCGTAGGCGGTGTCGGGCTTGAACGCATTGGGACTGTAGTTCGCGCCGCTGAACTCGACGACGTTCTGGCCGGCGAACAGCATCATCTTCCAATGGAGCCAGCGGGAACCGGCGCGACGGATCGGGACGCCCGCGGCCTTGAGCTTCTCGAGGATGGCCGCGTTCAGAGGATAGGAGCTGTTGGCCCGAAGATCGGCGATGACACGGACCGGCACGCCAGCCTGGAACTTCGCAATCAGCGCGTCGGAGTAGCGATTGTCTTCCATGAACCAGAACGCCACGTCGATGGCGACGGTCTCGGCTTTAATCAGGTTCAGCAGCGGCGTACGGCAGTCCTCGAACGCCGGGTCGCACAGTCGTTCGGCGGCAGCCGCCGGCGTCGGCGTCCAGAGCAATCCGAGTAGGGCAATGGCGGTAGCAGCACGTGTGATCATGGGTCCCCTGGGGCCGGTTCGGCAAACGAATCGCGAACTTGTGGTCGCGCCAACCCACCTCTTGCGCCGGCACGGCCCTTTCTGCGAAATCGATGCCGTGGAGCCGCCGACCTCTCTGGACTCATGGCTCGGCCGGATGAGATCGGAAATCGTCGCCTGTTCCGGCTCTCTGCTTGAATACGGGCAGCCACCGGTCTGCGTTCGCGTGCAACCGGCGACATGCGTCGAGTCGCTCTTCCCGGAGCGGGCCACCGCTCCAGGAAAGAGCCTGTCGCGCGAGCGTTCGCGACACGCCGCTCACTGCGTCTTGTTCAGAACTTTTGTGTCGTTCTTCGTCAGGCCCGGCGAGGCCGTCAAATAGGTGTCTGACGACAACACGATCTGATCGATCGAGATGCCATCTTCCCGTCCCTGGATGCGGATGGTCTGCGTGCCGGCCGTGAAATACAGGGCGGGCCCGAGGACGCCGGTACCGTACCCGTTGTCCTGCCATCCCCACCCGGAGACCCCGCAGCCGCCGCAGTCCTCCAGGACGACCGCCTCCGCCTGGGTCGTCCCAATGCGGTTGGTCGCGGTGCCGCTGCTGGTCACGCTGCCCGAGAACTGCACGAACACCGAGTCGTTGGCGTGCGAGTTGTCCTGAGCTTTTCCGCGCAGCCAGAGGCGGTAAGGGCGGTTCGCCTGGGCCGTGAACGTCAGTTCGAAGTAGTTCGTCGGGCCCGCCAGCGGCACGGTCAATTTCGCCGCCCCTGAGTCCGGGTGTTCCATCCGGCTGCCGCCGGCGGCGGTCGTATCGGCGACGACCCGCCAGGTGCCGTGGGGGATGGCCTGTGCGGCGTAGCGCACAACGGTTCCCGCCGCGGCCGACTGCGGCAGGATGGTCGCATCGTTCTTCGTCGATCCCGGTGAGGAGGTCAGATAGGTCTTCGGCGACAAGACGATCTGATCGATCGAGATGCCATCCTCGCGCCCCTGGATGCGGATGGTCTGCGTGCCGGCGGTGAAATACAGCTCCGGACCGAGGACGCCCGTGCCGTAGCCGTTGTCCTGCCATCCCCATCCCGAGACGCCGCAGCCGCCGCAATCCTCGAGCACCACGGCCTCGGCCTGCGTGGTGCCGATGCGGTTGGCGGCCGTGCCGGTGCTGGTGACGCTGCCCGAGAACTGTACGTACGCCGAATCGTTGTTGTAGGAGTTGTTCTGCGCGCGCCCGCGCAGCCAGAGGCGATACGGACGATTCGCCTGGGCCGTGAACGTCAGCTCGAAGTAGTTGGCAGGGTTCGCCAGCGGCGCTGTCAGCTTCGGCGCACCTGCATCCGGCTGTTCCATGCGCGCGCCGCCTGCGGCCGTGGTGTCCGCAACGACCCGCCAGTTGCCGGCGACCCGGCTCGCATTCTTCGCGTAGAGAACGATGTCCTCGGCGCTCGCGGTCGCGGTGTTGACGACCACGGAGTCCGAGCGGCTGAGCCCGCCGCTGGTGCCTCGCACCGTTATGGTGAAACTGTTCACGGCGACGTTCTGGGGCACCGCTACCGTCATCGTGGCGGTGCCGCTCCCCGTCACCGACGCGGGAGAGAAGGTCACCGTCGCCCCGGCCGGGGCGCCGGTTGCACTCAGCGCCACCGTCCCGGTGAACCCGGCTTGCGCGGCAACGCTCACCGAGAACGACGCGCTGGTGCCGGGGGAAATCGTCTTGCTGGCGGGAGTCGCAGTAACGCTGAAGTCGGCCGGCAGCAGGCCATACACCACGACGCCGTTGTCGTGGTTCGCCATGTAAACCTTGCCGTTGACGACCACCGGCGGAACGAACTTGATGAGCGTCCCCGCACGATCCCGGCTCGCGTTCTGCTCGCTCGTCCAGATCTGGGTGAGCGTTCCCGCGTCGTACGCACGCAGGATACCGCCGGTCAGGATGTGCTTCGCGTCCTGGTTGGTCGGCATCGAGGCCCAGACGATGCCGGTCCCGTCAAGAGATCCATTGGCGGACACGGAGAGGGATCCGCCGGGATGTCCCGGTGACCTCACCTGGCCCTGCGCGGAAGGTCCGGCCAGCAGTCCGCCGGTCAGGCGATAGGCGGCCAGGACGTCCTCCTCACTCCAGTTGTAGACGACCGGTCCGGCAGTGTCGGAGTTCCAGTAGACCGGCCCTCCCATCACGTGGCCGCGATTGACCGGGATCCGCTGAACGATCTGCGTATCGCCGGCCACCTTGTGACCGAGGTCGTCGGCGTTGAGCAGGTACAGCACGCCTTCCTTGCCGCCGCCGAGCAAGAGCCTCGTTCCCGGCAGCAGCGTGAAGCCGGAGCCACTCAAGTCGTCATCGTTGATGCTGAGCGTCGCTTCGTTTCCCGGAGTGAAGTAATCCACGAGTGCGAGCCCGGACCGGCTGACGCTGAATTTCAACAAGGAGTCGCCGAAATTGCGGACGCCATCCCATTGGCCGTTGCCGGTGGCGAAGTACGCGTGCCCGCTGGCATCGATAGTGGGGGCACGGCCGCCCTGCCAGATGCCTCCGCCGCTGCCATCCGGTACCGCCGCGAAGGCGCCGACCATTGCGAGCGTCGTCGCGTCGAATCCCATGATCCAGCCGTGATACGGCTTCTTGTCCTCATGAGCCGCCCACGAGACGAGGACGACCCCATTGGTCAACGCGAGTCCCGCTCGCTGCTGGTGCATTCGGGCATTGAAGCTGATCACCGGGCCGCTGGGGCCGGGCGTCGAATCAGACGCGGAGCCCGGCACCGATGCGGTGATCTTAACAGGACTTCCGGTCCTCGACTGGCCGGTTGCGATATCAAGCGCGTGAAGCCGCTGCACATAGGCGCCGCTCTCCTTGGTTCGCGCAACCAAGTACAGCGTATTGGTGGTTCGATTTATGACTGGCGTGCCCTCGATGCCGACGTTGCCAAAGATGTTGTTGCTGGTGGCGACGATGTCGGTTGCCGGTACCGCGGTGACGGACGGAGGGCTGGTGAAGTTTCTCGTCCAGAGCGGAGTCGGCGAGGCGCTGTCAGCGTTGAACGCGTACACCTTGTCGTTCATGGTCACGACGTACAACACATTCCGGACGATCCCCTGGATGGTCACTCCCCTCACGTACAGGGGCTGCGCGTATACGGCCCCGTCGACCGGATAGGTGTAGAGCTTGCCGAAGCGGTTGACGTTCACGTTGGCGGGCGTCAACGTGGTTTCTCGAAGGTTCGCTCCCGTCCTGGCGCCGTCGTAACGATTGGTCAGCACATCGATCTGCGCCTCTGCAGCCCGCGGAACGAAGCCTGCTGCCGCTACGATTAGAAGAGCAGCGGCTGTAGCACGCCCAGGCAGAGTTCTTTGACGACTGCTCAGCGAAACAGGCATAAAGGGACTCCATCAACGCGTCGCGGAAAGGGTCGACGTCAGCGTCGTTTCGGGAATGCGTGCAGGCGAATCGGCGCGGCTGGAATCAGCCCAGCTGGAAGATTCGACCGGGTCGAGCACAGCCACGTTCCGGCAGGGCTGGTTTTTTTCGCTGTGCTCGCGCGCGACCTATGATGAACCAACTCGCGCGACGCCTCAAGCTCGGCACGACCGTGAATCCGATTCCGTCTCCGGGATCCGGATCCCGGATCCCGGAGCTTAGTCCTTGTACGGATCGAACAGATCGGCCCCCGCCATGACGACGATGAGCGGGCGCAGCGTGTGCAGTCGTTCGATGGTGCCGCGCTGCGCTTCGAGCACGGATGGCAGCCGGCGGTAGGCGTGCGGGCTCTCATCGAGTCCGCCGCCCCGCAGGATCACACCCTTCTCGCGAACCCATCCGTGCATCATCTCCGGCGACACGAGGCCGGGACTCAGGATCTTGCCGGTTCGCCGGTTGCGCTTGCCCGCCGCCTGCGTCCGTGACATCACTCTGCCGGCGCCATGAACGGTCGAGAAGAGCGCTTTCCGCTGGAGCGTCTCCAGCGGCCCGCCCGCCGCGAACGCGCCCTGGACGATCACCGCATCGTCGCCCATCGAGCCGCCGATGAAGCCCTTCTGACCGGGAAAGGCGGGGGTCGCGCCCTTGCGCACGACTACGACGTCCCTGCCGTCGTGCTCTTCGCGCCACGCGAAGTTGTGATGGTTGTGCACCAGTTCCACTTCCCCGGCATCCAGCAGCGACACGACCTTGCGCGCCACCCACTCGCGGCCGGCGTACGCGTAGTCACCCGCGAGCGACATCAGCGCCCAGTAGTCCTGGCCGATCGGCGTGTCGAGCCCGAGCAGCGCTTCACGCTCGGGTACCCGCTGCCCCCACTTCGCATTCTGCGAGAGGGCGAGGAACCCGGACGCGACCGTGTGACCGAATCCGCGACTGCCGAAGTGGACGCCGACCCAGATGGTGTCCGTCTCGTCCACGAACACATCGACGTAATGGTTTCCGCTGCCGACGGTCCCCAGCTGGGCGCGCGCTTTCGAACGCAATGCCTCACGCGCGTGACCCGGCACCGCGGTCCAGGCGTCACTCCGGAACAGGTCATGGTCAACAGGCGCATCATCCGCGCGATTCTTGCGGCCGACGCCGAACGACACCACGTCCTGAATCTCGTCGGCGAGTGCCGGAAGTCGGTCGACCAGACCGGGCGTGCCGTGCAGCGTCAGGTTCGTCCGGATCGCGGCATTCCCGCAGGCGATGTCGAACCCGACACCGACCACCGACACCTTGTCCGTGTAGGCGGCAACGCCGCCGATCGGCATGACGTAGCCCTGATGGCCATCGGCCATGAGCGCAGCACGCTCGGCCCGGCTGGCCACGTCGTTCAGCTGCGCCAGTGTGTTGGGCTCATGCTCTCCGAAGACGACGACATTGCTCGACGGGGCGGTCTCGGCCATTGTCTTGAGATTGTCATTGAGATTGTCATTGAGAGCGATGCATTGTCTTTGCCTGATGGCCCGTGTACGCCATCGGACGTATCATCCTTGTCCTTTCGAAATATCAACTGGTGAGGTAGCCATGCGCACCCGTCGCTTACTGTTCGTCACGGCTCTCGTCACGCTGGCGGCTGCGAACATCGCTGCGCAGGACAAGACCATCGCACCAACCGAGAACCTGGTCGTCGACGGCATTCCGGCGATCCCGGCTTCACTGGCCGACGAGGTGCGGCGCTACACGGAATCACGTCCGGCCAGTTTCGCCGACTGGCACCCGACGCGCCGCGAGATGCTGATCTCGACACGATTCGGCAACACCGCGCAGGTGCACCAGGTGAAAATGCCCGGCGGCGCCCGCACACAGCTGACCTTCTTCAGCGAGCCGATCGGCGGCGCGTCGTTCGAACCGGTGCAGGGCCGGTATTTCGTGTTCGCCAAGGACGTGGGCGGCAACGAATTCGACCAGCTGTACCGCTACGACGTCGCGGACGGCCGCGTCACGCTGCTCACCGACGGCGGCCGCTCACAGAACGGCGCCGGCGCCTGGAGTACGAAAGGCGATCGGCTCGCGTACGGCTCGACGCGACGGAACGGCACCGACCGCGACGTCTACGTGATGAATCCCGCTGATCCAAAAACCGACACACGTGTGTTGCAGGTGACCGGAGGCGGGTGGCAGGCGCTGGATTGGTCGCCCGACGATACCCGCCTGCTGGTCGTCGAGTACACCTCGATTACGAAGAGCACGCTGTGGCTCGTCGATGTCGCCGGCGGCCAGAAGACCGCCCTCACGAATCCGGCGGAGGACGTCGCGTACGGCGCGGGTCTGTTCTCGGCTGACGGACGAGGCGTCTTCGTCACCACCGACAAGGACAGCGAGTTTCAGCGCCTGGGCTACGTCGATCTCGGAACGAAGCAGCTGACGCCGCTTGCGACTGACCTGAAGTGGGACGTCGAGGGTATCGACCTTTCGAAAGACGGCAAAACGCTGGCTTTCGCCGTCAACGAGGCGGGTATGTCGAAGGTTTACCTTCTCGACACGGCCTCGCGCCGTGCCCGGCCAGTCACCGGTGTTCCCACTGGCAGCATTGGCGCGCTGTCGTGGCACCAGAACAGCCGCGATCTCGCCTTCTCGATGGCGAGCGCGCGCTCGACCTCAGACGTGTACTCGCTCGATGCCTCGACCGGTGCAGTGACGCGCTGGACCGAGGGCGAGCTCGGCGGCCTGGTGGCGTCGGAGCTCTCCGAGCCGGAGCTGATTCGCTGGAAGAGTTTCGACGGCCTCGAGATCTCCGGCTTCTACTACAAAGCGCCGCAACGGTTCGCCGGCAAGCGCCCGGTGATCATCAACATTCATGGCGGTCCTGAAGGACAGTCGCGGCCATCGTTCATCGGCCGCAACAACTACTTCCTGAACGAGCTCGGCGTCTCGATCATCTATCCCAACGTGCGCGGGTCGACCGGTTTTGGCAAGACCTTTGTGGGTCTCGACAACGGCATGAAGCGCGAGGACTCAGTAAAGGACATCGGGGCGCTCCTCGACTGGATCGCAACCCGGCCGGAGCTCGACACCGCGCGCGTGATGGTGACCGGCGGCAGCTACGGCGGCTACATGACGCTCGCGGTCTCGACGATGTACAGCAGCAGGCTGCGCGCAGCACTCGACGTGGTCGGCATCTCGAACTTCAACACGTTCCTGAAAAATACCGAGAGCTACCGCCGCGACCTGCGGCGCGTCGAATACGGTGATGAACGCGACCCGAAAATGGCCGCGTTCTTCGACAAGACCGCCCCCATCAACAACGCGCAGAAGATCGCCCACCCGCTCTTCGTCGTCCAGGGCGGCAACGATCCGCGGGTGCCGCTCAGTGAAGCCGAGCAGATGGTCGAGCGCGTGAAGCAGAATCAGAAGCCGGTGTGGTACCTGATGGCCAAGGACGAAGGCCACGGCTTCGCCAAAAAGGGGAACGCGGACTTCCAGTTCTACGCGACGGTGATGTTCGTCCGGCGCTTCCTGCTCGATCAGGCGGAATCATCGTCGAACCAGCGGTGACGTGTTGCCCCTATAGCTGTCCCCGTGCTGTTCGGGATTGGGCCGCTCTACGTCACAGTGAATCGGATGGAGTCGCCCCTCGACAGTGCTCGGGGCGACCCTGAGCGCCGTCGAAGGGTCGGGCTCGAGACGCAGGACCACGGATCCGACCAGTGACCAGCGACTGACGACTGCTGCGCGCAGCCCCGCCCCGTTGGATAATCAGAATCGCTTCATCCACAGTATTGGCACTTGGACGCAGGGAGGCGGAATGACTAGTCGAAGGCTCGCCTGGGGCGCGGGTGTGATGATACTCGTCGGGGTCGCGGTTCTGGCCCAGCAGCCCGCCGCACCCCAGGGTTCACAGGCCGGCCCCGGCGGCGGAGGACGGCAGGGGCGCGGCGGCCGCGGCGGTCCGCAGGAACAGGCACAGATCAAGCCAGGTGAGGAGTGCCCGCCCGGCATGACCGAGTTCCGCGCCGGTCTCTGTGGCAAACCCGCGACGCCGCCGCCGAGCATCGTCGACTACCGGCCGGCGTCGACGGTCGTGGCCGACCCGCATCTCGTGCCGAAAGCGAAGTTCCCGGTCATCGACATCCACAACCACACGACCGTCACGCCCGCCAACATCGAGCAGTTGATCAAGGAGATGGACAGCCTGAACATCCGCCTGCTCAACAACCTCTCGGGAGGGAATGGCGACCGGCTGACGCGATCGATCGAGACGATCCGGAACAGCCCTTACAAGGATCGGTTCCGGCTGTTCGTGAACGTGGACTGGGAGGGCGCGGGCGCGCCGGGATGGAAGGAGCGCGCGGTTGCCCAGGTCGAAGAAGGCGTGAAGGAAGGCGCGATCGGCCTGAAGGTGTTCAAGAACCTGGGGCTGACCACGCGCAAGGCGGACGGCTCCCGCCTCAAGGTGGACGATCCGGATCTGGACCCCGTCTGGCAGGCCTGTGCGCGCCTGAATATCCCCGTCCTGATTCATGTGGCGGATCCGGCGCAGTTCTTTGCGCCGATCGACTTCCACAACGAGCGCTGGCTGGAGCTGAACGTCTTTCCCGGGCGCGAGTATCCGGGCGATCGGTATCCGAGCTTCGAAACGCTGATGAGCGAACGGGATCGCATGTTCGCGCGCAACCCGAAGACGCGGTATATCAACGCCCACTTCGGATGGCACGGCAACGATCTCGGCCGGGCAGCGCGCCACCTCGACTCGCTGCCGAACGTTGTCTTCGAAGTGGGAGCGGTGCTGTATGAATTCGGCCGGCAGCCGCGCGCGGCCCGCGACTTCTTCATCAAGTACCAGGACCGCGTCCTGTTCGGCAAGGACGCCTACGAGCCGACCGAATACCCGTATTACTGGCGCGTATTCGAGACGAAGGACGAGTACTTCGATTACTACCGGGATTACCACGCGTTCTGGAAGCTCTACGGAATGGACCTGCCCGACGATGTGCTGCGGAAGCTCTATTACAGAAACGCCTTGAGGATTGCGCCGGGATTGCCTCAGACCGGCTGGTGAGGAGACGACACGACGATGACGACAACGCAGGCAACTTCGATTGGACTTGCGGCAGCAATCATGCTCGGAGGAGCCGCGTCAGTTTCGGCTCAGAGCGTCGGGCGCGTGAGCGCCGGCGGATCGGTGGCGCTGAACACCATGATCGACAGCGATGTCGAGAACAGCTTCAGCATCGCGCCACTGGTCAGGGTCAACCCCCGCCGTGGCTGGCGGCTCGCGACCGCGTTCAACTGGGTCACCGCCAACCTGAAGAACCCGGACGGCGGAGCCGGGAAATTCGCGCGCCTCAAGGTCCGGCCGGTGATGGCTGGCATCGGCTACACGTTCGGTCCCGATCGCACGCTGTTCAACGTGTCGATCGTCGGCGGACCGTCGTTCAATTACGTCGATTTCCACGACGAATTCCTCGAGGGGATCAGCAGCGCGCCGACCATCGACGCCGACCACGGGTTCGCCATCCGTCCCGGCTTCAGCCTCACCCAGACGTTGGCGCCTCGCGTGGGCCTGACCGCATTCACCGGCTACATGTTCAATCGGCCGGGCATCGTCTATCGAAACGGGTCGACGGTGATCGAGGACCGCTGGAAGGCCGATTCGTTCGTGCTGAGCGCGGGTCTGGTGTACTCGATTTTCTGAGCATCAAGGCAAAAGGCAGAAGGCAAAAGGCAAAAGGCACCAGGCAAAACCAACTCGAATTCTCAGACTCGGGCGTCGACTTCCACCAGCAGCTGCCCTTCTTCGGTTGCGAGGTGCAGCCGCTCGATGAGCGGCACGAGATCGCCGTACCCTGCCCGCTCGATCAGCTGGCGGAGATCGACGAAGAGGCGATCGCCTTCGAGCCTGATCCCGGGCGGAAGCACTTTCTGCGACAGCAGCGGTCCTGCGAGCGCGGTCAAGCCCGGAAACGTGCGCAGCCGGAGACCGAGCGGCGTGTCGGGCAACCGCGGCTGCTGATCGATGTCGAACGTCAGCGTCACCGGGGGAAGAAAGTCGAGCTTCGCGATGCGGGCGCGCAGCTGAAGAGTGTTGGCGGCGCGGGGCTTGACGGCCAGGTCGCGCACCGGAACTGACGGCGGGAGTGCAGCGGTGACGAGCTCGTTCAGCAGCCGCTCCGCGATTGGAATCGAGACCGAGAGCCGGGCTCCCTGGATCCCGGCGAAGCGCGTGGCCCGCAGCTGCTCCAGGGCCTCTCGCAGGCGGGGGTCGAGCACGCTACCGTAACGCCTGGCTCGTGGCCGTGGCGGACGGCCCGGGCATCAGCGCTTCTAGAAAAAACTCCATCATCCGATCGGTGTTGATGCCGCTGTGTCCGCGATCGGGGCCCACCTGTACGTCGAAGCTCTTGCCGGCCCCCTGCAGAGCGGCAATCAGCTGCATCATGTTCGACGGGTGGACGTTATTGTCAGCGGTGCCGTAATAGAGCATCAGGCGTCCCTTCAGCGCCGCCGCGTAGGTCATCGCGCTCCCCGCGTCGTAGCCCGCCTTGTTCTCCTGCGGAATCCACATGTAGCGCTCGGTGTAGATGCTGTCGTAGTGCTGCCACGACGTGACCGGCGAGGAGGCGGATGCCGCGGCGTAGACGTCGGGATGCCGGAGAATCGACATCACCGAGGCATACCCGCCGTACGACGTGCCGAAAATGCCGACACGGGCGCGATCGACATACGAGCGCGAGGCCAGCGCCCGCACGCCCGCGGCCATGTCGTCGATTTCGGCCTGTCCCAGCTTCAGATAGACCTGATCGAGCGTGCGCCTGCCGCGCCCGGGGGCGCTTCGCGAATCAAGGTTGACGACGAGAAAGCCGTACTCCGTCAACGCCGACGGCAGCACGAACGTTTCGCGCGCGGTGTTGCTCCCGGACGCCGGGCCGCCGTAGACCTGCACGAGCACGGGATATTTGCGTGAGGCATCGAAGTTCGACGGGAACTGCACGAGCCCATGGAGCGTGGTTGCGCCATCAGCGGATTTGTAGGTGAACAACTCCGCCTTGCGGAGGCCCAGCTGGTCGTAGCGGCTGGTGTCGCTCGCGGCCACATCCGCCAACACTTTCCCGTCGCCCGCATCGACGACCCTGGACGCCGGCGCGATGTCGTGCGTCTGATAAACGTCGACGAACAGCTTGTTATCCGGCGAGATGCCGCACGCAGCGCCGCCACGACCGCGGCCGCCAGCCGCGCCGGGCATACAGCTGCCGACCGTGTGATGGAACTTCGGGTCAGTCAGACGGACGTCACCGCGCCCATCCAGCCCCACGCGGTGCAGCTGCAGCTTCAGGTGATTGTCGCCATCGCGAGCCGTGTAGAACATCATGCCGGCCGTTTCGTCGACCTTGACGAGCGACGCGGATTCGAACGTCGTGCTGGACGTCAGCGGGGTGATCAACTTGCCGCCCAGCTCGTAGAGATAGAAGTTGCTCCAGCCATTCCGCTCCGACTGCCAGATGAATCGCTGGCCGTCTTTGAGAAACACCATCGCCGGGCTGTTCTCGATCCAGCCAGTCGGCCACTCTTCGCGAACGACCACGCGGAGCCTGCCGGTGTCAGGGTTCGCGGCCACGAGCTCGAGCACGTTCTGCCGGCGGTTGGTGCGGTTGAACAGCAGCTCGCGGCCGTCGGGTGTCCAGCGGACGTTGTAGGCGTAGTGACCGACCACGTCATTGGTGAACGGCTTCCCATCGCGCACGTCGATCTTCGTAGTCTTTTTCGAGCTGACGTCGTAGACCAGCAGGTCGACGATCGGGTTGGCCACGCCTGCCTTTGGATAGGCCTCGGCATCGATCGCACTCTGGAGCTTGGTCTGATCGAGCTGCAGGTAGTAGTCGGGGACGGGGCTCTCGTCGAAACGATAGAACGCGAGCTTGCGGCTGTCGGGCGACCACCACATCGCGGTGATCTGGTCCAGTTCTTCGCCATAGACCCAGCTCGCCGATCCGTACTTGATCCGGCGCTCGCGGCTGCCGTCCGCGGTGACGGCGGTTTCCGCCTTCGAGGCCTGATCGACGAGGTAGAGGTTCCGATCCTTGTCGTTGAACTGGGCGCGATAGGCGTTGTCCGGCGAATCGGCCGCTGCGTACTGCCGGCCCCGTTCCGGCGCGCCCTGTCCCCGTCCACGCCCCCCCCGGCCTGAGGTCTCGGCGGCCTCCCCGATCGCCGTCGCCTGGCGCGTTGCGACATCGTATCGGTAGCGCTTGCCGTCGAGGGTGTACGCGAAGCCGGTCGCGTCAGCGCTCCATGTCGGCGAAATCGCTCCCGACTTGAACGAGCCGGGGATCTGCGTCGCCAGCTCCTGATACCGGGCATACCCGGGCATGGACTTGAGCCGATCCTGGGCGGCCGTATGGACCTCGAGCACACCGAGGCACAGGACCGCGGCCGGCACCACGAAACGGACGACGCGATTGACCAAGGAAACTCCTTCGAGCGGGGCTGCTCAAGGAGTCTAGCAAAGAACGGGGACTCTCACGGTGATCGCAGGCCACGTGGCGGTCCCGTCGGGTCGTGGCGGAGGCGTCTATGAGCCGTGTCGCGAGTCCGCGGGCGGATTTCGCTGGCCTGCCCGGTGGTCGGCAACCCAGCCGCGATCGCGAATCCCGGTTGGCGGCACCCCGTGATACCGCCGGAAGTCGCGGCTGAAGTGGCTGGGATCGTTGACGCCGACGTACGCCATGACCTCCTTGACGCTGAGAAACGTCCGCTCCAGGAGGAGCCGCGCACGTTCCATCCGCAGCGTGTGCAGGTAGCGCGCAGGCGGCATCCCGGTCTCGCGGCGGAAGAGGTATGCGAAGCGGGACGGGGAGAGGTTCACGGCGGAGGCGAGCTCGGCGACGGGCGCGTCGCGGTCGATCGCCTCTTCCATGCGAGCGATGGCGTGGGCCACGCGTGGGTCCATGGGTGAGCAGAGATCAAAGCGCCTGCCACTGCCGGCCCGTCCATCCCGACCCATCATGAGCGCTCAAGCATTGAGTGCTTGAGCGCTCATGATGGTGACGGCACACCACAGCACCGCAGGTGAATCGGCCCACGGAAACGGCTGGGGCCGCGACCGCTAATGGCCGGGCTCGCGGCCACGGCGCCGGGTGTGTAACCATTTCCTGTGCGCTCAAGCATCCCGCGGAACGCCGCTACCACCCTCCTCACCGTCGAGCGCCGCTGCCTGGTCTGCGATTTCGTGCAGCAGGTCACCGAGCCCGAAGGCACCGACGACATCGGGCCGGCCTGTACTCGCTGCCAGGCGCCGACCGAGCGGACCCAGATCATCGCGCGCCGCACGCTCGCGCACGAACCGAACCCGCACGCCGCCGCGCTCGGCCGTCTCGGCGGCCTCAAAGGCGGCCCCGCCCGCGCCGCCGCCCTCAGCGCCAAACGCCGCCGCGCCATCGCCAGGGCCGCGGCCCGCGCGCGCTGGGGCAGACGGGACTGACGCAAGTCGGAACACGCGGTCCGCCGTCCGCGGTCCGCAGTCCGGAAACCCCTGACCAGCGACGCTCGGCCTGCGGGCTGCGGGCCGCGGACCGCGTCCGTTACACTGAATGATTCATTCTGCTTCAACCCATCGGAGTCAAAAGATGCGAAGAGCCCGGGGAGTCCTGTGTGCCGTTCTCCTGCTGACCGCGGTCCTGCAGCCGTCGACTGCCCTGCCTGCCGATCAGGCCGCCGATGACGCGCTGATCGAGAAGGCGCACGCCATTCACGACAAGGTGATTGCGCTCGATACCCACGTCGATATCGAACCCGGCGACTTCACCGCGGAACAGAACTACACGCAGCCCCTCGAGGGACAGGTCGACCTTCCGAAGATGACCGAGGGCGGTCTCGACGCCGTGTTCATGGTCGTCTTCGTCGGACAACCCTCGCTGCAGACGACGCCGGACGCGTTCGAGCCGAGCGGGTACGAGCGCGCGTACACGTCGGCGATCGAGAAGTTCGACGCGATTCACCGGCTCACCGAGAAGATCGCGCCAGACAAGGTGCAGCTCGCCCTCACGGCCGCTGACGTCCGCAGGATCCACGCGAGCGGCAGGAAGGTGGCGCTGATCGGGGTCGAGAACGCCTACCCGATCGGCACCGACCTCACCCGCGTCAAAGAGTTCTACGATCGCGGCGCCCGGTACATGTCGCTGGCGCACAACGGCCACAGCCAGCTTTCAGACTCGAACACCGGCGAAACCGAAGGCTGGAAATGGAACGGGCTGTCGCCCCTGGGGAAGCAGGTCATCGCGGAGCTGAACCGGCTCGGGATCATGATCGACGTGTCGCATCCATCGAAAGCGTCGATGATGCAGGCGCTGGAGATGTCGAAGGCGCCGATCATCGCCTCGCATTCGGCGGCCCGTGCGCTCTGCAATCACAGCCGGAACCTGGACGACGAGCAGCTGCTGGCGCTCAAGAAGAACGGCGGCGTCGTGCAGACAGTGGCCTTCGCGAACTACATCAAGTCGACCGATACGGCCGAACGAGCCGCTGCGCTCGATGCGCTGCGGAAGGAATTCGGCCTGCCGGCGGGTACGCCGCTCGGCGGCCGCGGTGGACGCGGCGGTCGTGGCGGACGCGCCGCAGTGCAGCCGGGCCCCGGGGCCGCTCCGGGAGCTGCCGCCGGTCGCGGTCAGGCCCGAGGCCGCGGGCAGGGAGCTCTCGCCCAGCTCACCCCTGAACGCCGGGCCGAGCTGGACAAACGCATCGAAGACGTGAACGCCATATATCCCCCGCTCCCCCGCGCGACGGTCAAGGACTTCGTCGATCACATCGACTACATCGTCAAGAAGATCGGGATCGATCACGTGGGGATCTCGTCGGACTTCGACGGCGGCGGCGGAGTCGATGGATGGAACGACGCGAGCGAGACGTTCAACGTCACGCTCGAACTGGTGCGGCGTGGTTATAGCGGAGAGCAGATCGGCAAGATCTGGAGCGGGAATCTGCTGCGCGTCATGGACCAGGTGGCGAAGGTCGCGGCCCGGTCCCGGACGAAATGAGCCGCACGATCAGCCCCAGCAGCACCATCACCGCTATTGAGAGCACCAGCCAGAAGGTCCGCGGCGCGAGCAGTGCCGCGGGCCTGCTGACCGCGACTTCCGGGGCCGCGACGATCTCGCGCGCCGGGCCGCTCAGGACCGAGGGCGAGAGCAGCGCGACGTCGTAACGTGGCTCTCCGAGATCGGTTCGGCCGTACAACAGCCGGAGCGGGCCGGCCGGCCTGAAGAATCGGAGCTGCCAGCCGGGTAACCGCAGGGCGGCGCGGCTGATCGGCAGCGGCCGATTGTCCCCTTCATCCACGATGACCAGCAGCTCGCGATGGTCGAGTCGATGGAACGGGACGTCGAGCGGAGGTGCCGGAGAGTCAGGCTCCGAGTGCTGCCAGTTCACCCGTTCGAGCGAGTCGAACCACCCGGCCTTGTGACGGCGATCGGGTTCGCGCTGCACTCCGAGCTCGATGATCCGCCGGAACACATGTTCCGACGTCTCTAACCTCACCGCCGGATAGGGCAGATTCTCGTACGGCAGCGTGATCAGATAGAAGGAGAGCGTGCCGCGGCCTCGCTTCGCCAGATCGGGCACTTGCGGCGTAGTCCCGTTGATCGCCAGCTCCACCGTCAAAGGCTCGGAGCGCTGCTCGAGGACGTACGGGATCTGCGCGTTCCGATCGTCGACGATGCGAACGTCCGCAAAATTGCTGATCGGCCCCTGTGAGTGCGCGAGCGCCGCCGCGTCGAGCGGCAACATGACGAGCTCCGACGGCCCTTCCGGCAACCGGCGCTCGTATTGAAAACCGCTCGTGTCGAGTGTGGCTCCGGGCTTTGCTGCAGCCGCAGGCGCATCAGCCGCGGGCGTCTGGGCGGCGGCAGTACCAGCCAGCAGAAGGGTCAGCGTACTGGCGGCCACCACCCTCACCGAGAAGGCTCCGGCCGCGCGAGGACGAACTTCTGAAGCGCGAGCGACACCAATGCGAGGGCGACAGCCAGGCCCACGAACGACGCGACGCGATACAAGCCACCAAGCGACGCCAGATCGTAGAGGAAGCACTTGAACGCGGTAATCGCGATTAAGGCGACCGCGGTGATTCGCGCCGGGCGATTGTGATTGTAGATTCCGACCGCGAGCAGGATCATCCCGAACGCCAACCATCCAATCGTGTAGGTCAGGTCCTGGGAGACCGTCACGCCGAAGCGGAACGTGATCTGAGGACCGGTCGCATAGAAGTCGGCGATCTCGATGTTCAGGAGCAGGAACAGCAGAATCCCCGCCGCCGCGGGGAGCAGATGCGATACACGTGGCAGCCCCTGCATGACGCGATCGCTGGTCGTCGACAGCCACCAGGCGGCTGCGCCCATGGCGGCAGCGGCAACCAAATAGGTATAGAGATACCAGTTGAAGATCCTCATTTCCCCACGCGGCTCGTAGGACCAGATCGACGGATTGAGTGCCAGCCGTACGAAGACCGTCGTCAGGAGCGCCGCCGAGGCCAGCAGCAGACCCCGGTGCGGCACACGCCTGAACAACCAGGCCAGGGCGGCGCCCTCGAGCGCCCACCCGATCGTGATCCATTGATGGTGCAGCTGGAGGGGAATGGCCACGGTCACGAGCCCGAGCGCCGTGCCGGCTACGAGTGCCAGCCGGGTGAGATCCCGCTCGCCGGCCTGTTCCAGCCGCAGCAGCCTGCGCAGGAGCACGACGGTGACGAGTCCGAGCACGACCGGCACGATGCCGATGATTGACTGGAGCTCACCTGCTTCGAAGGCCTGCCGTCCCGCGAAGAATGCCATCACGGTCGCGCCGAGCGCCACCAGCCAGGGCTCGCGGCTTTCGCGCTGTCGTGGACCGGCAACCAGCGCATAGACGCAGAAGACCGTGTAAAGCGCGCCAGCCAGCGCGACCAGCTGTCGCCATTCGGCGGTGAGATCGTGACCGAACTGCCATCCGAGCACCGCGGCCCACGCGGCCATCAGGACGCCTGCCGCAGCCTGCGGCCACCGCGCCGCGGCGACGAGCGTGAGCAGGATCGCGATGCCGGCAACATGGGAGGCCAGCAGGATGACAAACGGGGTCGGATTCACGATGCCGGTGACGATTGGCGCTCCCGCAGCGAGGATCGCCGTGAGCTCGCCGCCAAGCAGCGCGACCGCAGCCCCCCGCATGAAAGGTTCACGCTCGTCGGCGTCGCGCCCGGCCGCTATCCACGCCAGCGCATAAATCGAGATGACCCACGCCGCCGCGATCGCCGTCGTCGTCCATCCCGCCGCGACCGTCCATCCCGAGATTACGAGCGAGGCCGCGGCCACCCCGAGAATGTGCAGCGCTGGGCCGCCGACAAACGCCGCGGTAGCGGAAGTCGCGAGCGTGACGACCGCCAGGCAGCCGAAGAGCGGCCACGGTGGGACCGACCACTGGGGGTTCAAGCCGATGAAGAAGAGGAATGCGTGGCCAATCAAGCCGAGATAGAGGCCGCCGCTCATGGTGGCCGCTGCCGCCTCCTCGGTCGCGGAGTGCACCCACGCGTGGCCCGCCAACGTGATCAGCGTGAGCCCGGTCAGCACCGCGAGTGACGGCAGCAGTCCGACCACACCGGCCGTCTCGGACCACCAGACCGCGAGAACCAGCCAGGAAACAACGCTGCCGATCTGTGACAGCGTCGGAATGCGGCTCGATGCACTCTCGACGAACATGCCGGCATTCAGAATCGCCAGCAGCAGGGCGAGAGCCCACAGTGCCGCAGGAGCGATCGGCCCGGTAGACAGGAACAGCAGCAGCGCAAGGCTCGCGATTAGAACGAACCCTCCACCTGCCTGGGGGCGGAGCGGGTGCTTCATCCGTCGGGCGACAAACGGAATGGCAGTCAGCGTCACCCCGAACAACGCGTACACGATGACCGCGGGGCGAAGGCGGTCCACGGTCAGGTGGGTCGCGGACCAGACGGCTTCGGTGGCCACCGCAAAGAACGAGGCCGCGAAGAATACGCCGCCACGATCGAGCGCCGCCGCGCGCCAGCCGCAGAGCACGACCAGAACCAGCAGCACGCCGAAGATCGGCCAGGGCGAGGCCGCCGCGGGTTCGATTCGCGCGAGCACCGGGAAGACGAACAACAGGGCGGCCGCGGCATGAACGGCCCGCGCAGCCGAACCGGTCAGCGGGCGCTTGAACCACCCGGCAATGCCCGGAGCAAACAGGTATAGCGCTGCGAAAGCGCTCACGAACGAAACGGCGATTGTCCAGTCACCGGGCCGGTACGAAGTGGTCAGCCACACCGCCCAGATGAAGACCGTCATCACCGCGCCAATGGCATGCAGCGCCGGCCGGCGAAGCGCCAGCGAGATCCCGAGCAGGCCCGCGTCGATCATCAGGAGGAATCCAAACAGCAGGATCGGATGGCTGCCGTACTCCGGCACCACAGCGAGGTAACCCGCGAAGGCGAGCGGAAGCGCCGCGCTCACCATCGCCGATCCCTCGAACATACCCTCGCCTGACTGGCCGGCGGCCCGGCCGCGCCGTCCCAGAAGCAGCGCCGAGACACTGAGCACCGGGAACAACGCGAAGATTCCAACTGCGAGCGAGAGATCGTTCGCGGTCAGGAACTTGTAGACCCAGACCCACTGATACATGGTCGTGAGGATCAGCGTCAGCGCCGTGAGCACGGGCCAGACCTGCCGGTACGCGACCCACGCGAGCCCGACGTTCAGGAGCATCAGGTACGCAAACAGCGGGATTGGACGGTTCTCGCCCGTCGAGAGCAACGCGGGCGTCGCAAAGCCCCCCAGCAGACCGAGTACCGCGATGAAGAGCGACTCCCTGCGAATCGACAACAGGACGGCCAGCGCAGTGACCGCGGCCAGCAGCGCGAAGGTGAGGACGGTGGGAATCAGGTTCCAGAGGGCGTGCGCCGCGAAGAAGGTCGAGAAGAGGATCGCGATGGCCGCTGCATCGAGCGCGTTCGCCGTGACCGGGTACTTGCGCGCCGCCTTCATCTCGCAGACGACCAGCAGCGCGATCGCGACCGCGAGGCCGATCATGACGCGCACCGGCGGCTGGAGCCACCCCTGCTGCATCGAATAGCCCAGGAACGACACGGCGGCGATCACGAGCGCGATGCCGGCGACCGCCGCGAACAGCTTCACGCCGATGAGACTCTCCCAGTCGAACGACGGCGCCGCTGGCCTCGGCGGAGGCGGAGGCGGAGGCGGCACGCGTGGAGGCACACGCGGCGGAAGCGTTGGCCGCTCGCCGGGGGTGCGAGTTGGGGGTGACACAACAGCCGGTGCCGCGGGAGTTGCGGCTGCCGCTGGCGGCACGGCGGCTGGTGGACGTGGCGCAGTTGCCGACGGCGGCGTTGCGGCGGGCGGCGGAGCGACGGTCGGCGCGGGCGGAGTCGGTGGCTGTGCGGGCGGCGCAGGCGGCTTTGCCGCGAGGGGTGGGGGCGCTGCCATCGGAGCTGGGGGCACTGGTCGTGGCGGCACCGCGATCGGTGGCGGCGCAGGCGCAGGAGTCGGCCCCGGCCGTGCGGCCTGCGCTGCCGGCGTGGTCGCAGGCTCCGCTGGGTGCGGGCGGGCTCCCGCCGCGCCTTTGAGCTGCGTCACCTCGGCTGTGAGCCGTCCGACTGCTTCCTTCTGCTCCCCGAAGGCCTGTTCGAGCAGCATCAGGCGCGTGCGCGTCCTGTAGAGCGCCACCCACAGCGCCAGCGGCAGCACCAGCACCATCGCCAGCACGAACAGGGCGAACAGGGCGAACGCCAGGTATTCCAAGAGAGTCCTCCCCCGGCCTTATCGGCGGGTCACAGAGTCCGCTCGACTTGTGCTCGATGGTAGCCAACCCTGCGATTGGTCCGATGACGGACGCCGGTGGAGGTATGAAAAACCGTGTCGGCCGGCCCTTCGACCCTGCTCGGGGCCGCCCCGAGCCAAGTCGAGGGGCGGCCGGTGGCTGCCCGGGAACTGATACGAGCTGCGAGAATTTCGGAACCGCACCGCGAATTACACTTTTCCCCCGTAGGCGGACCTCCCCGTGATGTTTTCGATGCGCTGATTACCTATTAGCAATCGACCCGCCAGGATTGGAACTGCCCGGATGTACGCTACCCACGTGTCTTCTGTCCCGAAACCGCTCGTGATCGGCGTCGCAGGCGGCTCCGGATCGGGCAAAACGACCGTGGTCCGCCGCATTGTCGAGAGCATTGGCGACGGCCAGGTCGTGGTCCTCGAACACGATCGGTACTACCGGGATCGCAACGACCTCCGCCTCGAGGAGCGGGCGGCCCTGAACTACGACCACCCGGATTCGCTCGAGACCGATCTCCTCGTGCAGCACGTGGAAGCGCTGCGTGACGGCCGGGGCGTCGAGGTCCCGAGATACGACTTCGCGCGCTATGTCCGGCACGCGTCAGCCGACGCGATCGAGCCGCGCCGGGCGATCATCGTGGAAGGCATCCTGATTTATACTGACGCCGCCTTACGCCGGCTGATGGATGTCAAGGTGTTCGTCGACACCGACGACGACACGCGGTTCATCAGGCGCCTCCAGCGCGACATCGCCGAACGCGGCCGTACCGTGCAGTCCGTGATCGATCAGTACTTGAGCACGGTCAAGCCGATGCACCTCGAGTTCGTCGAACCCAGCAAGCGCTACGCCGACATCATCATTCCGCAGGGCGGACACAACGCCGTCGCGATCGACATGCTGATGACACTGATCCGCGGCCTGACGGCCCGATGATCGGGCGCGGCCGCGCGGCGGCAGCCCGACTGCTGCGCTCGCACTGGACGATGGCGGCGCTCGTGTTTGCGCTGCTCGCGATCGTCCACACCTGGCCGCTCGTGACCGAGCCCGGCACGCTGTCGCGCAACGACAACGGCGATGCGCAGCTGAACGAGTGGATCCTCGCCTGGGTCGCCCACCAGCTGCCGCGGCACCCGGTGCAGCTGTTCCAGGGCAACATCTTCTATCCCGCGAAAGACGTCCTCGCCTTTTCGGAGCCGCTGATCATTCCTGCGTTGATGGTCGCACCGGCGCTGTGGCTCGGCGCCTCGCCGGTCCTCGCGATGAACCTCGCGATGCTGATCGGGTTCGCCCTCACCGGGCTGGCAACCTACGGCCTCGTGTTCTCCTGGACCCGCGATCGACTCGCGGCACTCACCGCCGGGTCGCTCTTCGCCTTCAACGCGCACACGCTGACCCGCCTGCCGCACGTGCAGGCGATGCATGCGTACGGTATGCCACTGTCGCTCCTGCTGGCCGATCGGCTGATCGGGCAGCCGGGCCCGGTCACCGCCCTGCTCCTCGGCGCGTGCATGGCGATGATGGCTTACACGTCCGGCTATTTCGTCGTGTTCGCGACCGTCATGATCGGCGTAGTGCTGATCGTGCGAATCAGAGACTGGATCCGCCGCAGCGCTCCGGTCGCCGCGATGTTCGGGCTGGCGGCGGTCACCGCGGCCGTTCTCGCGCTCCCGCTGCTCATTCCCTACCGCCGCGTCGCGGTCGAACAGCACATGGTGAGGCCGCTCGCCGAGGCGGGCCTGTATTCCGCAACGGTCAACGGCTATCTCGCAGCCCCGGGACGTGTGCACTTCGAGACGTGGAGCAGCGGTTTCTTTGCGAACCCGGTCGATTCGTTCTTCCCGGGCGCCATTGCCGTCCTGCTGTCGCTCGTCGCGATCGGGTATGCAATCCGGCGCCGGGACGATCCGGCGAGAGTCGCGATGGTCTTCGCGATCGGGCTCGCCGGCTTCGTGTTCTCGCTCGGGCCGAAGACGCCGCTGTATGCATGGCTATACACCGTCTTCCCACCGATGCAGGGTCTGCGCGCCGCTGCCCGGTTCGGCAACCTGTTCCTTCTCGCGATCGGCGTCCTCGCGGGAATCGGCCAAGCCCACCTTCGCCAAGGTACAAACAGGAGATGGGCGACGGCGGTTGCCGTCGCCGCGGTCTGCCTCGTGAATCTCGAGGCGCTTCGAGCACCGTTCGAGTACCGGCGCTGGCGCGGCATCCCGGAGATCTACAAGCTGCTCGCGAACGAGCCGGGCAAGGTGGTGCTTGCGGAGATGCCGTTCTATCCACCGCACGCCGTGTTCGAGAATGCCGAGTACGTGGTGAACTCGACGGCACACTGGCGCCCGCTGATGAACGGCTACAGCGGCTATACGCCTGCGACGTACGTCGATGCCGCGTCGCTCATGTGGTATTTTCCCGACGCTCGCGCGTTCCCACCGATGAAAGCCAACGGCGTCACGCACATCATGGTCCATCCGCGGCGGTGGGGTCACGAATCCAGCAGGGTCATCGAGAGCATTGCCAACCAGCCGGACCTCGAGCTGATCGCAGTCGACGAGAAGACCAGCATTCGGCTCTATCGCTACCGGCCGCGCTGACATCAGGGGAGTTCACTTGAGCCACACCGCAATGAACGTTCGCATCCGGCGACTCCGGCCGGACATTCCTCTGCCGCGCTATGAAAGCGATCACGCCGCGGCGTTCGATCTCGCCGCCGCCGACGACGTCGTCGTCGAGCCGCGGCGCGTGGCGCTGGTACCGACCGGCCTCGTCGTCGAGGTGCCGGCCGGGATGTTCCTCGGCGTCTTCGCGCGCAGCAGCACGCCCCTGAAGCGTGGGTTGATGGTGGCCAACGGCGTCGGCGTCATCGATCCCGACTACTGCGGGCCGGCAGACGAGGTCAAGGTTGCGGTAATGAACTTCACGGATGCGGCAGTCACGGTCCGGCGCGGCGATCGCATCGCGCAGGGCATCTTCCTCGCGGCGCCGCGGGTCACGTGGGACGAAGCAGACCAGCTGCGCGAGGCGTCGCGCGGGGGTTTCGGCGCGACCGGATGATTCATGGGATCGTAGCTGTGGCTTCCGGCTTCAGCCGGAAGGCTGCGGGCGGCGCTGGGAATGATGGCCGTTCAGCGGCAGTCACATCCTTCCGGCTAAAGCCGGAAGCCACACAGTCAAAGTCATTTACACCCAGCCGATATATAGTGTCAGCTGCCAGCACCCCGCCGGAGGTTCGATGTCTCGCGTAACGACGGCCGCATCTGCGGCCCTGATTGCGGCCGCGTCGCTCGCCGTGTTGGCGCAGCAGGCGCAGGAACAGAAACCCGATCCTCAACGGCCCCCTACCTTCCGGAGCGGCGCTCACTTCGTGGGGGTGGACGCCTATCCGTCCAGGGACGGGAAACCCATCACCGGCCTGACCATCAACGACTTCGTCGTGCTCGAGGACGGTAAGCCGCAGGCCATCGATCGCCTCGAGTTCATCCAGCACCAGGAATGGACGCCGCTGGCGGAGCGGCGCGACCCGAATTCGCAGCGGGATGGCTTCGAGCTCGCCAGGAATCCCAACTACCGCGTCTTCGTGCTCTATCTCGATGCGTTCCACGTCGACTTCAGCGGATCGCATGCGGTGCGGGTGCCGATCACGGACCTGCTCAACCGGATGATGGGACCGCAGGATCTGTTCGGCGTGATGACGCCGCTGCTGGGCATCAAGGATCTCCTGCTCGGCCAATCGACACTCTCAATCCAGGAACAGCTCGAGAAGTACCCGCACTGGGGTCTGATCAGCCAGCAGCCGCTACCGGAAGAACTCGAGCTCGACACCTTGTATCCGGGCCTGACCCCCATCAGCCGCCTCGACAAGGTGTACGCGGACCTCGAAGCGCTGATTCAAAAGCTCGGCTCCCTGAGGGAAGAGCGCAAGAACATCATTTTCTTCTCGGACACGCTGCCGTCGCCCCGCCCCGGGTTCAACACCATCGCGTCGGATCCAGACCCGTACCGAAGAGGGAGCGATCCGCCGCAGATCGGCGTCAACGACAAGGGCAAGCTGTCGATGGAGCGCGCCAACGCCTCGGAACCGAACGCGCGGGCGATGCGTGAAGAGGCGAATCGCCTGAAGTCAATCGACTTCGACCAGCGCTTCCGGGACTTGCTCAGCGCCGCGCGACAGGCGAACGTGTCGTTCTACACCGTGCGTCCGGGCGGACTCGACACGGGATCGAGCCTGATGATGCAGGGGACATCGAACCTCGCCGTCCTCTCCGAACAGACGGACGGCATTTCAGTGCTGGCCACCAACGATCTGCGGGGCGGCATGTCGAAGATTGCGGACGACCTGTCGTCGCACTACGTGCTCGGTTACTACACGAACAACACGCGCTGGGATGGCCGCGCGCGCAAGCTCACGGTAAAGCTGAAATCGACCGGCCAGACCATCCGCGCCCGGCGCGAATATCGCGCGCCGACCGAGGAGGAAATGGCGGGCCTGCGCAGTGCGACCAGCGCCGCAGCCGCCGCGGCAGCGCCGCCGTCGGCGGGACAAATGGCGCTGAGCGCGCTGACGCGGGTGAGCCCGTCCTCGCGGTTGAACGCCTACGGCACGGTCATCGGCAACGAGGCGACGATCGTGGCCGAAATCGCCGCGGCGGAGATCGAGGCCGGACGATGGAAGCAGGGAGCGGACGTCGACGTCCTGTTCTCGTCGAAGAGCGGTGGCGAACCTCTAGGGCTGAAAGCCCGGATCGAGCCGGGAACGCGGAGCGCCGTCATTCGCGTGCCGACCGATTCGGCGCCGGGCCCCTGGCAGGCCGTCGTACGGATGCGCGGTGAGGACAACACCACCGATTCCGACACCGTCTCGATCGAAAAGCCCGCCGGCGCGCTGCTCGGCAAGCCGCTCGCCTATCGCGCCGCGTCGGCCGCAGCGTCAGCCTACAAACCACTTGCGGCCTTCCAGTTCCGCCGCACCGAGCGCGTCCGCATCGAGTGGCCGGTCAGCCAGCCGCTCGAGACGCACAGTGCGAGGCTGCTCGATCGCGCCGGCAAGCCGATGGCGATCCCGCTCGAAACGAGCACCAAGGACGCCAACGGTGTGACGATGCTCACGACCAACCTGAACCTGGCGCCGTTCAGCAATGGCGACTACTTGATTGAAGTCAGCGCGAAGGCGGGAGAGAAGACCGAAACGCAGACTGTTGCGATCCGGGTATCGATGGCACGTTGAGGTTTCCAGTTTCCAGACTCTTGTCGAGAGTGCCGCTGACGGCGGGCCTTCTGCTCGCCGTCGTCATCGCGCAGTCGCGGCCGCGCGCGCGTGACCTGGGAATCGCACCGGGACTGCTGCAACCGGGCACGAACAACGCCATCACCGATGTTGCCGGCGTCCGCGTCGGGCAGAGAACCGTCATCGAGGGGTCGACGGTTCGAACAGGTGTCACCGCGGTCCTGCCGCATGGCGGCAATCTGTTCCGCGAGAAAGTGCCCGGTGCGGTGTTCGTCGGCAACGCCTTCGGAAAGCTCGCCGGTTCGACCCAGGTCGACGAGCTCGGGACCATCGAATCTCCCGTCGTCCTCACCAACACGCTGTCGGTCGGCGTCGCCCTCGACGCGATCGTCCGCTGGACGATCGGCCAGCCCGGTAACGAGATGGTCCGATCGGTGAATGGACTCGTTGGCGAAACGAACGACGGCACGCTGAACGACATCCGCGGGCTGCAGGTGACCCGCGAGCACGTCATCAGTGCCCTCGCCGCAGCCACGGAAGGTCCCGTCGAGGAAGGCGCCGTCGGCGCGGGCACCGGCACGGTCGCGTTCGGCTGGAAGGGCGGCATCGGCACCTCGTCGCGCACCGTCGCCCAGCAGAACGATCGCTGGACCGTCGGCGTCCTCGTGCAGACGAATTACGGCGGCCGGCTGACGATTGCTGGCGTGCCGGTATGGCGGTTGCTGCAACCCACTCCCTCCAATGTTGGCAATGTTGGCAATGTTGGCATTGCAGACGGCTCCTGCATGATCGTCGTCGCTACCGACGCGCCCCTCGATGCGCGCGACCTGAAGCGCCTGGCCGCTCGCGCCATCTATGCCCTCGCGCGAACCGGGTCCACCTACTCGAACGGCAGCGGCGATTTCGCGATTGCCTTCTCGACCCACCCGTCGCTGCGCGTCGTCAACACGACCGGGCCGCAGCCGCGTACGGTACTGCCGACCGACAGTGTCTCGGGCCTGTTCGAAGCGGCGATGGATGCCACGGAGGAAGCGGTCTACAACTCGATGCTCAAAGCCGTCGACGTCACCGCCAACGGTCGCACCATCCGCGCGCTGCCCATCGATCGCATCACGGAATTGCTCAAGGGACGGCTATAATCGCCGCGCCGGCCGCAGCCTTCCGGCTGCAGCCGGAAGCCACACCAACCAACCCGGACAGCGACTGCCAGGACTCATGAAACGTCTTCGCCTGATCGTCCTCGCTACTTGTGTGCTCGGCGCGGTCGCGCAGTCGCTGGTCGCCGGACGTGCCGGGCAGACCCCGCCGGTATCGTCCGGTCCGTTCGACACCCTGCACTTCCGGCCGATCGGGCCGGCGGCGATGTCCGGACGGATCTCGGATCTCGCCGTGTACGACGCGAACCCCGCCATCTTCTATGTCGGAACGGCGCACGGCGGCGTGTGGAAGACCGTCAACAACGGGACGACATTCGAAGCTCAGTTCCAGGACCAGGGGCTGATGTCGATCGGCGACGTCACCATCTCCCAGAGCAACCCGGATCTCGTGTGGGTGGGCACGGGCGAGGCGAACAATCGACAAAGCACGTCGTGGGGCGACGGCGTCTACAAATCGACGGACGGTGGCAAGACCTACTCGAACATGGGTCTCCGCACTTCGAAGCACATCAACCGCATCGTCATCGATCCGCGGGACACCGACGTGGTGGTGGTCGCAGCCACGGGCAGTCTCTGGGGACCGGGCGGCGAGCGCGGCGTGTTCAAGACCGCGGATGGCGGCAGGACGTGGAAGCAGGTCCTGAAAGTAGATGACGACACCGGGGCCAACGACCTGGTGATGGATCCGTCGAACAGTCAGATCCTCTACGCGTCTACGTATCAGCGCCGCCGGACGCCGTGCTGCATGAACGGCGGCGGACCCGGCAGCGGCATCTGGAAGTCGACCGACGGCGGCGACACCTGGACCCGCATCACGGGAGGCGTGCTCGATCAGGCGCTCGGCCGGATCGCGCTCGACGTCTACCGGAAGCGGCCGAACATTCTCTACGCGACCATCGAAGGTCCCGTACCCGCGGGTCGTGGCGGACGCGGCAATACTGGCACGCCCGACGAAGGGCCGGGTGCGCAGGCGGAAGGCGCTGGACGTCAAGGCGGACGAGGCGGCCAGGCCCCCCTGAACAACGAGCCAACCGGTCTTTATCGATCCGATGACAGCGGCGCAACCTGGCGGAAGGTCAACAACGCGAATCCGCGGCCGATGTATTTCAGCCAGGTACGCATCGATCCGAACGATCCGGACATCGTCTATCTGGGCGGGGTCGGCCTGCACCAGACGCTGGACGGCGGACGCACGATCGCAACCGATGTCGCCGAGTCGACCCACGACGACGTGCACGCGATCTGGATCAATCCTGCGAACTCGGATCACGTGCTGATCGGCAATGATGGCGGCCTGGCCGTGTCCCACGACCGCGCGCGCCGCTGGGTGTTCTTTCCGAATCTTCCAGTGGGCCTTTTCTATCACGTCAGTGTCGACAACGCGGTTCCGTACAACATCTGCGGCGGCATGCAGGACAACTACAACTGGTGTGGTCCCAGCCAGGTCCGCGGCTCGGCCGGCATCGCGAACTTTCACTGGATGACGCTCCAGGGCGGCGACGGCTTCGTCGTCCTGCAGGACCCGACCGACTATCGCGTCGCTTTCAGCGAGTCGCAGGACGGCAACATCGTCAGGGTCGACCGGGTGACGGGAGAAACGATCAGCGTCCGCCCGATTGCCGCGCCTGGCGAGCCGGCGGCGCGCTTCCACTGGGACACGCCACTTGCCTTCTCGCCGCACGACTCGAAGGTGATCTATGCGGGCGCGAACCGGCTGTACAGGTCCGCAGACCGCGGCCTGTCCTGGACGGCGATCAGTCCCGATCTTTCCAAGAACCAGAATCGGGACGAGATCGAGACGATGGGAGTCAAGGGCAGCGACATCCGCATCGCGAGGAACGACGGCATCGTGGCGTGGGGCACGATCGTGTCGTTCGCCGAATCGCCGAAGCGCGCCGGCGTTCTCTACACGGGCACCGACGACGGCAACCTGCACGTGTCGCGTGACGGTGGCAAGGACTGGGCGAGCGTGAGCGACCGTGTCCCGGACCTTCCCAGGGAAACCTTCGTGTCCGAAGTCGTACCCTCGCGGTTCGACGAAGCGACCGTCTATGCGACCTTCGACGGCCACCGCAACAACGACTTCGACACCCACATCTACGCGAGCACGGACTACGGCCAGAACTGGCGCGCGATTGCCGGAAATTTGAAGGGGGAGATCGCGCGTACCCTGACCGAGGATCAAAAGAACCCGGATGTGCTCTATCTCGGCACCGAGAGTGGTCTGTTCATCACGCTCGATCGCGGGCGGAGCTGGCAGCGGGTCAAGGCCAACCTTCCCACCGTCCGCATCGACGAGATCACGCTTCATCCGCGAGATAACGCGATGATCCTCGGGACGCACGGACGGGCCATCTGGATCCTCGACAACCTGGCGCCAATCCAGGAATACACGGCGGCGCAGTCGGCGGCAGCCGACGCGAAGCTGTTCTCGCCGTCGCCGGCCGTGATGTACCGCAGGGCCACGCGCGATCGGAACTACGAGTTCTGGGGCGACCAGACGTTCTACGGGGAGAATCCGCCGCAAGCTGCGGTGATGACCTGGCTCTCGAAGAAGCCGGCAGGGGAAGTTGCGCTCCGCATCACCGACGCAGCCGGCCGGCAGGTTCGCGACATCTCCGGCACCATCATGGCAAACGCGAACAAGGCCGGCATGAACTCGGCGTGCTGGGATCTTCGCGTCCAGCCGGCGCCCGCGGCGGCGGCGGCTGCCGGCCGGGGCGGCGATCAGGCTGGTCGCGCCGGCGGTGCGGCGGAACCGGGCGGACGCGGCGCTGGCCAGCAGAACCAGACTCCGAGTCCGTTCGGCGCCGGCTGCGGTGGTGGCGGCGGCGGTTTTGGTGGCGGTGGATTCGGGTTCGGCGGCGGGGGCGCAAATCCCGGCCCCTACGTACTCCCGGGCATCTACAACGTCGCTCTTGTCGTGGATGGCAAAGTGGCCGACACCCGTCCGCTGCGTGTCGTTGGCGATCCGGAAATCTCGCTGACAGAAGTCGAGCGCAAGCGCATGTACGACATGGCGATGGAGCTCCACGACCTGCAGCGTCGCGTGACCGAGGTGAACAACGCCTTGTCGTCGGTACGCTCGCAGATACCCGCCGTGTCCAAGAGTCTCGAGGGCCGAAGCGATCTGCCGGCCGACGTCAAGACCTCGGTCGCGGACCTCGACAAGGAACTGACCGCGATGAGCGCGCGGCTCGCACCGCCTGCGGCCGGCCGCGGCGGCGGAGGCGGCGGCCGTGGTACCGCGGCCGACACTCCCGTGTCACGGCTCAACCAGGCGAAGACGGGTCTCATGGCTGGAATGTCCGCGACCTCGCAGACCTACGACGCGTACAAGCGCGCCAAGGCAGAGGTGCCGAAGACGATCGAGGAAGCGCGCGCGCTGCTGACCAGGGTGCAGACGCTGTCGGCGGCGCTGGCGAAGCACAACATCACGCTTACCGTGCCGGCGCAATAAACACGCCGCGGTTTGCCTTCTAGTCCGGGACCCCCTGCAGTAACGGCTCCATGCGCTCCAGCCGCGGCCCCTTCTCGTCGCAGACCGCGAACGACAGCTTGCCCGTGTTGTACATCGTCACGCCCGCGTACTCACCTTTGGCGTTGACGATATAGAAATTGATGTTGAAGTTCGGCTCGCCGCGCGAGTTCAGGAGGCGCTTCTCCACCTGGTTGGCCTTGATGCGGCGGAGGGCCTCCATCCCGGCGTCCTTCGGCCCCTTCCCGTGGCGCATCTCCTCCACGATCAGGAACGACGCGAGGCTATAGAGGTTGGCTTCGCCGCGGCCCGTTGATCCCGCGGCACCCACTGCTCCGTCGACGTAAAGCCCGGCGCCGAGGATCGGCGAGTCGCCCACGCGCCCGGGGATCTTCCAGGACAGACCACTGGTGGTCGTGACACCGCAGATCTCCCCTTTCGCGTTGACGCCGTTGCAATTGATGGTGCCGTAGAAGTGATGAGGGTCGATCAGGCCTTCGGCCATCATCTGTCGATCGACCTCGCGCATGGCGGCCTCGCGTTTGGCCGGGTCCAGGTAGTGCAGGGGATCGGTCCGGCGCTTCCACTCGAGCCAGAGTTTGCGTGAGGGCTCGGTATTGAGGTCGTCCTCGATCTTGAAGCCCATCCCGCGCGCGAACTGCTGGGCGTCCTTGCCGACGATCAGGTGATGGTCCGTGTAGTCCATGACCTTCTGGGCGACCAGCGATGGTGTGCGAACGCCTTCGATGCAGGCGACCGCCCCCGCCCGCTTGCGCGGACCGTGCATGCACGAGGCATCCAGCTGCACGACCCCTTCGGCGTTGGGCAGCCCGCCGTAGCCAACGCTCGTATCTTCGGGATCGAGCTCCACGATGTTGACGCCGGCGATCAGGGCGTCGAGGACGTCCTTGCCTTCGGTCATCATCGCGAACGCGCGCTGGACACACGTCTGGGTGCCACCGTTCTTGTACTGGTGCCCGTTGGCCGACGAGATGACCACCGGCCGCACCCCGCCCCTCGCCGTGGCCGGGGCGCCGGCGGTTTGAGCTTCGGCGGCGGCGGCGATGCTGGCGGCCGCGCCGGTCATGATGAATTCGCGTCTGTTCACTGGTCACTCCGCATGTAGCGGGAGTTTACTTCGAAGGCACCGGTTTATTGACGGGCATGAGATCGGGGCTTACCATCAGTGTTTGTGCCTTTTCAGACCGGCGTGGTGACGACCCGTCGTATCTCCCTGCAAACGATTCGAGAAGCCGCCGGACTCGTGTACGAAGCGGCCGTGCGGACCCCGATGGTCCGCCTCGACGCGGCTTCCCCCGCCGGGGGGCCCGAGCCTGAGATCTTCCTCAAGCTCGAAACCCTCCAGCCGATTGGTTCCTTCAAGATCCGTGGCGCATACAACGCCGTCCGGCACCTCACGCCGGAGCAGCTAACGCAGGGCGTCTGGACGGTCAGCGCCGGGAATGCCGCCCAGGGCGTCGCGCTGGCGGCGCGGAAGGTCGGGGCACGCGCGAGCGTGCTCGTGATGGACACGGCGCCCGCGACCAAGCTACGGGCCATCGAACGCCTCGGCGCGACGATCGTGCAGGCCTCGTATGAAGAATGCTGGCGCGCCGTCGAAACCCACCAGTCCGATCGAATGCAGGGCCACTTCGTGCACCCCTTCGACGACGATCGGTTCATCAGCGGCAACGGCACGATCGGCCTGGAAATCATCGAGGATCTGCCGGATGTCGACGCGGTGATCGCGCCGCTCGGTGGTGGCGGGCTCCTGGCCGGCGCCGCCGTCGCGATCAAGGCGCTGCGGCCCGGCGCGAAGGTGTATGCCGCCGAACCGGCGACGGCCGCGCCGCTCGCCCAGTCGTTCGCCGCTGACAAACCTTGTTATTTCGATGCGTGGACCGCGTCGTTCGTCGACGGGGCCGGCGGCAGGTCCGTGCTGGAGACGATGTGGCCGCTGCTGCGGGAGCACGTGGACGACTCGATTGTCGTCAGCCTCGATGATGTCGCCTCCGCGATGGCAATCGTCGCGGAGCGGGTGCACGTCATCGCGGAAGGCGCGGCCGGGTGCGCGGTCGCCGCAGCGCTGTCGCCTGCGATCGCTTCGAAGGGCCACCGGAAGGTCGTCGCGATCGTCTCCGGCGGCAACATAGACCTGGCGCGCTTCGCGACACTCGTGAGCGCGCATTCGTAAGACCGCAACGGAAGGATCACCTTGGATTCGAACCCCAACGCTGCCACCCAAACCCCCGAACGTCTGAAGCGGTTACCCGAGCTGGCCAACGATCTCTGGTGGACATGGAATCCCCGGGCCCGGGAAGTCTTCCGCAAGCTGGATTACACGCTGTGGCGCCAGACCGCGCACAACCCGGTCCGCATCCTCCAGATGATCTCCGCCGAAGTGCTGGCGATCGCGGCACGAGACGAGCGCTTCCTCGCCGTCTACGACACCGCGGTCGACGCGCTCGACCGGGCGCGCAGCGCGCAGGATACGTGGTGGCGCCACAACTTCCCCGAGAGCCAGGGACCGATCGCCTACTTCTCCGCCGAGTTCGCGCTGCACCAGTCGCTGCCGATCTACGCCGGGGGCCTCGGCGTGCTCGCCGGCGATCACTGCAAGGAAGCCAGCGATCTCGGCATTCCCTTGATCGGCGTCGGGTTCATGTATCCGCAGGGCTACTTCCACCAGTCGGTCTCGCCCGAGGGCTGGCAACAGGAGCTGTACGAGCGGCTCAACTGGACCGATGCGCCGATCAATCGGGCGATGCTGCCGGACGGCCGGCCCTGCATCGTCGCCGTCCCGCTCGGTAATCGGAGCGTCCTCGCGTCCGTGTGGATCGTCAGGCTGGGCCGGGTGAAGCTGTATCTGCTCGACACCGATCTCGAGGAGAACGCACCCTGGGACCGGGAGCTCTCGGCGCGGCTGTACGGCGGCGATCGCGAAACCCGCATCCAGCAGGAGATCATCCTCGGCATCGGCGGCGTGCGGGCGCTGAAGGCGCTCGAGCCGGCGCCGGCGGTCTGGCATCTGAATGAAGGCCATGCGGCGTTCGTGGTGCTGCAACGAATCCGGGACCTCATCGAACACGGCCACACCTTCGAGGCGGCGCTCGCCGACGTGCGGCGCACGACGATGTTCACCACCCATACGCCGGTCGCGGCGGGGCACGACGCGTTTCCCTTCAACCTGGTCGAGACGCACCTCGCCGGCGCGTGGGGCACGCTCGGGGCCTATCGCGAGGCGTTTCTAGCGCTCGGTCACTACGACAACGGCAACGGGCCGCTGTTCAACATGACGGCGCTGGCGCTGCGCACGGCGGGTACGGTCAACGGTGTCAGCGAGGTGCACGGCCAGGTCACGCGCGACATGTGGGGCCCGATCTGGCCGGGCGTGCCGGACGACAAGCGTCCGGTCGGCCACATCACCAACGGTGTGCACGTCCCGACGTGGGTGTCGTCGGAGCTCGCGAACGTTTTCGACGACTTCATCGGCGGCGACTGGCGCGATCGTCACGACGATCCGGCGATCTGGGCGAGGATTCTCGAGATCCCCGACGAGGAGCTGTGGGAGGCACGCAAGGCCCTGCGGCAGTACCTGTTCGCCTTCATCCGTGAACGGGCACGCTCGCGGTGGAAGGAAGAACGCGTCACCGCGCCTCGCGTCGTCGCGGCCGGCACCCTCCTCGATCCGAACGCGCTGACGCTCGGCTTCGCGCGGCGGTTCACCGGATACAAGCGCCCGGAGCTGATCTTCCACAACCCTGAGCGGCTGATGAACATCCTCAACGCACCGCGACGCCCGGTGCAGATTGTGTTCGCCGGCAAGGCGCACCCTGCCGACGAAACCGGCAAGCACCACCTGCAGCAGGTCTACCGCCGCGCCATCGATCCGATGTTCGGCGGCCGTATCGCGTTCGTGGACGACTACGATCTGCACGTCGCGCATTTCCTCGTCCAGGGCTGCGATGTGTGGCTGAACAACCCGCGTAAGCCGCTCGAAGCGAGCGGCACCAGCGGCATGAAGGCGTCGCTGAACGGCGTGCCTCACCTGAGCATCGGCGACGGCTGGTGGGCCGAAGGCTACAACCGGAAGAACGGCTGGCTCATCGAAGGGCACCCGGCCGCCAACGATCCCGGCAGTGTCGACGGCGCGGACGCCGAAGCGCTGTATACGCTCCTCGAGAGTGAGGTCGTCCCCGCGTTCTACGATCGCGACACGAACGGCATTCCGCGCCGGTGGCTGCAGGTCGTGCGCGAGGCGATTCTCTCGGTCGCCTCCCGGTTCAGTGCCAGGCGAATGGTCAAGCAGTACGCTGAGACGATGTACGGGCCGGTGAGCCGGCAGCTCACGGAGTCACGGTAGGATCTAGTTGTGTCGCGAAAGACGATGGCGCAGACCAGGTGCGCGCTCTGTGGCGCGAAAGAGGTCTCCGAACCGCGCGGAGATGAACGGTATTGTCGCGACTGCTGGGACAAGAAGATTGCCGTCGAGGAAATCGTCGCGCGTGAGTTCGCGCTGAAGCGCTACATCCGCGCGCACAGCGCCGAGAAGTACCTCATCTACCACTCCACCCTGAAGCGCCCCTGCGGTCAGCTGATCGTCGTTGACGACGGGTACGACCTGTTTCTGACGATGGTGCTGTATCCGACATTCACCTGGGATGAGGCCGCCTATCACCTGGACGGCGATCCGGAGGGTCGGACGTTTGCCGAGATCCTCGTGGACGTGGTCGCCGCCGAAGTGATCGAGCCGTGGGGCGGCGGCAAGTGGCACCTGGACATTTTCCGATCCAACAATCCCGAGCCCGAGGACTGGAACGGCGAGATGTAAGCGCCTATAATGACGCCGCGCGCCGGCGCTTCCGCCGACGCGCCGTCAACCCCAGGTCCCCCATCCAGCGGCGAGTCGTTGCATCGCCACGCGCTCTCCGCGGGAGGTAGTCATGAACCGCTCCGCGTTCGCGTCTGCCCTCACGCTGCTCTTTTGTACTGCAATCGTCACGTCTGGTTACGCACAGGCCAAACCCGCGGCTCCCACGACGCCGGCGGCTCCGGCGAAAGCTGGATTCGTGACCCCACTCAAGGGAGAAGCAGCCATCCAGGTGCTGCCGGGAACATCGAAATACGACCCGAAGTCCAAGGAAGTCATCACCACCTACAAGCTGAAAAACATGTCGTCGGCGCCGATCGCCCTGCTGAAGCTCGATGAATACTGGTACAGCAAGGGGAAGATGGTCTCCACCGACACGCAGCGCCACATGAAGCCGTTTCAGCCCGGAGAGATCATCGAGTTGACGACCCATGCTCCGGCCACGGAAAACCCGGCGGGGTGGACGAAGAACGTGACCTTCAGCCATGCCAACGGCAAAGTCTCGCCCAAGGCCGTGAAGTCCTTCCAGTGATCAGCGGGCGCTGAGCCGCTCCGCATACGTGCCGGCGATGGGCAGCTTCCATCGCCGGCGCGTGAATGCCCTCACCACGCACACCGCCCAGACCAGAATCCAGAACACCCAGACGATCCAGCTCGTGATCAGGAGCGTCCGGAACGCCGTCGCCGAGACGATCACCGACGCGAACGCCAGCCCGAGCAGCAGGGCGACGATCAGCCCGAGCCCGCCGAGGCCGAGCACGGATTGCCAGGCGTGAAACCGGACGTAGGAATTGCTGCGCTCCGCCAGAAGGATGAGGACGCCGGAAAACGGCCCGGCCAGGTAGGCGAGCGTTGCGGCAACATGGGCGTCGAGCCCGGTCGATGATTCTTCCCTGCCAGGTGTCATCGACAGCGATCTTAGACTGAAGTTCTCCGCAACTCGCGGTCCGCAGCCCGCAGCCCGCAGTCCGGAGCCCGAGGTCAGCCGCCAGCCGGTGAAAATTGAACCGGACCGCGGACCGCGGACCGCGGCGTTATACTCGTTTCATGCCCTTGCCGGTCGCTGAGGTTCAGCGGGCGCTCGCCGACGAACGTCTCGACGGCTGGTTGCTGTACGACTTTCAGGGGTCGAACCCGATCGCGGCTCGACTGTCGGGCCTCGCCGCTGGAAAGAAGATGACCACCCGGCGGTGGTATTACTTGATCCCGGCGCGCGGCGAGCCTCGTGGCCTGGTCCACGCAATCGAGCGTCATAACCTCGACGGCTTGCCCGGCGACAAGCAGCCGTACGCGGGGCGGGACCGGCTGGAAGACGGCCTCCGGGGCCTGCTCAAAGGGATGAAGCGCGTGGCGATGGAGTACTCGCCGGGCAACAACATCCCGTATATCTCGAGAGTCGACGCCGGCACGATCGAATCGGTCCGCGACCTCGGCGTCGAGGTCGTGTCGTCTGGCGACCTCGTGCAGCGGTTCGAAGCGCTCTGGTCGGCCGAAGCGCTGACCTCGCACCGCTCGGCATCCGACGCTCTGTATCGCGTGAAGGATCAGGCGTTTACGATGGTCCGCGACCGCCTCGCGGCAGGCGTGCCGACGACCGAGTTCGACGTACAGCGCGCGATGATGGACTGGATGGACGCCGAGGGGCTGACCGCCGCCGACACGCCGAACGTCTCGGCCCAGGAGAACGCCGGCAATCCCCACTATCATCCATCTCGGGAGGTCCACCGGCCGATTCGTCCCGGAGAGGTGCTCCTGCTCGACCTCTGGGGTAAGCTGCGGCACCCCGGCGCCGTATTTGCTGACATCACGTGGGTGGGCTTCACCGGCCGAACCGTGCCTGAGGAATACGCCCGCGCCTTTGCGGCGGCCCGCGACGGACGGGATGCGGCGATCGATCTGGTGCAGTCAGCCGCCCGCAGCGGTCGGGAGCTTCGCGGCTTCGAGGTCGACCGTGCGTGCCGGACCGTCGTCGAAAGAGCGGGGTACGGTGCCGAGTTCATTCACCGGACCGGCCACAGCCTGGGCGAGACCGTGCACGGAAACGGCGTCCACCTGGACGACTACGAAACGCATGACGACCGGCGTCTGATTCCGGGGACCGGGTTCACGATCGAACCAGGCGTCTACACGAGCCGGTTCGGCGTGAGGACCGAAATCAACATGTTCATGGACGAGCGGGACGCATACGTCACCGGACCGTGCCAGACGGAGATCGTTCCGCTCGCTTGAGGAAGCTTTTTCGGAGGACCGTCAGAGGAGAAGACCCAATGTCCACACGCAAGACGACAGTGTTCTATGCCGTTCTCATAGCGATAGCGTCAGTGGCCGTGGGAATGGTGATCGCGTCGCAGTGGGGCCTGCCCCAGGCATCCTCGGCCCAGACGGTCAACGTTCCGGCGAGCAATACGGCGGCGCTGAACGGTCCCATCGACGCGCAGACCTTCCGGAACATCGCCAAAGCGCAGAGTCCCACGGTCGTGAACATCCGGACGACGGCGCGGGTGCGCGGCCGCGAGCTGACCGATTTCTTCGGTGGCCAGGACGATCTCCTCCAGCGCTTTTTCGGCGGGCAGCCGCAGGCACCCGGCGGCCGGCCGCGCCGCCAGCCGCGTGACGACATGCAGCAGCAGGAAGGGACCGGCACCGGCTTCATCATCGATAGGAGCGGGTTCATCCTGACCAATAACCATGTCGTCGAAGGGGCGGACGACATCCGGGTCAGCCTGTTTGGCGGCGGCCGCACCGAGAGCTACGCCGCGAAGGTCATCGGCCGCGACGCCTTGACCGACACGGCGCTGATCCAGCTTGCCGAGGCACCCTCTGCCAGTCTTCAGGAAGCCCGGTTCGGCGACTCGGCCCAGATGCAGCCCGGCGACTGGGTCGTCGCGATCGGCAATCCGTTCAACCTGAGTCACACCGTCACCGTCGGCGTGATCTCCGCGCTCGGGCGGCCGCTCGGCGGCGTACCCGGCCGCGAGCAGCCGATGCTGCAGACCGACGCCGCGATCAATCCCGGCAACTCGGGCGGGCCGCTCCTGAACGTCCGGGGCGAGGTGGTAGGCATCAACACCGCGATTTACACCGACGCACAGCGCGCCGCCAACATCGGGATCGGATTCGCCACGCCGATCAACCCCATTCGTGACCTGCTTCCGCAGCTCCGCAACGGCAAGGTCACTCGTGGCGTGATTGGCATTCGGGTCGATCGTGACGGCGTGACCAAGGACGTCGCACAGGCGATGGGCCTGCCGAGCGCTTCGGGCGCGATGCTCGCCTCGGTCGCCCAGGGCGGGCCGGCGGAGAAGGCGGGACTCCTGCCCGGCGACATCATCACCGAGTTCAACGGCCGGCCGGTCGCCGACAGCGAGGCGCTGGTCAACCTGGTCGTGGCGACCAAGCCTGGCACCTCGGTGCCGGTCACGGTCTACCGGAAGAAGCAGAAGAAGACCATGAACATCGTCGTCGACGAGCTCGACCTCGATGCCGAGCAGGGTCGTCAGGCACGCGGCGGCGGCAGTGGCCCGGTCGAAGAACCGACCGCGACCGGGTTCGGTATGGAAGTCGGCCCGATCACGCCGGACGTTGCCCGCGAGCTGGAGTTGCCTCGCAATCGCGGCGGCGCGGTCGTACTCGACGTGGAGCGCAACAGCGCCGCATTCAACGCCGGGATCCGTCCGAACGACGTGATCGTCGAAGTGAACCAGCAGGAGGTCTCGAACCCGAGCCAGGTGCAGCGCGAGTTGCAGCGGGCCACTCCGGGCCAACCGGTATTCCTCCTGATCTGGCGCGACGGCGAGACCAACTTCATCACCTTGAGAAAGCGATAGCTGACACCGGACAGCCGCCATTCGATTCGGGAATGGCGGCTGTTCCCGCCGATCTGCCGCCAGTCCTTCTTTCTCGGACTCACGATTGCTCACTGTATCGGTATAATTCGCGGATCGGCGCCCCTCGACTCGTGCTCGGGGCGCCCTGAGCTAGGTCGAAGGGCGCTCGGGCAGGGAGTCCGGAGCGCATCCGTGGCGACGGCCGAATGGAGGAGTTGGCAGGATGTCCACGACATCGCTCGAGCGTGAAATCAAGCTGAGGTTCGACTCGGTAGAGGATGCACGCAAGGCGGTGCTTGCCGCCGGCTGCACACCGCGGCTCGGCCGGCGGCTTCAAGCCGACGCGCTGCTGGACAGCGAGGACGAGCAACTGCGGCGGCGGCGATGCGTCCTCCGCGTGCGCGTCGAGAACGGCAAGAGCCGGGTGACCTTCAAGGGTCCGGTCCAGCCATCGACCATGAAGCTCCGCGAGGAATTCGAAACGCTCGTGGGCGATGGCGAGGTCCTGCTGAAGATTTTCGAGGAGCTCGGGCTCCACATCTGGTTTCGTTACGAGAAGTACCGCGAAGAGTTCTCCCACGACGACGTGATCGTGGCGATCGACGAGACCCCGGTCGGGGTCTTCGTCGAGATCGAGGGATGCGAACAGGGCATCGAGAATGCCGCCGCGGCGCTCGGCCGGTCGCAGGCCGATTACATCCTCGATTCCTATCGCAGCGTGTTCCTGCAGCATCGGGAAGCGTACGGCCTCGACACGTCCGACATGGTGTTCGGCACCGAGGCCGCCCTGCTGCGGGCTGCCGCGAGCGATTGACGGAGCTTTGCGCGCGCTGATTCTCGCGGCCGGTCTCGGCACGCGACTCCGTCCACTGACATCGGTCAGGGCCAAGGCCGCCGTGCCGGTCAACGGCCGTCCCCTCGTGCGGCGGGTCATGTCGTGGCTCGTTTCCGAGGGCGTCACCGACCAGGTGATCAACCTTCATCATCGACCCGCGTCAATTGCCGCGTCTGTCGGCGACGGCTCCGACCTCGGCGCGCGCGTGCGCTACTCCTGGGAGAATCCGGTCCTCGGCTCCGCCGGCGGGCCGCGGCACGCCCTGCCGCTGCTCACCGACAGGAATAATCCGGGCGACGACGCTTTCGTGATCGTGAACGGGGATACGTTGACCGACGTGCGCATCCCTGCCTTGATGGATCGACACCTTGGATCGGGAGCCCGCGTCACGATGGCGCTGATTCCGAACCCGCGGCCGCAGTTCTACGGCGGCGTCCGCGTCGACGACGGATGGATCACCGGGTTCACGCGTCCGGGTGCAGGAGAGCCCAGCTACCACTTCATTGGCGTGCAGGCAGCGGATCCGTCCGCGTTCTCGGAGCTCGAAGACGGCGTACCGGCCGAATCCGTGAACTGGCTGTATCCCAGGCTCATCCGCGATGCACCCCGCTCGGTGGCCGCCTGCATTGTCGACGCACCCTTCAACGACATCGGAACTCCGGCCGATTACTTGCAAACGTCGCTCGGCCTCGCGGCACATGAAGGCGACTGCCTGGTCAGCCGGGCAGGCACCGACATCCATCCGAGTGCGACGCTGAATCGAACGGCGGTGTGGGATAACGTGCAGATCGGCGCAGATACCGTGCTGAATGACTGCATCGTCTGCGATGGCGTCCGGGTGAGCGCGGGGTCGCGGTACGAGCGGTGCGCGCTGGTGCCGTTTACCGGTCAGCCGATCCATTCCGACGAGCGCCGCGAAGGCGACCTGGTCGTCCGACGCTACTGAATGCACACCGGTACTTTTGACACGGTGAACCGATGACGATGACGACGGAAAAGCGAAGCCCCGATTCTGCCGAGCAGCGGGAGCGCATCGACGTGTACCTGGGCCGAAGCGGGCTGAACGCGCGCAACCCGCGCATCGTGCCTCTGACAGGTGATGCCTCGGATCGGCGCTACTACCGTGTGTTCACGACGGCGGGGCCGGCCTTCGTCCTGGCGCTTCACGCGTCGGCGTTCGACGTCAGAACGCTGCCCTTCGTGAACGTGGCGCGGCTGCTCGAGCAGATGCCCGTGCCGATTCCGCACGTCCTCGGCCACGCGGACGACATCGGCGTGCTCGCGCTCGAAGATCTCGGCGACGTCACCCTCCAGGCCCACCTCGGGGCGGCGACCCCCTCCGAGCATGCTGCCCTGTACCGTCAGGCGGTCGGCCTGATCGCCATCATGCAGCGGCGGGGCGCGGAACTGGAATCACCCGAATACCTGCCCTTCCGCATGGCCTTCGACGTGGAGAAGCTCACGTGGGAAATGGACTTCTTCATCAAGCATTTCATCGAGGCGTACCGCGGCGTGGTGATCGCTCCGGCGGCGCGGGAGACGCTTCGTGACGAGCTCGCGGTGGTGATCGAGGAGCTGGCCGCGGAACACCGCGTGCTCTGCCACCGTGACTATCACAGCCGCAACCTGATGTACCACGACGAGCGGCTCTACATCATCGACTTCCAGGACGCCAGGATGGGGCCGGACACCTACGATCTGGTTTCGCTCCTTCGCGATTCGTACGTCGATCTGCCGGAACAGACCGTCGGGGAGTTGATGGCCTATTTCCTGGCCTTGAAGGGCGAGCAGGATCAGGAAGAGGCGTTCCGCGTCCGATTCGACCTGATGGCGCTGCAGCGCAACCTGAAGGCGCTCGGGACCTTCGGCTATCAGACCACCGCGCGCCGGAATCCGGTCTACATCCAGTACATCCCGCGCACGCTCAGATATGTCCGCGACAATCTCGCGCGACACGAGCGGTTCTCCCGGCTGCGCGACGTCCTGGCCGCACACGTCGAAGAGTTCGGCTAAGAGCGGCGGGGCCGGAAGGCCCCGCCTTCCAACTGCCGATTCCGAGGTAGCTCGAGCCTCGCATGGTACAATCAGTGGTTCACGCGCGAGCGTAACCCCTGAAAGTACATGCGGTTCGGGATATCGACGCACCTTTACCACGATCAGAAGCTCGATCGGAGCCACCTCGCACAGGTCGCCGGATACGGGTTCGATAGTATCGAGCTGTTCGCGACGCGAAGTCACTTCGACTATCACGATCCGGCAGCGGTCTCGGCGCTCGGCGAGTGGCTCGAGACCGCCGGACTTGGGCTGCACAGCGTTCATGCGCCGATCACGGATCGGTTCAGTGCCGGCGACAGGTGGGTGCCGACGTATTCAATAGCCGCGGGCGATGGCGCCAGGCGTCAGGCGACGCTCGACGAGGTCGGGGCGGCGCTCGCGATCACGAAACAGATCCCCTTCAAGGTGCTGGTCGTCCACGTGGGGACACCGGACTCGCGCGGCGCCGCAAACGACAACAATCGCGCGGCGGCGGCGCGCAGCATCGAGGAAATCTGCCGGATGGCGGAGCCGCTCGGAGTACAAGTGGCACTCGAAGTCATTCCGAACGCGCTGTCGACGCCCTCGGCGCTGGTCACGCTGCTGGAGCGGGATCTCGAGGCGACGCCGGGAATCTGCCTGGACTTCGGGCATGCGTTTCTTGGCGGCGACATCCCGGACGCGATCGAGACCGTCGCCGAGCACCTGATGGCGACACATGTCCACGACAACCATCGGCGCAGCGACGAACACCTGGCGCCGTACCTCGGTGCCATCGAGTGGGACGCTGCGCTGATGTCGATGCAGAAAATCGGATTCGAGGGCACGTATCTGATGGAGCTGGCGAACACGGGATCGCCGGCGGAGGTGCTCGAGGCCGCACGGCGCGCCCGGCAACAGTTCGAACGGGCGTTGACGGACGGATTCTGATCGGCCGGGTCTAAAGACCCGGCCCTACGAAATCGGCCGGGGCTGAAGACCCGGCGCTGCGAAGATTCGAGCGGTTTGTAGCGCCGGGGTCTTCAGACCCCGGCGGACACGAAACGAGAGATGGCTATCTACATCGAAGACATTGCGAAGCACGAAGGCCAGGTCGTGACCCTGCGAGGGTGGCTGCACAACCGCCGCTCCAGCGGAAAGATCCACTTCCTCACGGTCCGCGACGGCAGCGGTTTCATCCAGTGCGTGATGTCGAAGAAGGCGGTCGGCGACGAGACCTTCGTCAAGGCCGATCACCTCGCGCAGGAGAGCGCGCTCACCGTGGAGGGCACCGTTCGCGCCGATTCGCGAGCGCCGGGTGGATACGAGCTCGACGTCACGAAGTTCGACGTCGTCTCAGGCGCGACCGACTATCCCATCACGCCGAAGGAGCACGGCGTCGACTACCTGATGGATCGACGCCATTTGTGGATCCGGGCGCCACGGCAGCAGGCGATCCTGCGCGTCCGCCACGAGGTGATCAACGCGGTACGGGACTACTTCAACTCGCGCGGCTTCATCCTCGCCGACACGCCGATCTTCACGCCTTCGGCCTGTGAGGGTACGACGACGTTGTTTCCGGTGCAGTACTTCGAGGACGAAACTGCCTACCTGACCCAGAGCGGTCAGTTGTACAACGAAGCCAACGCCATGGCGCTCGGGCGGACCTACTGCTTCGGGCCGACGTTCCGCGCCGAGAAGTCGAAGACCCGGCGCCATCTCACCGAGTTCTGGATGGTCGAACCCGAGGTCGCGTTCGCGACGCTCGACGACGTCATGGACCTGGCCGAAGGACTGGTGGTCTCGGTGGTGCAGCGCGTGCTCGAGCACCGCGCCACCGAGCTCAAGGCGCTCGAACGCGATACCTCGAAGCTGGAGAACGTCAGGGCGCCGTTCCCGAGGATTTCGTACGACGACGCCGCCGGGATCATCAGGAAGAAGGGGCTGCCGTTCGAATGGGGCGGTGATTTCGGCGCGCCGGACGAGACCGCAGTTTCAGAGGAATTCGACCGGCCGGTCATGGTGCACCGGTATCCCTCAGTGGTGAAGGCGTTCTACATGAAGCCTGACCCGAACCGGCCCGAAGTAGCGCTCGGCGTCGACGTGCTCGCGCCCGAAGGATACGGCGAGATCATCGGTGGCGGTGAACGTTTGAGCGATTACGACCTGCTGCTGCAGCGGATCAAGGAACACAAGCTGCCGCAGGAAGCGTTCGAGTGGTATCTCGACCTCCGCCGCTACGGCAGCGTGCCGCACGGCGGGTTCGGGATGGGCATCGAGCGCGTGGTGAGCTGGATCTGCGGGCTGGATCACCTGCGTGAGGCAATTCCGTATCCACGGATGCTTTACAGGATTTATCCGTGACAAAGACAAATCCCAAGCTCCAGGCTCCAGGTCCCAACGCACTCCCAACCCCCAACACCCAAGTGGGGCGCAGTGGGAGGCGACTGGAGGGCTTGGCATTTGGGAGTTGGAAGTGCGTTGGGATTTGGAACTTGGAGCTTGGAATTTGAAGATCGGCTTTCTTTCCCTCGGTTGCCCGAAAAACCTCGTCGACGGCGAGGTCATGCTGGGCATCGCCCGGGACGCGGGGCACGAGATCACGCAGGATTCGACTTCGGCCGACGTGCTCGTGGTGAACACGTGTGCCTTCATCGACAACGCCAAGGAGGAGTCGATTAACGCGATCCTCGAGATGGCCGCGTTGAAGGGGCAATGCACCGGCAAGCGCCTGGTCGTGACCGGCTGCCTCGCCGAGCGATACCGCGACGAGCTCCGCAAGGAGATTCCGGAAATCGACGCGCTTCTGGGCACGGGGGAAGTACCGCAAATTCTTGACGCGATCGAGAACCGCGGTCCGCAGTCCGCGGTCCGCGGCCCGGTAAAACCTGGCGATCAGACTGCGCCGCTGCGCTTCTACACGAAAACACCCGGTGAGAATCGGACCGCGGACCGCGGACCGCGGACCGCGAAAGAGGCGGCGAAGCCGCCAGACTATATCTATGACGCCGACACGCCTCGCCTGCTGACGACGCCGAAGCATTTCGCGTACGTGAAGATCGCGGAAGGATGCGACTACACCTGTGCGTTCTGCATCATTCCGACGCTGCGCGGCTCGTACCGCAGCCGGACGATTGACTCCATTGTTCGCGAAGCGCGGTCGCTCGCGGAACGCGGCGTGCGGGAGTTGCTGCTGATCTCTCAGGACACGAGCTTCTACGGGATCGACCGCGGCGAGCGCGGGTCGCTCGCGCGGCTGCTGCGCGGGTTGAACAAGGTCGACGGCCTCCGCTGGATCCGGCTGCTCTATCTCTACCCCACCACCATCACGGACGACGTGCTGGATGCGATGGCGGAATGTGAGAAGGTTTGCCGATACGTGGACCTGCCGCTGCAGCACGCCTCCGCCGACGTGCTGAAGCGAATGCGGCGGCCCGGGAACCGCCAGACCTACGACAAGCTGCTTGCGCGGATCCGCACCCGTGTTCCAGGCGTCACATTACGTACGACCTTCATCGTCGGGTTCCCCGGGGAGACCGACGCCGATTTCGCGGCGCTCGAAGCGTTCGTCCAGGACACCCGCTTCGATCACGTGGGCGTGTTCACCTATTCCCACGAAGAAGGCACCCGCGCCTTCGGGCTGACCGACGATGTCCCCGCCCGGATCAAGCGCAAGCGACGCGATGCGCTGATGGCGCGCCAGAAGCGCATCGTGGCCGCCACGCAGAAGCAGCGGCTCGGCAACGAGATCGCCGTGATGATCGACGGTCCTTCGCCCGAACACGAGCTCGTCCTCCAAGGCCGGACCGAAGGGCAGGCACCCGAGATTGATGCCGTCGTTTATCTGACCGACTGCGACCCTGACCTTTTCAAGCCCGGTGAGCTGATCCGCGCCCAAATTGTCGAGGCACGCGACTATGACCTCGTCGCGGCGCCGGTCACCGGCGCCGGGGTCTGAGGGCCTGCCCGACGCTCAAACTCACTTTTTGGTATATTGATCGGTGCCAGCTTCGAGGAATAACCCGAGTGGGCCCGTGCCCACTTTTTGTATTTCAGGGGCGTTTACGGCACAGACTGAACGGCTCGAGCGGCTGCGGGGGATTGCGGCGCGGGTCGCGCACGGCTACGGGCTGGAGATTTTCGACGTCCAGTTGCGGCGGGAGTCGATCGGCACGGTGCTCCGGGTGATCATCGACAAGCCCGACCGCGGCGTGCCGGAACCTCCTGAAGAGGCGGTCGGCATCGAAGAATGTCAGCGCGTGAGCCAGGATTTGAGTGCGCTGCTCGACGTCGAGGAAGACGAGCTCGGCGAGGCGGCGCTCGACCAGAACTATACGCTCGAAGTCTCGTCTCCGGGTCTGGACCGTCCGTTGCGGCACGAGCCGGATTACCGGCGATTCACCGGCCGGCTCGCAAAGGTCGTGACGACCGAGCCGCTCAACGGCCAGTCGGCGTTCGCGGGCCGGATTGCGGGGATCGAAGCCGGCGAGGTGCTCCTCGCGGAAGGGCGCAAGACGCACCGCGTCCCGCTGGCGCGGATCAAGCGCGGACAGTTGGTGGTGGAGTTTTGAGGAAGTCGCCAGTATCCAGTTGCCAGTTTCCAGTAACGAGGAAGCCGGTACGGACCGACTGGTAACTGGAAACTGGTAACTGGCAACTTTCACTGACATGGCTACAGTCAATCCGTTGTTGCAGCAAATCGACGCGATCGCCAAGGAAAAGGGCGTCGAGCCGGAAATCATCATCAACGCCGTGCAGGACGCACTCGAGGCGGCCGCACGCAAGCGTTACAAGAGCGAGGCGCTCCGGGCCCGGTTCAACACCGAGACCGGCCAGCTCGAGCTGTACGCCGTCAAGAAGATCGTCGAGGACGTCACCGACCCGTCGACCCAGATTTCCCTGGACGAGGCCCATCAGCTCTACGGCGATGAGGCCGAGGTCGACATGGAGATCGAGTTCCCGCGGCCGACCGAGGATCTTGGACGGATCGCGGCGCAGACCGCGAAGCAGGTGATCTTCCAGAAGGTGCGCGAGGCGGAGCGCGAGAACGTTTACGCGGAATACAGCCAGCGCGTGGGCGAAGTCGTCAATGGCATGGTCAAGCGCTTCGAGAACGGCGACATCATCGTCGAGCTCGGCCGGGTCGAGGCGCAGCTGCCACGCAAGGAACAGTCGCGGGCGGAAAACTACGCCGTCAGCGACCGGGTCCGCGCCGTCATCCGCGGCGTCAATCGCAGCGCCAAGGGTCCGCAGATCGTGCTGTCGCGCACCGACCCGGCGCTGCTGATCAAGCTGTTCGAGCAGGAAGTGCCGGAAATCTACGACGGCACGGTGATGATTCGCGGCGCGGTGCGGGAAGCCGGCGACCGCGCGAAGGTCGCGGTCTACTCCCGCGAGCGCGACGTGGATCCGGTCGGCGCCTGCGTCGGCATGAAAGGCACGCGCGTCCAGTCGATCATCCGCGAGCTGCGCGGCGAGAAGATCGACATCGTCGAATGGTCCGAGGATCCGATCCTGTTCGTGACCAACGCGATCAGCCCGGCCAAGGTCCAGCGGGTGTCGATCGTGGACGACGCAGAAAAGGTGATGGAGGTGATCGTCGAGGACAAGCAGTTGTCCCTCGCGATTGGTAAGAAAGGCCAGAACGTCCGGCTGGCAGCCAAGCTCACCGGGTGGAAGATCGACATCAAGAGCGAGGAAGAAAAGCGGCGCGAAGTCGAAGCGCAGCTCGAGACGCTGGAGATCGGTCAAGCTGGCGGCGAAGGCGCCGAGGCGGCGCCGGCCGAAGCCGAAAGCACCGAAGGCGCGTCGACCGAAGCGACGGCCAGTGCCGCTGACGAGGAGGCGCAGTTGATCGCCGGAGGCGAGGACACCCGGGAAGCAGATGTGACGAAGCCCGAGGTGGACGCCCAGGCCGAGGACCAGAAGCCAGCTGAAAACGGATAGCCGAGAACTGACAGCTGATAGCAATAACGAGACGAAAAACAACTGAATGGCAACAGTCCGGATTTACAAGGTCGCGGAGCTTCTCAACACGTCGAGCCAGGAAGTGATCGCGCTGTTGAAGCGTGATCACGGCATCGAAGTGAAGAGCGCATCGAGCACGATCGAGGAGGTCGTCGCGCGGCAGTTCGTCGAGCGCCTGGCGCGGCAGCGCAACATCAGCGTGCCGTCGAACGCGTCGTTCGCCGATACGCCGGCGCCGGTGAAGGGCCGCAAACCCGTGGGCAAGGCGCCCGAGCCGGTGAAGACTGCTCCCTCGCTGCCGCCGCCCCGTCTGGTCAAGAGCGCCAAGCCGCCGGCGCCGCCCGCACCGCCCGCGGAGGCCGCCCCGGCTGCGGCCGTGCTGCCAACGGAGGCAGAAGCGGTGGCGTTGCCACCGCCGGCCTCGCCTGTGCCCTTCGTTCCTGAACCGGTGCCGGTGGCTCCCCCGCCACCTCCGGCTCCGGTCGCACACGCGGAGCCCGAGCCGATTGCGGTCGAGGAGTCCCCAGCGGCCGGCGTCCAACCTGAGCGGGTGGAGAAACCGGAACCCGTGGTGCCCGCGCACGAGCAGCCGGCCGCGGCGAGCGCGGCGGCTCCTGCGGCTGAAGAGCCGCTAACATCGCCAGCCGAAGAACCCGCGGCGGCTTCGACCCCTTCGCGTCCGCCACTCGGCCGGCCCGGTATGGTGTTGCCGACGGGACGCGTCGCGCCGCCGACGATCCGGTTGCGCGTCGAGGATCCAAGGACTGGTCAGGCTCCGCCGGCGGCGCCGCGCCGGCCGGTCCTGGTTCGTCCGCCGGCGCCGCCGCCACCGGCGCCCGCGACCGGCAATCTGAGCAAGCCCGCCCCCCCCGCCGCGAGGCCGGCCGCCGGACCGGGTGCCGGTCCGCGTCCGCCGCAGCCACAGCGTCCGGCTCCCGGCCTGGCGGCACGTCCGCCGATGGGCGGCCCGCGGCCGCTTCCGTCGCAGCCGGTTCGTCCCCAGACGCAACAGCGTCCGGGCCCGACGCCCGGTTACCGTCCGCCGCCGCCGCGCCCGTCCGCGCCACGGCCCGGTGGAGCGGCTGCCCGCCGCGATCACACGCCGCGTCCTCCCGTTCCGTCGGCGCCGTCGGCACCGCCGCCGGTCACCCGCACGATTACGCTCGCTGAAGGGATGACGGTCGCCGATCTCGCAACCAAGCTGGACGTGAAAGCCAAGGACGTCCTCAAGAAACTGATCGAGCGCCGCATGATGATGACCATCAACAGCACGCTCGACGACGAGACCGCGGCGATGATCGCGCGGGATTTCGGCGCTGACGTGAAGATGCAGAGCTTCGAGGAAGAGCTGCTGCAGGTCGAGTCCGAGGACGTGAATCCTGAGGACAAGGTCACGCGTGCGCCGGTCGTGACGGTCATGGGCCACGTCGATCACGGCAAGACGACGTTGCTCGATGCGATTCGTTCGGCGCGCGTCGCCGAGCGCGAAGCCGGCGGCATCACGCAGCACATCGGTGCCTACGCGGTGCAGGTGAACGATCGCAACGTGGTGTTCCTCGACACACCCGGTCACGAGGCGTTCACGATGATGCGCGCCCGCGGCGCGCGGGTCACCGACGTGGTGGTGCTGGTCGTTGCCGCTGACGACGGCGTCATGCCGCAGACGCGTGAAGCAATCGATCACGCGAAGGCGGCCGGGGTGCCGATCCTGGTGGCGATCAACAAGATCGACAAACCGGACTCCAATCCGGATCGCGTCAAGAAAGAGCTCGCGGATCTCGGCCTGACCCCGGAACAGTGGGGCGGCTCGACCGTCATGGTCGAAGTCTCCGCGAAGAAGAAGCAGAACCTCGATCTGCTGCTGGAAATGGTGCTGCTGGTCACCGAGTTGAGCGAGCTCAAGGCCAATCCCAAGCGCAACGCGTCGGGGACCGTGCTCGAAGCGAAGCTCGATAAAGGACGGGGACCGGTCGCGACCATCCTGGTGCAGGACGGCACCCTCCGCGTGGGCGATACGCTCATCGCCGGCACGATCGTCGGCAAGGTTCGCGCGCTGATCGACGATCGCGGCCGTCAGCTGAAGAGCGCCGGACCGGCGACGCCGGTCGAGGTCCTCGGCCTCGGCGGCCTGCCCCAGCCCGGCGATGCCTTCCAGGCTTTGACCGACGCGGCCAAGGCGCGGCAGATCGCGCATTTCCGCCAGAACCAGGCGAAGGAAAGGGCGCTCGGCGCCAAGGGCACGCGCCTCACGCTCGAGTCGCTGCAGGCGCAGATTGCCGAGGGCGGCGTCAAGGAACTGCCGATCATCGTCAAGGCGGACGTGCAGGGCTCGGCGGAAGTGCTGAGCGACACCCTCACCAAGCTGACCGACGAGAAGGTCAAGGTGCGGATCATCCACAGTGGCGTCGGTGCCATCAACGAGTCGGACGTGCTGCTCGCGTCGGCGTCGAATGCCATCATCATCGGCTTCAACGTCCGGCCCGATCGCAATGCGGCCGACATCGCCGATCGCGAGAGCGTCGATATCCGTCAGCACTCGGTCATCTACAACGTCGTCGACGAGATGAAGAAGGCCATGGCCGGTCTGCTCGAGCCGACGTTCAAGGAAGTACGCATCGGCACGGCGACAGTTCGCGACACGTTCAAGGTGCCGAAGTTCGGCACCATCGCCGGCTGCATGGTCACGGAGGGCCGGATCACCCGGTCCGGAGACGCCCAGGCCCGCCTGCTCCGGGACAACGTGGTGGTCTTCGAAGGCAAGATCGGCTCGCTCCGCCGGTTCAAAGACGATGTCTCCGAGGTCAAGTCCGGCTTCGAGTGCGGCATCGGTTTCGAGCGGTTCAACGACATCAAGCTGGGCGACGTGATCGAAGCCTTCGTCGTCGAAAGGGTCGCGACGCCGGTCTAGGAGACTTCGGTGTCAAGGGAGAAGGGAAAGGGACCCTGCTCCCTTGTCGGCGAAGAGCTTTGCAAACTGCTAACCTGATGCCCTCTACCCGCCCGTCACGTGTTGGCGATCAACTGCGCGCGGAGATCTCGGATCTCCTTGCACGGGAAGTGCACGATCCCGGTATCGGTTTTCTGACCGTCACCCAGGTCACGGTGTCGCCTGACCTGCAGGTGGCGCGCGTTTACTACACGACGCTCGGAGACGAGCGCGCCCGCCGCGACACGGCGCGGGCGCTGGGTCGCGCGACGCCGTTCCTGCGCCGGCAGCTCGGGAGCCGGCTGCGATTGAAGCGGGTTCCAGTCCTCGAGTTCTTCTTCGATGAATCGGTCGAGCGCGGCGATCGAATCGAACGCATCCTGAACGAGATCAGCGCGGAGCGCGGTGACGCTCCCGCCGCCGCCGGCGATCCGTCCGATTCGACCGGGCCCGGCACCAAATCGCACCCCGATGAGTAATCCGGTTCCAGATGCCGCTCCCGCTGCGGCCGGGGCCCTGATCAGCCAGATTCGCGACGCGGTGATGAGCCGGCAGCGCTTCCTGATTACGTCGCATGCGCGACCGGACGGCGACTCGATCGGCTCGCAGCTGGCGATGGCATTCGCGCTCGATGCGCTCGGGAAACAGGTGCGCATCATCAACGCCGACCGCGCCCCCGAGCACTACTACGACTTTCCGGGGGTCGATCGCATCGAGATCGCCGCCGACGTCCCTGCGGATGCGGTCGCCGACGCGGTGATCGTGATGGAGTGCGGCGATCTCGACCGCACCGGCGTGCGCGGGTTCGAAGGGCGCTACATCATCAACATCGATCACCATGCCGGAAACCGCATGTATGGCGCGATCAACTGGTTCGACGAGTCGGCGGCCGCGTGCGGCGAGATGGTCTACGACGTGATCGCAGCGCTCGGCGTGCCAATGTCGCTGGAGATCGCGACTCACATCTATCTCGCCATCCTCACTGACACCGGGTCGTTTCACCACTCCCACATCACGCCGCGAACCTTCGAGATCTGCCGTCAGACCGTGGAGGCCGGCGTCAACCCGGCCGCGATGGCGCGCCGCATCTTCGACAGCAACAGCTTCGGCAAGCTCAAACTGATCGGCGCGCTGCTCGATCGGATGCAACTCCTGGACGATGGCCGCCTCGCCGTCCTGTACATGGACGATGCGATGCTGGGGGCGTGCGGCTGCACGCACAACGACACTGAGGGGCTGATCAACCTGCCGCTCACCGCGCGTGAGATTCAGGCGGTCGTGTTCTTCAAGGTCGCACCCGACGGCGCCGTGCGGGTCAGCATGCGCTCGAAGTACGACGTCGACGTCCGCATGGTCGCAAATGGCTATGGCGGCGGCGGACACAAGAACGCCGCCGGGTTCACCGTGCCCGGCCCGCTGGACCAGGTGCGGACCGGTATTCTCGATCGCGTCGTCACTGCAATCGCCAGAGGATTGGAGACTCGTCGATCCGCATGAACGGCGTTCTGATCGTCGACAAGCCGCTCGGTCCGACGTCCCACGACGTCGTCGCGAGGGTGCGGCGCGCGATCGGAATCTCACGAATCGGACATACCGGCACGCTCGATCCGCTCGCGACCGGGGTGTTGCCGCTCGTCGTGGGGCGGGCGACGCGGCTGGCGCAGTTCCTGTCCGCCGATGAGAAGGAATACGTCGCGGGAATCCGGCTCGGCGCAACGACTGCCACCTACGATGCCGAGGAGCGACTGGTTCGCGACGAGAGCGGGGAGCCGGTCCTGCTCAGGCCGGTGGCCCACCGGCCGGCCGTGACCGAAGCCGACCTCCGGGAGGCGTTGACCGAGTTCACCGGAACCTACTGGCAGGTCCCTCCGCCGTTCTCGGCGAAGAAGGTTGCGGGCACTCCCGCCTACAGGCTGGCCCGAGTCAACAAGGACGTCGAACTGAAGCCCGTTGAGGTGACGGTCAGCAACCTCGAACTGATGAGCTATGCCGATGGTCTGGCGATGGTGCGGGTGGTTTGCTCGAGCGGGTTCTATGTGCGGTCGCTGGCGAACGATTTCGGCGGGCGCATGGGCTGCGGCGGGCACCTCGAGTCGCTGCGGCGGAGCAGGGCCGGCGAGTTCCGGGTTGAACGGGCGGTTCCGCTGGCGGTGATACAGGAGGAAGGCACGGCTGCGCTGCGGCGACTGGTGCCGGTCGAGAGCCTGCTCTCAGGGCTTCCTCATGTCGTGGTCAACGAGCGGGGGGCCCGGCGGGCCGCTCACGGCAATACCCTGGCGGCCGAAGACCTCTGGGACGCGGATCGGACGGTTCCCCCTCCGAACGCGCCGGGGCCCGTACGGGTGCTCGACGCCGAGGGGGCGCTGCTGGCGATCGGCCAGCCGGCCGGCGGAGGGCTTTTGCAACCGGTCGTGGTCCTGGTTTAAAATATTGAGTCCGTTGAATTTGAAACAAGGGGACAGAAGGCCAGTCAAACAGAAATGGTGGCCTGCCCCTAACTACGGCGGTCTGGTGCGGTGGCGCATGGCGCCTCCAGCCGCGGGCTCTGGCGAGCGCGCGGCGCCGTTTCTGGGCCGTGCGTGGAGGGTGACACGTGGCATTCACTAAAGATCGCAAGACCGACATCATCGGGAACTATCGGACGCACGACGCCGACACCGGCTCTCCGGAAGTGCAGGTGGCGCTCCTGAGCGAGCGCATCAGCTACCTGACGGAACACTTCAAGACTCACGCAAAGGATCATCATTCGCGCCGCGGGCTGCTGAAGCTCGTGGGCCAGCGTCGGCGTCTCCTCGATTACCTCAAAGGGAAAGACACGGATCGGTACGCCGAATTGATCCGCCGGCTCGGAATCCGCAAGTAGAAACACTCTCTCCGACCCGGACCGCTGCGAATCGGCCTGCACGCGCGCGACCGGTCCGGGTCGACAGTGCTCGTAGCCGGGGACGCCGGCGCAAGGCTGGCCGCGTCCGCAAACGCACACACCAAGGAAAGCTGGCGCAGCTCACAGACGGACAAGACACCACATGCACACACGAACTATATCGGTCGGCACCCACACCCTTTCGATCGAGACCGGCCGGTTGGCCAAACAGGCCGACGGCGCCGTTGTCGTCCGCTCGGGCGACACGATGGTCCTGGTCACCGCCTGCGCCGCGGCAACCGCGCGTGAAGGCATCGATTTCCTGCCGTTGACGGTCGACTATCGCGAATACACCTACGCCTCAGGACGGATTCCCGGTGGTTTCTTCAAGCGCGAGGGCAAGCCGAGCGAGAAGGAAGTGCTGACGAGCCGGCTCATCGATCGCCCAATCAGGCCGCTGTTTCCTTACGGATGGCGCCACGAGACACAGATCATCTCGCTGCTGCTGTCGGCTGACGCGGAGAACGACTCGGACGTCCTGGCGATTACCGGCGCTTCGGCCGCGCTGGCGCTCTCTGGCATTCCCTTTACGAAGACGATCGCCGGCGTGCGCGTCGGCCTCGTCGACGGGCAATACGTCATCAACCCGACCTATGAGCAGCGCCGGCAGTCGCGGCTCGACCTGATCGTCGCGGGAACCAAGGACGCGATCGTGATGGTCGAAGCGGGCGCCAAGGAAGTCTCCGAGGAAGAGATCGTCCAGGCCTTCGAACGTGCGCAGCAGGCGATTCGCGAAATCGTCGCCGGGATCGACGCGCTCGCGCGCGACGCCGGCAAGAAGAAGACGGAGCTCCAGGCCAAGCAGATCGCTCACGACTTCTATCGCGAGGTCGAGGAGAAGGTCTACCTGCCGCTCGCCGAGGCGATGCGGATCAAGGACAAGCTGGAGAACTACGGCACGGTCGATCAGGTGCTCGCCGATCTCGTGGCCAGCATTCCCGATGCCGAGGTCGAGCGCCGCAGTGATGCGAAGGCGATCTTCAAGGAGCTGAAGGAAAAGGTGATGCGCGACGAGGCGCTGCTCCGGGGCAAGCGGCTCGACGGGCGCGGGTTCGACGAAATCCGGTCGATCAGCATCGAAGTCGGCATGCTGCCGCGAACCCACGGTTCCTCGGTCTTCCAGCGCGGCGAGACCCAGGCGCTGGTCACGGCCACCCTCGGCACCGCCGAGGATCAGCAGAAGGTCGAGACCGTCGACGGCGAGACGTGGAAGCGCTTCATGCTCCATTACAACTTCCCGCCGTTCTCGGTCGGTGAAGTGCAGTTCCTGCGCGGTCCGGGCCGTCGCGAGATTGGCCACGGCGCGCTCGCCGAGCGCGCGCTCGCGCCGATGATTCCCGGCGAAGACAAGTTCCCCTACACCATTCGCGTCGTCTCCGACATCCTCGAGTCGAACGGCTCCTCGTCGATGGCGTCGGTCTGCGGCGGCTCGCTCGCGATGTTCGACGCCGGTGTGCCCCTGCGTGCGCCGGTCGCCGGCGTGGCGATGGGCCTCATCATGGACGAGACCTCCGGCAAGTACGCCGTCCTCACCGACATCGCCGGCGCCGAGGACCATTACGGCGACATGGACTTCAAGGTCGCCGGTTCCGCCGACGGGATCACCGCGCTGCAGATGGACATCAAGGTGTCCGGAATCACCATGGACATCATGCGCAAGGCCCTCGAGCAGGCGCGCGTGGGACGGCTGTTCATCCTGGACAAGATGCAGCAGACCCTGAGCGTCGCGCGGGCCGACGTCTCAGCCCACGCGCCGCGCATCGTGACCATCCGCATCCCGGTGGACAAGATCCGCGACGTGATCGGCCCGGGCGGCAAGATGATCCGCAGCATCATCGAGCGCACCGGCGTGAAGATCGACGTCGAAGACGATGGCCGCGTGAACGTCGCCTCGGCCGACGAGGCGTCCGCCCAGAAGGCGATCGGCATCATCCAGGAATTGACGGCCACGCCGGAGCTCAATAAGACCTACATGGGGAAGGTCCAGCGGATTACGGATTTCGGCGCCTTCGTCGAGATCCTCCCCGGGCTCGATGGCCTGCTCCACGTCTCCGAAATCGCGCACTACCGTGTGAAGGACGTCAGGGACGAGCTCAAGGAAGGCGAGCAGGTCCTGGTCAAGGTGATAAACATCGATCCGTCGGGCAAGATCCGATTGAGCCGGAAAGCCCTGATCGAGCCGCCCGAGGGGGGCGTCCCGCCGTCGAGCGAGGGTGGTCCCAGGGCTGAAGGGGGAGAACGGCCACGCCGTGAGGGCGGCCGCCACGAGGGCGGACGCGGCGGCTACCGGGATCGTGATCGGGGTGACCGGGGCCGTGGGCAAGGCCCGGACCGCCGTCATGGCGACGGTGGGGGGCACCGCGGGGAACACCGGGCCGAGCAGCAGCCGGACGGCAATCGGGCCGACGTGGCGGAAACCGCGGGCCCGACGGGCCGGGGTGAAGAGTAGCCCGGCGGTCAAATTGCTGGGCTGGCCGGACCCGACCCCAACCAATCCGCCAGCCCGCCCGTCCTAAGAGAAACAGCAGCGGTGTCGGATTCCGCCACTGTTGCCGAAAACCCAAGGGGAGGCCGCATCATGAACCGTCCGCTCGCCATCTTCGCCGCTGCGGCCGTTTCGTTCGTCGGCCTTTCGGCCCGCGAACAGGGCCAGACCCGGGAGTTCACGATTACGGGGCAGGATCACCGCTACTCTCCCGCCCGTATCGAAGTGAACAAGGACGATCTGGTGAAGATCACCTTCACTGCCGCCGACATGCCGCACAGCTTCAACAACGAGCGGTATCGGATTGCCAAGCGTGCGGGAGCCGGTCAGACCGTCACCTTCGAATTCCGGGCCGATCAGCCCGGCACCTCCGAGTTCTACTGCAACCTGAAACAGGACGAGCGCTGCCGCGACATGAAGGGCACGCTGGTCGTGCACTGACGGCTGAATCAGTAGTCATTCACCCGCGCCGATTTTCACAGCTCCGGCCCGCCAGCACCTCGCGCGCCGACGCGATCCGTTCCTCTGTGGTCGGATGCGTGTGAAAGAACAGGAAAGCCGCGCTCGAAGGACGATCTTCGGCGAGGTTCTGCGCCGACATGCGACGAACCGCCTGGATGAAGGCCTCAGGTTCGGAAGCGGTCTCGAGCGCGAATCGATCGGCGTGGCGCTCGTGGGCCCGGGACCAGGCGTTCACCAGCGGCGTCGCGGCCACGAGCACACCTCCCACCGCGAGCACCACCAGCGGCATGCCCGCGGGATCGGCGGGTGAGGCGAGTCCCAGCCAGCGCCAGGACGCGTCCAGCGCCAACGCGGCCAGACGAAACCCGGCCAGCAGCAGGATCAGTTCGACCGCGCTCGCTTTCAGCATGTGGCGGTGCACGTGATGTCCCATCTCGTGCGCCATCACCACCTCGATCTCATCGTCCGAGTAGCTCGCCAGCAGCGTATCCGACAGGAGGATCCGTCGCGTGGTCCCCGCGCCAACCAGCGCGGCGCTGGCGCGGCGCGTGCGCTCGCCGAGCGGGACTTCGTGGACGCTCAGCACCGGGATGCCGGCACGCCTCGAGAGCCGCTCCAGGCGCTGACGCAGGACCTCTCGCTCGACCGGCCGGGATCCGTGCAAGAACGGCACGAGCAGAACCGGTCCGACCGCAGTCGCGAGCGCCATCGCCGCAGCACATCCCGCCGCGGCAATGAGCCACCACACTGAAGGCCAGCGCATCGCCCGGTACACGAGCTCCGCAACGGGAGCCGCGAGCGCAAGCATCAGTGCCCCGGCTTTCAGTCGTCCGGCTAGCCATCTGTGAAATCGGACATCGGAGAGCTCGTACTGACGCTCGAGGCGATAGCCGCGGTACCAGGCGAGGGGCAACAGCACGACACCGCAGAGGGCGCAGAGGACGGCCGCATACGCCGCGGGCGGGCCGTCTACCGCCGTGCGAAGAGCGGTGGACGCGCGGGTGAGCAGCAGCGCCGACAACAGCGTCGTGCCCGCCAGGATGGCCGCACCATCCGCGCGGCGTTTCGCACGGTGGTACAGAGATGACTTGGGAAGATTCATCGCGAAGAGGGAACAGCCGCCATTTCAGCTAAGTATCGGAAAGGGCGACTGTCCCCTTGAGAGGGAGGCTTTGCTAGTTCAGCTGAACTGAAATCAGCTTCGACACCCCGGGCTCCTCCATCGTCACTCCCCACAAGCGGTCGGCGATCTCCATCGTCTTGCGGTTGTGAGTGATGAGGATGAACTGGGTGCAGTCCTGCATCCCCTGCAGCATCTCGACGAAACGGCCGATGTTGGCGTCGTCGAGTGGCGCGTCGATTTCGTCGAGCAGGCAGAACGGGCTCGGCCGGTACTGGAAGATGGCGAACATGAGCGCCATCGCGGTCAGCGCCTTCTCGCCGCCCGACAGCAGCTGGACGCTCTGGAGCCGCTTGCCGGGCGGCTGGGCGATGATATCGATGCCACTCTCCAGGGCGTCGCTCTCGTCCAGCAGGACCAGGCCGGCGCGGCCGCCGCCGAAGAGCGTGCGGAAGGTGCCCTCGAAGTTCTGGTTGATCACGGTGAACGCTTCGGTGAAGCGCTCGCGCGTGGTCTTGTCGATCTTCTTGATCGCGTCGCTGGTCGCGGCGATCGAGTCGATCAGGTCCTTGCGCTGCGTCGTGAGGAACGCGTGACGGGTCTCGAGGTCGTCGAACTGATCGATCGCCATCATGTTGACCGGCCCCATGCGATCGATCTTCGCGCGCAGGTCGATGACCATTTCGTCGGCGGTCATGGTCCGTGCCGGTTCGGATTTGACCGGCTCGGCGGGCTCGACGCCGGCCGGCGCGTCACCGTCGCCCTCGAGCTCTGACGGCTCCGGCGCGTCGTCCACGGGCCGCGGACTCGCCAGCAGTCCGTCGCGTTCCAGCTGTTCCACTTCCGCGGCAACTTCGTCGAGCGTAGCCTGCACCGCCTCCGTGCAGGAGGCGGCCAGGTGCGTCAGGTCTGCCTCGGCGGTCGCGCGTGCGACATCCAGCTGCGCGGCTTCGGCACGAACACCTTCGAGAGCCCGCCGCGCATCCTTGATCCGGCCTTCGTGCTCGCCGAACGTGGCGCGCAGCGACAGGCAGCGCTCCTCCGCGGTGCGCACGTTTGCCTTGAGCCCGTCGAACGCCTCGACGTCGGCGTCGAGGGTCGCTTCGGCGGTCACGATCGCGTCGTGTAACTGCTCCCGGCGCGTCTCGGCACGACGGAGCTCCTCGCGCCGCGCCGCGAGACGGGCCTCGAGATCGCGGCCGGCATCCTCCAGGCGCTTGATTTCAGCCAGGAGTGCAGTTGCGCGCTCGGTCAGCGCGGCGTGCGCGGCCTTGGCCTCGGCGGTCCGGCGGGCCTGCGCCTGCATCGCCTCGCGCGCTTCGAACAACCGCCGCTGGGCGTGATTCAGGCGGTCGTCAGCGCCTCTCTGTTCCTCCTCGATGCGCAGGATCGACGCCTGTGCCTCCTCCTGACGCGCCTGCTGGGTACGGAGCTCCTCTTCCGCGGTGCGCCGCTCGATGGAGATTTGTTCCTGCTTGCGATTGAGGCGATCCGCCGCCTCGATCGACGCTCTCGCCTGCAGCTCGAAGGCGACGATGTCCTTCTCCTGGTGATGGAGCGCCCCCTGGAGCGACGCGATGGCCGACTCCGCCGCCGCCACGCCCTCGTCCAATCCGGCGATCTGCTCGCGCAGTCGATCGACCGTCGCCCGATCCACGTCGAGGCGTTCACCCAGATCCTTGATCTCACGCTTGGTCGCGAGGATGCCGCGCGCTTCCGCCCGCGTTCCGCCTTCGACCTGGTGGGGTCCGCGATACACGACGCCCTCGCTTGTCGCGACCGGACCGTTCAGCACGCTGGCCGCGGTTCTGGCCAGTTCGACGGTGTCGGCAATCCATGCGCTGCCGATGCTGGCCACAATCGCTGCCTCTGCCGGCCCGGATACCTGAACGAGTTGAAGCACCGGGACCACGCCGGGAACGTCGACTCCGGGTGGTGGCGCGAGATCTGGTACTGCCTCCGCCACCAGGAAACCGACACGACCGGCATTCCGCTCCGACGCGAAGCGAAGACCGGCGGCGGCTTCTTCGTGCGTGCGCACGACGACGTGCTGCAGCAGGTCGCCGAGACAGGCTTCGACGGCACGCTCCGAGCCGGCGCTGACCTCGAGGTAGTCGGCCACCGAACCGAGCTGGCCGACGTCACCATTCGATTCCGCAAGCACGACCCGGGCTCCCTCGCCGTACTCGATACGGGCGGCGTTCAGTTCTTCGAGCGATCGCAGGCGCGCGGCGACGCCCGCGACCTCGTGCTCGGCCGCCCGGAACTCGCGGGACAACGCCTCGCGGCTGGTGCGGGCAGCTGTGAGCTCGGATTCGCGCGCGGCGCGCTCGACATGCAGTGCGTCCATGGCGTGCTGGGCGCGGGCAAGGCCGGCCTCGGCCGCCGAACGCTCCTGCGCGGCTCTCTCCGCCTCGATCCGCAGGTCGCCGGCTTCGACGTCCAGCTTGCCGATCTGCTCGCCGATCCGGCTCCGGGCGGCCGAGGCATGTTCCACGGCATGCCGCAGCGCGGTTGCCGCATTCACGGCGGCAAACACTTCGCTGCGTGCGGCTTCGACGTCTCCCTCGAGCCCCTCGATCCTGGTCTGGAGATCGGAGTACGTGTTCTCCTCCGCCGCCAGATCGGCCGCCGCCTGCTCACGCTCGGTGCCCGCCCGCTCGGACGCTTGACAGCGGTCCTCGAGCTCGAGCCTCGCCGGTTCACGCCGTGCGTCCAGCGCCGCGACCTCGGTTTCGATTTCGGCGATGGTCACGCCGAGCGTCGCGACCTGCTGGCGATCGAACGTGACCTGCTGCTGCAGCCGGCCGATGGCGAGCTCGCGGGCGTGAGCCAGTTCGCGCGCCTCGGTCTCCGCCGCATCCGCCTGGGTCAGCTCGAGCCGAAGCGCTTCGGCCGAAGTCTCGACCTCGGCGAGATGAGCGGCCGCGGCCGTTTCCCGCTCGCGCGCCTGCGCCAGGGCCGTGCGCGCCGACTCGATTGCCGCGCCGAGCGTCTGATAACGCCGGGTGAACTGGACCTTTTCCCACCGCCGCAGTTCCTCGCGCAGGCGCCGATAGCGCCGAGCCTTTGCCGCCTGGCGCTTCAACGCTCCGCGCTGCTTCTCGACCTCGAACACGATGTCGTCGACCCGTGTCAGGTTCTGCTGCGCGGCTTCGAGCTTCAGTTCGGCCGCGCGGCGGCGGCTCTTGTACTTCGTAACGCCAGCCGCCTCTTCGATGAGCTGGCGGCGATCGGTGGGACGGGCGCTGAGGATCTGACCGATCTTTCCCTGCTCGATCACCGCGTAGCCCTTGACGCCCACGCCCGCGTCCATCAAGAGGTCCTGGACGTCCTTCAACCGGCAGATCTCGCCGTCAATCAGGTATTCGCTCTCACCCGATCGATACAGGCGGCGCATCAGCTCCACGTCGCGAACGATGAGCGGGGTCTCGTCATCGAGAAGGGCGACGGCGGTCGCCGCGAGAATCCCTTCAGTCGTAATTTGATCCGGTGGCGCCGACACCGGTTGAAGGTGACCGTGCCCGTTCCCGTTGCTGCCGTTGCCATTGTGATGGCCGTTGCCGTTATGTCCGTGGCTCTTGTGCCCGTTTCCGCCGGCCGGATGACCCGGACCGCGCGCCGCGACCCCGCTCAGCTTGAGCCGGACTTCGGCGGCGGCCGTGGGCTTCCGCGCATCGCTGCCGCCGAAGATGACGTCCTCCATGCGGTCGCCGCGAAGGCTCTTGGCGCTCTGCTCGCCGAGGACCCAGGTGAGCGCATCCACCACATTGCTCTTCCCGCACCCGTTCGGACCAACGATCGCGGTGACCCCGGTATCGAATGTCAGCTCGGATCGATCCGGAAAGCTCTTGAAGCCGGCAATCTCCAGGCGGTGCAGTCGCATGACGTTCAGGTCCCTTTCCCCTGCTGAAAATGAAAAAGCCGCTCACACACGGGATGCTGACGCATCAGGTGCGGAAGCGGCTGGGGACGCTTCAAAACGGTTGTTGGTGTTTCGAGTCGAGATGCGCGACAAAGACCGTCCCGGCGACCCCTCCATCCCACGCTGGGATGGCCCCTTGGGGTACGAACGGCGGTCAGTCTAACAAGCCCCTATACCTAGGGGCAAGCTGAAACTCCTCCCCAAAATGTAGCGGCCAAATGCCCTATTTGGAGGCGACCGACCTACCGGCCGCCACTCCGCGTCGTGTTCCGTGCCAGTTCGGTGAGTCGTTGGGCTTCCCCGAACTGCGCGAGGGCGAACTTCGCCTGCGGATCCTGAAGTATCAGGTTCCTGCGCGCTTCTTCCACGCCAAACAGCGCCAGATCGATTTCGTAGTGGATCAAGGCCTTGATGAAGTTCAGGTCGGTCTTGAGGGCCTCTTCGTCGATCGTGATCTTCTGGGTCGTGAGGTGAGCCCGGAAGTCCTGCAGCATTTCGTCGGTAACGCTGAAGCCCTTCGCGATCCGCTTCTTGTTCTTGTTCGCGGCGGTGAAGCGGGTATCGCCTTCGGCCATGTACTGGTCGGCAAAGCGCTGGAACTGGCCGCTGCCCCAGATCTGACGTCCGAATTTCGTCGGCGCGAAGCCCTCGACCGGCCCCGCCATGAACTTGTCCGGCTCGATCCCGCCGCCGCTGTAGACCTTTCGTCCGGCGTCGGTGTATTTCAGTTCCGCGGTGGAGTGCTGTCGCTCACCCTTCTGCTCGCGAAGCGTGTAGGTGAGGTACTCGTCGAACGCGCCATCCCACGGCCGCTGAATCATGCGACCGCTCGGCGTGTAGTACCGCCCCGTCGTCAGCGCCAGCCCAGCGCCCTCGTTGATCTTGTAGACCGACTGCACCAGCGCTTTTCCGAAAGTCGTTTCACCGACGACCAGTGCCCGATCGTGATCCTGCAGCGCACCGCTCACGATTTCCGACGCGCTCGCGCTGTTCCGGTTCACCATGACCACCACCGGCAGGTGCGTGTAATCGCTCTGCTCGGTCGCACGGTAGACCTGATCCGAGGTGCGGGTGCGCCCCTTCGTATACACGATCATGTCGCCCTGGGGCAGGAACCGATTGGAGATCGCGATCGCCTGATCGAGCGCGCCGCCCGGGTTGTCCCGGAGATCCACGACCAGCCGCTTCATCCCTTTCGCCGTCAACTGCTCGAGCGCCGCGCCGACTTCGTGGTTGGAGGTCTCGGTGAACTCTCCCAGCTTGAGATAGCCGGTGTTGCTGTCGATCATGAAGAAGCCGCGCACGCTGACGATGTTGACCTCGTCGCGCGTGACCTGGAGATCGATCAGCTGGTCGTAGCCGCGCCGCCTGATCGAGATGTTGACCGCGGTTCCCTTCGGTCCCTTCAGGAGCTTGACCGCGTCTTCGCTCGACATCCCTTTCGCGTCGAGCATGGTCGATTTGCCGGCGGTGTCCTTGCTCTCGATGCGGGCGATCACGTCGCCCCGGCGCAGGCCCTTCTTGAAGGCCGGGGATCCTTCGAATATCGACATCACCGTGATGTCGCCGTCGATCGGCTGAATCTGTATGCCGAGGCCGTAGTACTTCCCTTCCTGACGCTCGCGCATCTGGGCGTACTGCCGCGGATCGAAGAAGCTCGAGTGCGGATCGAGCGTCTTGAGCATGCCCTCGATGCCGCCGTAGACCAGGCGGTCGGAGGGCACTTCCTCGACGTACTCGCGATCGATCGCTGCCAGCGCCGCCGTGAACACCCGGTACTGTTGCGTGACCTCGTCCTGCCGGGCGAGCACACTGCCGTAGAAGCCGCCGACCAGCGCCGACAGGACGACCGCCAGCAGCGCGACCGGAAGGAATCGAGAATTACGCATGTTTGAATCGTAACAGACCAAGTGCCACGGCCGCAATGACTTCCGGGCAGCCCCGGGGGCGGGTTCGCTTGACCCGTCCCGGTACCGTTTCTATAATCACTAAGATTCGGCCAACCATCGTTCTGTCAGGGGTTTGCTTTATGTTTGGTTCCATCGGGATGCCCGAGCTCCTCATCATTTTGACGCTCGCGCTGATCATCTTCGGGCCCCGAAAGCTGCCTGAGCTCGGCCGGTCGCTCGGCAAGAGCCTCGGCGAGTTCAAGCGTGCATCGAACGAGCTCCGCAATACGCTCGACGAAGAGATCCGCATCGAGGAAGAGCGCTCCCAGCGCCCGGCTCCCAGGCCGGCTGAGCCCGCGGCGCCCAAGGCCACCGCGTCGGATGTTACCGACGACGACAACCCGGACCACGCGGTTCCACGCGAAACGGGTCACGCATAGGGCCTGAATGGCGCCCGTTCCGACGCTCGAGCGGCCTGAGCCGAGGTCTGCCCGCGAGGACAATGACTCGCTCATCGAACTCACCGATCCCGACGAGATAGAGCTCGAGGGCGGCCGGATGTCGTTTCTGGAGCATCTCGACGAGCTCCGGAACCGGCTGATCGCCTCGATCATCGGTATCGCGATCGGCTGCGTACTCGCGTTCATCTTCCTCGACAAATACATCTTCCCGTTCATCATGCTGCCGATGCAGCAGATGCTGCCGGACGGCGGCAAGCTCATCACCACCGAGGCGTCAGAGTTCTTCATGCTCTGGCTGAAGACGGGGTTCTTCGCGGGCCTGCTGATTGCGATGCCCTTCATCCTCTACCAGGTCTGGCTGTTCGTCGCGCCTGGCCTCTATTCGCACGAGAAACGCTTCGCGATCCCATTCGTCTTCTTCGCGTCGGTCTTCTTCTTCGGTGGTGCGCTCTTCTCCCACTACGTCGCGTTCCCGGTCACGTGGGGATTCTTCATCACCTTCAACCCGTCGTTCGTGCAGTTCATGCCCAAGATCGGGCCGGCATTCGCGCTGTATGTGAAGATGATGCTCGCCTGCGGCGGTGTGTTCCAGATGCCGGTCCTGGTGTTCGCCCTGGCGCGGATGGGTGTCGTCAGCGCCGGGTTCATGCTCCGGAATTTCAAGTACGCGACCCTGATCATTGCCATTGCCGGCGCCGTGCTCAGCCCCGGCGGCGACATCCCGTCACAGATGATCCTCGCCGGCCCGATGCTCGTGCTCTACGTCATCAGCATCGGCGTGGCGTGGGCGTTCCAGAAGAGAAAGCCCGCGGCTTCCTGATCGCGTTCCATCGATGAAAGACCCGGACGTTCCCTCTCTGGTCCAGGGATTGCGGGAGGGCGGCGCGCGGCGTGAAGCCGCGATCGCGCGGCTGACGATCGCCGGCAAGCGCGCAATTGCCCGGCTGGTCGACGCGTATCAGAACACTGACGACCGCGAGGTGCAGGTTGCGATCCTGCGCGTGCTGGAAGCCGTCGGCGACGAACGCGCGCTGATCGTCGCGCAGCAGGCGCTCGCGGCACGCGGTGACGTCGCGGTCGCCGGCGTCGCGGTACTGCGCGAACTGCTCGGCCGCCCTGAAGGATCGGCGGACGTCAAGGCCCTCGATGTCCTGCTCGCGGTGGCAAGGGACGGCACCGCCGAACGGCGCGTTCGCGTCGCCGCAATCGGCGCTCTCGAACAGGCGCCGCCGGACGTGCGTCGCGCGCTCGGCACCCTGGCCGTCGATCAGTCGCCGGACGGAGCCTTGTGGGAAGACGCGATCGCGGGGCAGTTGCCGGACGATCCGAAAGGCCTGCGAGAGGCGATCGCGGATCGCGCGTCAGCAGCTGCGCTGGCGGACTTGAGACGGCTGATTGAAGCCGTCGGCGTGCGCGAGCGCACAGCCGGACGGAAGCAGGGCCAGGAATGGCTGGCCGTGCGCGGTGCGATCCATCAGGCGCTCGCTCTTCGCGGCAGCCGGATCGCGCTCTACGACCTGCGGGAAACGTTCGAGCGGTCGGAGGCCCCCTTGCCCTCGTCCTTCCTCGGAGCGCTGCAGACGATCGGAGACGACTCGTGCCTCGAGCCGCTGGCCGCCGCGTTCTCACGCGCCCGGTCGGACGCGCGCTGGCAGCATCAGCTCACGCACGCATTTCACGAAATCGTGAAGCGGGAACGGATCACGAAGCGCCACTCGGCGCTGAGACGGGCGCTGGCCAAGGCGCCAGGGCTCGGGGGGTAAAAGCGGCAGGGCCTGAAGGCCCCGCCCTACAACGCAGTCAGCGATTCTCCGCCATGTGGGACCGGGGCTTCAGCCCCGGCCTGTCAGTACGCCTTCGCGAACCACGCCTCGACGGTGGAGGGCTTTCCGCACTTCACGCACGTCCCGCTCACGTTCTCACTCCCGAACGGGATGTTGCGCAGCGTGGCCTGCGTCTCCGTCTTGATCGTCGCTTCGCACTCGCCGCTGCCGCACCAGCCCGC
>Ga0111538_10000188_pt1 | contig 73316 bp, 52 predicted proteins | sample SoiMethybrSBSTD1_FD_79669 | JGI IMG/M metagenome (GOLD analysis project Ga0111538, IMG submission 79669) | Bulk soil microbial communities from a Populus tree surrounding site in Tennessee, USA - Soil MetaG P. TD hybrid SBSTD1 (version 2)... | ecosystem: Environmental > Terrestrial > Soil >...
ACCGCGCCGCGATCCGCGCCGAAGCTCCCGTGTCGAGCTCGACGCGCCCGTGATGCAGCGCGACGACGACCGCTCGCGGCAGGTCGGTGGTGTCGCGTTGGTCGACGCCGTCGCGCACGTTCGCCACAGCGCCGCCCTTCGGCATCTTCTCGAACGCTTCCGCGTCGTCGTCTTCGTGCCAATGCCGGCCCGGCCTCGGCCGTGCGTGTCGTTGTGAGGCGCGTCTCTTCCTGGCCTCCTGCTTGCGCCGTTGCTCCTCCTCGCGATCCAACCAATGACGCATCATCCGCGCGGCCCGTTCGCGCATCCGGGCCTTGTCTTGCTCCGCTCGTGCCATGGAACCACTCCGTCTCGAGAACCTGGGATCGAACCGAAAGGCCACTCCGCGCGATCGGCGGGGCCGATCACGGCAGGGCGGCTACGGGATCTGCCGCTCGCGGTGGCGAGCGGCGGTTCTCAGGAGGCGGCGGTTGTCACCGGGCGTGAACGTAGCGCTGCGGCAAGACCGCGGCAAGCCGCGCCGCAGCGAGCATCGCGTGAGTCTGCTCGCTGCAGCAGTTCCTCTCACATGCCGAGCATCAGCACGAGGCCGTTCGACACGATCGCAGGGAACGGCGGGCCGAGCACCGGCAACGCGATGGCCTGCGCATAGAAGCGCTGTGTGACGAGCGCGACGTTGTTCGGGATGCCCAGCGGGAAGCTGCCGATCGGTGGCGTCAGCCCGAACCCGAGGACTGCGGAGTTGACCGGGTCCACGTAGGCCGAGCACCCGGACGGGAAGCCCAGGAAGGAGAGATCGACCCCCAGTGGGACCTGCCCGTAGCTCAGCACCATGAACCCGAAGATCGCCGTGGCCGGGACACTGGTGACGTCCATCGTGAACGTCGTGTTGATGACCGGCCTGCTGCCGGCCGCGGCATCGAGGTGGAGCGGCACCGCGCCCGCGACGCCGACGATGAGGCCGGGCAGCGCTGCCGAGAGGTCGGTGCTGCCGGGATCCGCAGCGTTGTTGCCCTCGGTGAAACCGACGATCGTCATCTCGCTCGAGCTCGGGTTCTGCGGATCGACGCTGCCGTAGTTGAACTCGATGTCGCCGCTCGAGTAGAGCTTGACCTGCACGTTGTTGCCGGCGTTTGCGGGAAACTGGAGCGGGTAGTTCGGCACGTTGACCCAGGTCGCCATCGCGAAGCTCGGCGTCACGTCCCAGTACACCTGACCGCCCCCCGGCTGGTAGAGGTCGCGCCAGAACGGCGCGATGCGCCGGTCACTCTGCAGGTAGTCGGGGATCGTCGGGTAGTAGATCGAGCTCGGATTGGTGGCGCACCACAGATAGCCGTTCGAGGAGAGATCGACGGTGCTGATCGTGGTCCCTTCGAACGGGAACGAGAAGCCGAGCGCGAGGCCCTGGTGGATCGAGTCGTCGCCGACACCGGGCAGCACGCTCGTGTAGCTGTTGTCCCAGCCACTACCGGGGATCCCGATGTAGCCGCTGCCGGGCAGGTAGACGAAGCGCACGCTCGAGTTCGCGAGGTCGACGTTGTTGAACGCCTCGTAGACCGTGCCGTTGCGCGGGCAACCTGTGCCGTAGCGCAGCGTGTCCGCCTGGCGGCAGCCCGTGCGTTCGAGGATCAGGTAGCCGCCGACGCCATTCGGAAGGAACTCGAAGCTGCGACCCGCGACGTCGTACGAGCTCGGGCCGAACACCTCGTAGGCCGTGGGATTCGTGCCGGTGTTCACCGGGTTGCTGCTGAGCGACAGGAAGTCGATGGGGTTCGCGGTGGCGTTGTTGCCCTGCGTCACGCCGATCAGTGCCGTATGGCCCGTGTTCCCGTCGATGTTGTTGGTGATGTTCTGGGAGATCACGATCTCACCGGTGCTGAGCAGCTGCACCTGGACCGTCTCGGTCGGCGCGGTCAGCGCGGCGCCGAACTCGGGGACCGCGTTCCAGGTGACCACGCCGCGGGCCGGCGCAGAGCCGCTGGCGGGGATCGCATTGAAGTACACGCCGGTCCCACCCGGCGGATAGAAGTCCATCCACATGCCCGCGATGCTCGCGGGATCACTGAGGAACCACTGCTCATCGCCGCTGCAGCAGCGGCTGTCGGTGTTCGCCGCGAGCCAGATGAAGCCGTTCGACGAAACCCAGATCGAAGTCACGGGGCCGCTCGGCCCGGGGAACGTGAACCCGAGCGCCTGCGGGCCCGAGACCTGGTCGTCGCTGAGATTGAGGTTGGTGCCGAGATTCGTTTCGAAACAGGGCGCGTTGGCCACCTGAGCGATGGCCGGAGCGCTCAGCAGGATCGCTGCCGCGATCCAGAAGCGGGTTTTGGACATGGTCGGACCTCGTAACGAGGGAGGGAAGGAGTGGCAGTGCAACTGCCATCGGGGGCAACGCCATTGTCCCGCAGCACCACCTCTGCGCAACGCCGGGGCATCCGAGCAGCCGATGCTGCACGTCTCATTCACGTCCCGCGCGACTTGCGCAGGCCCGCGGGCGGCCATGACACTCGCGAAGAGTCCCGTCGCGACTGACATGCTGTGTGCTCTAGCATCACAGCATGAACCGCGTGCGGGCCATCCGCGACTATCACGAGCGGACCCAGCACCACCAGCATCGCTTCGCCGCTGCGATGGGTTACATGGACTGGGCCAACCAGCCCGATCCGTATCGTCGCTACACGAACGCGCCGCGGCACCTGCTGCCACTCTGCGCACCAGATGGCCAGCCGCGGTATCCGGCGCTGTTCGCGCCGCCGGACGCGGGCGCGCTGCCTGCCGCCGCGGTCGACGGAGCCTCGATCGGGCGCCTGTTCCAGGACAGCCTCGCGCTGTCGGCGTGGAAGCAACAGCGGACCACGCGCTGGGCGCTGCGCGTGAATCCGAGCAGCGGCAACCTGCACCCCACCGAAGCCTACCTGCTCATCGGCGCGGTGCCGGGTCTGTGCGAGCTGCCGACGCTGAGCCACTACGCGGTGCGCGAGCACGCGCTCGAACGGCGCGCCGAGATTCCGCGATCCCTGTGGCAAACGATCACCGCAGGTCTGCCCGACGCCGCTCTGCTGGTCGGCCTCACTTCGATCCCGTGGCGCGAGTCCTGGAAATACGGCGAACGCGCCTACCGCTACTGCATGCAGGACCTCGGCCACGCGATCGGCGCGCTCGGCTTTGCGGCTGCGGCCCTCGGCTGGCGCACGGCGCTGCTCCCGGTGCCCGACGCCGAGCTCGCCGTGTTGCTCGGCATCGACGAACAGCGCGGCCCCGAGGCCGAGCATCCCGACGCGCTGCTCGTCGTGCATCGCGAGCATGAACCCACGCCGGCGTGGGCGCGCTCGTTCACCATCGCAGCGAACGACCTCGAGGCACTTCGCGCGCTGCAGCGGCATGGCACGCCGGCTCCGCTGAGCCGCGATCATCACGACTGGCCCGCGATCGACGAGGCGATCGACGCCACGCGCTTGTTGCAGCAGCCACCGGCGCTGTTCTGGGACCGGCCAGCAGCAACTCGCGACCCGCTGCCGCGAGCACCCGATGCCGACAGCCGCGTGTTGTTCCACCAGCGGCGCAGCGCGGTGGCGATGGACGGGCGAACCGGCAGCGACGCCGCGAGCTTCTGCACCACGCTGTTACGCGTCGTCGATGCGCGTTCGCCGCCGTTGCAGGCGCTGCCGTGGCGCGGCCGCGTGCACCTCTTGCTGTTCGTCCACCGCATCGCGGGCCTCGTGCCGGGCTGCTACTGCCTCGTGCGCGGCGGCCAGGACCCGCAGTGGCTGCGTTCGCGCATGCGGCCCGAGTTCCTGTGGGAACGACCGGAGGGCATACCGGCGTCGCTGCCGCTGTTCCTGCTGTTGCCGATCGACTGCCGCGAAGCGGGTCGCACGGTCAGCTGTGGCCAGGCGATCGCCGCCGACTCGGCGTTCGCGGTCGCGATGCTCGCCGAGTTCGCGCCGACGCTCGATGCGATCGGGCCTTGGGGCTGGCGCATGCTGCATTGGGAGGCCGGAGCGATCGGGCAGCTGCTCTACCTCGAGGCCGAGGCCAGCGGCCTGCGCGCGACCGGAATCGGCTGCTTCTTCGACTCGGCGGTGCACGAAATGCTCGGCATCGGCAGCGAGGATCTGCGCACGATCTACCACTTCACGACCGGTGGCGCCGTCGAGGACGAACGGCTGCAGGTGTTGCCGCCATACCCGGAACGCAGCTGAGCCCCGGGCCGCGCGTTCGGGAAACGGAACACGGCCCGCGGCCGTGTTCCAGTTCCGGCATTCCCTGCCCCCGCAATCCCCCGGCGCGAGCACGCGCTACGATCTGGCAAGCGAGTTGCATTGGCAACCGGCCCCGAATCATCGTGAACCCTGACGCGACCCAGGCCCAACCCGCCGCCCGATACGGCTCCTCCGACTTCCAGGCCCTCGCCGAGACCCTGTCGTCGCTGATCGCGCTGATCCGCGGCGGCAAGATCGTCTACTCGAACCCGGCGGCCTGTGCGCTGCTCGGCTACCCGCGCCAGTGGTTCGTCGGCCGTGACTTCTGGGAGGTCGTGCATCCCGACGATCGCGCGCGGGCGATCGCGCGCGGGCGCGCGCGCGCTGCTGGCGTGCCGCAACCAAAGCGCGTGCGCGAACGGCTCGTGCACGCCGACGGACACGCGATCTGGATGGACTACTCGATCGACGTCGTGATGTTCGAAGGCCAGCCGACCACGCTGTGCACGGGCCACGACGTCACCGAGCAGATCCGCATGGAGCAGCAGCTCGCGCGCAGCGAAGCGCGCCTCGCCGAGGCCCAGCGCATCGGCAACATCGGCAGCTGGGAGTGGGACATCCGCGGCGACAAGATCGAGTGGTCGGACGAGTTGTGCCGCATCTACGGCACCGGCCCGAGCGAGTTCGGCACCTCGCTGCAGAACTACCTGCAGCTCGTACATCCCGAGGACCGCGCCATGGCGCGCGTCGTGATGGAACAGGCGCTGCTGCGCGGCGGCGCATTCGCGTTCGAACACCGGATCGTGCGCGTTGACGGCCAGGTGCGCACGATGTTCGGCCGCGGTGAAGTGTTCCGCGACGCGTCGGGCAAGCCGATCCGCGCCGCGGGCACGGGCCAGGACATCAGCGAGAAGAAGCGCATGGAGCGCGAGCTGCAGCAGAGCGAGGAACGGTTCCGCAACCTCTGCCTGCAGGCGCCCGTGATGCTGATGTCGTTCGACCCCGATGGACGCGTGCGCGACGTCAGCAACTTCTGGCTGCAGACCACCGGCTACACGCGGCAGGAGGTCATCGGCGAGGAGGGCTTCCAGTTCATCACCCCCGACTCGCGCGAGCGGCTGCTGCGGGCCATCGAAGAGAACCAGCGCAACAACGAGATCGTGATCCGCAACATGCCGCTGCGCGGCATCTGCAAGGACGGCAGCACGATCGACCTGTTGAGCACGAGCGTGGCCGAGGTCGACGATGCTGGCGAGCAGCGTGGCGCGATCTGCGTGCAGATCAACCTGACCGATCTGCAACGCGCCGAGCAGGCGTTGCAGGAGAGCGCCGAACGCTACCGCGCGCTCGTCGAACACGCTCCCGAGGCGATCATGGTGCTCGACGTCGAGCTCGATCGCTTCGTCGACGTGAACGAGCCTGCCGAGAAGCTGTTCGGCTACTCGCGCGAGAAGCTGCTGACCATGGGGCCGCTCGATTTCTGCCCCGAGCGCCAGGCCGACCGCCGCGCGTCGTGCGAAGTCGTCGAGTGCGAGCACAAGAAAGTGCTCGAGGGTGGCACGGCGACGTTCGAGTTCACGCACGTCGACGCGTCCGGCCGCGAGATCATCTGCCAGACGCGCTTGTCGCGTCTGCCCGCCGCGGGTCGCCAGCTGATCCGCGCGACGATCACGGACGTCACCGAGCTCAAGCAGCTGCAGGACAAGGTCCGGCACGCCGAGAAGCTCGCGGCCGTCGGAGTGCTGGCCGCGGGAGTCGCGCACGAGATCGGCAACCCCTTGATGGCGTTGTCGATGGCGGCGCAGAGTCTCGAGCGGCGCACGGGCGACGCCTACACGCAGAACAAGCTGTCGTTGATCCGCGAGCACATCGACCGCATCGCGCGCATCGTGCGCCAGATGAGCGACCTGGCGCGCCCGCCGAGCGGCGTGCGCGCCGAACACGACCTCAACCGGATCGCGCGCCGCGCGGTCGAGATGGTGCGCTACGACCAGCGCGCTCGGAACGCCGAGATCGACTACCAACTCGCCGAACACCTGCCGGCCGTCGAGCTCGTCGAAGACGAGCTGACCCAGGTCTGCATCAACCTCGCGCTGAACGCGTTCGACGCGATGGCCGACAATCCACCCGAACGGCCGCGGCGCCTGACGCTGCACTCGGCCATCGGTCCCGGCGTCGTGCGCCTGACGTTCCACGACAACGGACCCGGCGTGCCGCACGACGTGCGCTCGCGGTTGTTCCAGCCGTTCTTCACGACCAAGGAAGTCGGCAGCGGCAGCGGGCTCGGCCTCTCGGTCAGCTACCGGATCCTGCAGGAGCACGCCGGCACGCTGGTGCTCGACGACAGCGTGGTCCAAGGCGCCGCGTTCGTGCTCGAGCTGCCGATCGGGGTGCGCCTGTGACGTTCCGCATCCTCGTCGTCGACGACGAGCCCGCGATCCGCGCCGAGCTCGAGGAGGCACTGCAGGAAGCGGGCTTCGCGACGCAGGGCGCCGGCAACGGCAGCAGCGCTGCCGGTCTCGCGCAGCAGCAGTCGTTCGACCTCTGCCTGTCCGACGTGCGCATGCCTGGCTCCGGCGGCATCGAGCTGCTGCGGCGGCTCACCGAAGCGAGCCCCGAGACGATGGTCATGTTGATGACCGCTCACGGCGAGCTCGACACGGCGATCGAGGCGTTGCGGCTCGGCGCCGTCGACTACCTGCTGAAGCCGTTCCGCCACGAAGAGCTGATCGCCAAGGTCAAGCGGCTCGCGGAGCACCGGCGGCTCGTGCTCGAGAACCGCAACCTCAGGCGGACCCTCGATGCCGAAGTAAAGCACAGCATCGTCGGCGACGGTCCTTCGATCCGGAAGGTGCTCGAGACCGTCGATCGCGTCGCGTCGCTGCCGACGCACGTGCTGATCACGGGCGAGAGCGGCACCGGCAAGGACCTGATCGCGCGCGCCGTGCACGACCGCGGTTCGCGCGCGAAGGCACCGTTCGTGCCGATCAACTGCGCCGCGATCCCCGAACCGCTGCTCGAGAGCGAGCTGTTCGGCCACGTGAAGGGCGCTTTCACGGGCGCTTCCGAGCACAAGGAAGGCCTGCTCAAGACCGCCGGCGAAGGCACGATCTTCCTCGACGAGCTCGGCGACATGCCGCTGTCGCTGCAGGCCAAGCTGCTGCGCGCGATCGAGAGCCGCGAGATCCAGCCGGTCGGGTCGACGCGGCGCGTGCAGATCCAAGCGCGCGTCGTCGCCGCGACGCACCGCGACCTGCGCGAGCTCGCGCGCACCGGCAAGTTCCGCGAGGATCTCTACTACCGGCTCGCCGTGGTCGAGATCCCCGTCGCGCCGCTGCGCGAACGGCGCGAGGACATCCCGCTGCTCGCGAATCACTTCGTCGCCAAATACGCGCGCGAGCTCGGCCGTCCCGTGCAAGGCATCGCGCGCGACGCGCTGGCCTTGCTCGCGAGCCACGACTGGCGCGGCAACGTGCGCGAACTGTCGAACGCGATCGAGCGCGCGGTCATCTTCGCGGCCAGCGAGCAGATCACCGCGGTCGACCTGCCCGAACCGGTGCGGGCCGCTGTGCCGCGCGAGCCCGACTACCAGGTGAACCTGCAGCTGAACCTGCGCGAGGCGACTGCCGAGTTCGAGCGCGCGCACATCCTGCGCATCATCGAGCAGTGCGGCGGCAACAAGCGCAAGGCCGCCAAGCTGCTCGGACTCGGCGTAACTTCGTTGTACCGCAAACTCGGCTCGCCGATCGGGAACGCCGAGATGTGAGCCTGCTCCGCCGGGGCAACGCGGGAAGCGTCTGCCCTCGAAAACAGGTCGCGAGCCTCGTTCACGGCATCCGCGGCGCAGGCGCTAGACTCAGAGGCACGTGATCTGGCCTCATTGCCGCGTTCACCCGGATCCGCTCGACACCTCCTCCCCAGCAAGAACAAAGAACCATGCAACGTACCACTCCTTGGCTTCTGGCCGTGGCACTCACCGCGACGGCAACCGCGCAATCGCTCGTCGCTCCAAACGGCTACGCGAGCACCGTCGGCAACTCGAACAACATCTATCCCTGGGGGCGCAACAATCAGAGCATGCGCATCCAGTTCATCCACGACAGCACGCACTTCACGACCCAGGGCGTCACGAGCCCGGTCCTCATCACGCAACTGCGCTACCGCCCCTATCCCGGTGCTGCGACCTCCTGGGCCGGCGGTTCGTGGCCGAACGTGCGCATCGACATGGCGACGAGCCCGGTCGACTGGGCTGCTGCGAGCACGGTGTTCGCGAGCAACCTCGGTCCCGACGTCACGACCGTGCTCAACGGACCGGTTACCGTGAACCCCGGCTCGACCCTCGGCGCCGGCGTCGTGGTTCCGTGGCACATCACGATCCCGCTGACGACGCCCTTCCTCTACGATCCGACTACGGGCAACGACCTGACCATCGACGTCTATCTCGACGGCACGGGCTGGGCCGGCGCAAGCCGCGCGGCGGACTTCGTGCAGGGCACGGGCCCCGGAGCTCCCGCACTGGGTTGCCGCATCTACGACACGGCGGGCATCACGGGGACAGCGGGCGTCATCACCACTGCCTACACCCCGGTCACCGAGTTCACCTACGTGCCTGCGGCGGGTTATGCCTTTTCAGCGCAGTACGGCACCGGCTGCATCAACGTGCCCGACGTCTCCACGTACGAGAACTTCGCGACCTCGGCCGCATTCGATCTCGACAACACAGTGATCACGTTCGTGCCCACGGGCTCGGGCTATCTGGCAATCCCGGGCCTCACGACTTACGTGCCGCCCTCGGGCACCGCGACGGTACTGGCACTGAGCGATGACTCGGAGATCACGGTGCCGCTGTCGGGCTCGATGCCGATCGGTTCGAGCTCGACGAACCAGCTGACCGTCTGCTCGAATGGCTTCGTCTCCTCCGGCCCAGGCAACGGCACTTCCTACACGCCAGATCCCGTCACGTTCCTCAACAGCTCGCGAGCATGGTGGAGCCTTGTGTGGCACGACTTGAACCCTGCCATCGCTGGCAGCGGCCAGGTCAAGTTCGAGCAAGTCGGCAGCATCGCCTACGTGACGTGGGATGGTGTCTGGGACTACGCGGGGACCTCTTCTGCCAACGCGAACACGTTCCAGGCCCAGTTCGACCTCGCCAGCGGCATGGTGCACTACGTCTTCCAGACGGTGAGCAACCTCGGCATCGGCATCCTGACGGGCTTCTCGAATGCCGGTCCTTCGCCGAACCCGGGCAGCATGGACATCTCGGCCGCGCTGCCGGGAACCTACGTCGCCGCCTCTTTCGCCATCAACCCTCTGGTCCTCGGTGCGAGCGCCCGCCCCGTAATCGGCACATCGATCTCGCTCAATTCGACCAACGTGCCACTGGCTGGCCTGGTCGGCCTCCAGATCCTCGGCCTGACCGAGTTCACGGCCGGCATCGACCTCACCTTCCTCGGCATGCCGGGGTGCTACCTGTACAGCTCGCTCGACGTAACCGGGACGTTCTTCCCGGTAGGTGGTACCGGTAGCTCTCCCTTGTCGATTCCGCCCAACCCCGCGCTGGCAGGCACGGTGATCCTGACGCAGTCGGCCGTGTGGGTCCCGGGCATCAATGCCTTCGGTTTCATCTCGTCGAACGGCGTGCGGCTCACGTTGAATGTGAACTGAGAGCTGCCCGACTCGCGTTCCACTGCGCGAACACGCACACGGCGCACCGTTCCGGATACGGTTCGCACTGGCCCGCGAGCGCGCGACAAGTCGTGCGCTCCGGGCGCGGCACACGCCTTGCTCCTACTCCCGCATGAGCCCTGCCCCAATCTCCTCTCGACGCCGATCGTGGATCGCTTCTCTGCTTCTGGTGTTCCTGGTGGGCGGCGCCGGGGTCATCCTCGTCGCCTGGAAGAAGAACACCCTCGAGGCCGCAGCCGCCGCCAGCGCGTCTCAGCCCGAGCACAGCGAGACCGTCGCTCCCGCGATGGCCGTCGCGCGTGACTACCGCCGCACGACGACGTCGATCGGCACCGTGATCGCACTGCGCTCGATCACGCTGCACAACGAGCTGGCAGGCACCGTGCACTCGGTCAACCTGGTCCCGGGCGAGATCGTCGAGCCCGGCACCGTGCTCATAGCACTCGACGTCGCGGTCGAGGAAGCGGAGCTGCAGGCGCAGCAGGCGCAGGCCGCGCTCGCCGGGAACGTGCTCGAACGCATGTCGAAGGCGCTGGAGAAGGCCGCCGCATCGGCGCTCGACGTCGACCGCGCACGCGCCGAACGCGACATAGCACTCGCGCAGGTCGAGCGCATCAGGGCGGTCATCGCGCGCAAGACGATCAAGGCGCCGTTCCGCGCGCGCGTCGGCATGGCCGACGTGCACGAGGGCCAGTTCCTGCGCGAAGGCACGCAGCTGACGACGCTGCAGGGGCTCGACGACCAAGCACACGTCGACTTCATGGTCACGCAGGCCGTCGCCGCCGGGCTGAACGCGGGCGACGTCGTCGCCGTGTTCCCGGCCGGCGCCAAGACGCCGATCGACGCGAAGATCGTCGCGGTCGACGCGCGCGTCGACTCGAACACACGCAATGCGAAGGTGCGCGTCGCGATCCCGGACGCGCAGCACGGCCCCGCGCCCGGCGCGTCGGTGCGCGTGCAGGTTCCGGTCGGGCCGAAGCTCGACGTCGTCACGGTGCCGGTCAGCGCGTTGCGCAAGGGGCCGGCGGGTGACCACGTGTTCGTGCTCGCCGAGCAGGACGGCAAGACGCGCGCGCAGCTGCGGGTTGTGCACAGCAGCACGATGCTCGGCGACGACGTCGTGATCCTCGACGGCCTGAAGCCCGGCGAACGCGTCGCGGCGGCGGGTTCGTTCAAGCTGTATCCCTTCGCGCTCGTCAACGTGAAGGACGAGAACGGCGCGGCCCCGGGCACCAGCCGCAACTGACCCTGACCCCGAGCACCCGAGGACTCCCCCAATGCGCTCGTTCACCGACATTTTCATCCGCCACCCTGTACTCGCGGCGGTCGTCAATCTGGTCATCGTGCTGGTCGGCGCCCGCGCGATCTTCTCGCTGCCGGTGCAGCAGTTCCCGAAGCTCGACAGCGCGTCGATCATCATCACGACCGTCTACACGGGTGCTTCCGCCGAGAACGTGCGCGGCTTCCTGACGACCCCGATCGAACGCGTCGTGTCCGCGATCGGCGGTGTCGACCATATCGAATCGGAGAGCCGCGCCGGCATCAGCACGATCACCGTGCGGCTGAAGCTGAACTACAGCCCGACCTCAGCACTCGCCGAGACGACGGCGCGCCTGCAGCAGGTGCGCTCCGAGCTGCCGGCCGAAGCCGAGCCGCCGATGGTCGAGATCCAGCGCGCGGACCGGCCGTATGCCTCGTTCTACATCAGCTTCACGTCGCCTGGCCACGGCGTCGCCGAGATCACGGACTACCTGACGCGCACCGTGCAGCCGCAGCTCGCTACGGTGCCCGGCGTGCAGCGCGTGACGAACCGCGAAGGCGGCCGCCCGATCGCGATGCGCGTGTGGATCGATCCCGACCGGCTCGCGTCGCACAACCTCGCGCCCGGCGACGTCTGGGCGGCGCTGCAGCGCAACAACTACCTCGCGGCGGTGGGCCAGACGAAGGGCAACCTCGTGCAGATCAACCTGCTCGCGAACACGGACCTGCGCTCGGTCAGCGAGTTCGAGAACCTGATCGTCACCGATCGCGGCGGCGCGATCGTGCGCCTGTCCGACGTCGCTCGTGTCGAGCTCGGCGCCGAAGAGGCGGACCTCGTCGCGAAGTACAACAAGGAGGAGAGCGTCTACCTCGGCGTGTGGTCGCTCGTCGGCGCAAACGAGCTCGACGTCTCCGCGCGGCTCAAGGAGGAGATGGCCAAGATCGAGCCGACGCTGCCACAGGGCATGACGATGCGGCTCGTCTGGGACGGCACCGTCTTCATGAACGACGCGCTGCACGAGATCAGCATCACGCTGATGGAGACGATCGGCATCGTCGCGCTCGTCGTGTTCCTGTTCCTCGGCTCCATGCGCACGGCGCTCGTGCCGCTCGTCGCGATGCCGGTGTCGCTGATCGGCGCCGTGATGGTCATGAAGATGTTCGGGTTCAGCCTGAACCTGCTGACGATCCTCGCGGTCGTGTTGTCGGTCGGTCTCGTCGTCGACGACGCGATCGTCGTCGTCGAGAACGTCGAACGGCACGTGCGCATGGGCAAGACGCGCCTGCAGGCCGCCTCCGCGGCGGCGCGCGAGCTGCTGGGCCCGATCATCGCGATGACGATCACGCTCGCCGCGGTCTACACGCCGATCGGCTTCCAGGGCGGCATGACCGGCTCGCTGTTCCTCGAGTTCGCGATCACGCTCGCCGCCGCCGTCGTCGTGTCGGGCCTCGTCGCGCTGACGCTGTCGCCGATCATGAGTGCTTCGTTCGTGCACCCGCACGGCAAGGAGGGCTGGCTGACCGCGCACGTCAACCACGCGTTCGAAGCCGTGCGCCGCGGCTACGCCTGGCTGCTCGACACCGCGCTCGCCATCCGCTGGGTCGTCGTCGCCGCCGCGATCGTGATCAGCGCCTCGTCGTTCTGGTTCTACTCGAACAGCAAGCGCGAGCTCGCGCCGATCGAGGACCAGAGCCACATCTTCCTGTTCTTCGACGCGTCACCGGACGCGACGCTCGCGTCGGTCAACAACGAGTCGATGAAAGTCGTCGACGCGGTCACGTCGTTCGAAGACACGAAGTTCATGTGGTCGCTGGTCGGCAACTTCGGCGGCTTCGGCGGCATGGTTCACAAGTATTGGAAGGACCGCCAACGCGCGCCGCGCGACAACTACCTGCCGCTGATGATGAAGCTGTCGCAGATCCCGGGCCTGCGCGTGTTCCCGCGGCTCGACCCACCGCTGCCGACGTCCGGCATCCACGACGTCGAGCTGCTGCTGCTCAGCAACTCACCGGTCGAGCAGATGGCCGAGGTCGCCGGCCAGCTCGTCGGCGCCGCGTTCGGCAGCGGCAAGTTCGTCTACGCCGACGCGGACCTGAAGATCGACCGGCCCCAAGCGCGCGTCATCGTCGACCGCGAGCAGATCGCGGACCTCGGCCTCGACCTCGCGGGCGTCGGCCGCGAGCTCGGCACGTTGCTCGGCGGCGGCTACGTGAACCGCTTCAACTGGTTCGACCGCAGCTACAAGGTCATCCCGCAGATCGGCGACGACGGCCGCGCGACCGTCGGCCCGCTGCTCGACCTCAAGATCAAGACGCCGAGCGGCGAGCTCGTGCCGGTGTCGACGTTCGTGACGATCGAGTCGGGCACGTCGCCGCGCACGCTGAACCGCTTCCAGCAGCAGAACTCCGTCAAGATCATGGGCGGCGTCAAGCCCGGCGTCACGAAGGAGGAGGCGCTGACCTGGCTCGAGGACGAGGCGCGCAAGATCGTGCCGTCGGGCACGCTGCTCGACTACTCGGGTGAGTCGCGGCAGATCCGCCACGAGGGCTCGGCGCTCCTGACGACGCTCGGCTTCGCGGTGATCCTGATCTACCTGGTGCTCGCGGCGCAGTTCGCCAGCTTCCGCGACCCGCTGATCGTGCTGCTCGGCTCCGTGCCACTCGCGATCGCGGGAGCGCTGCTGTTCCCGTTCCTCGAGTGGAAGCTCCCCGCTACGACGACCACGATCAACATCTACGCTCAGGTCGGGCTGATCACGCTGGTCGGGTTGATCGCGAAGAACGGCATCCTGATCGTCGAGTTCGCGAACACGCTGCAGCAGCGCGGCCTGTCGAAGCTCGACGCGCTGCGCGAAGCGTCGCTGACGCGCCTGCGGCCCGTGCTGATGACGTCGGCCGCGACCGTCTTCGGCCACCTGCCGCTCGTGTTCGTGCAAGGGCCAGGCGCCGCGGCGCGCAACAGCATCGGCATCGTGCTCGTCGGCGGCATGGCGATCGGCACGATCTTCACGCTGTTCGTCGTGCCGGTCTTCTACTCGCTGATCGCGGCGCGCCACGTCGCGGTACCAGACGAGCCGGAGCCCGCAACCGCCGCGCCGGACTTCGTTTTCCCCAAAGGCACCGCGGAGGCACTCTCGTGAGCCCCTTCCCTTTCCTGCTGCGTCGCCTCTCGACCGCCGTGCTGCTCGCGTTCGCCGCGAGCTGCACCGTCGGTCCCGACTACCAGCCACCCGAGATCACGACGTTGCCCGCCGCGTATCGCGAGGGAGGCACCGGCCTGACCGCCGACCCCGCCGACCTGACCAAATGGTGGAAACAGCTCGGCGACCCGATGCTCGACAAGCTCGTCGAGCGCGCCGCGAACCAGAGCCTCGACCTCAAGGAAGCGCTCGCTCGCGTCAACGAGCTGCGTGCGCTGCGGGGCGCAACCGCGGCCGAGCTGTGGCCGACCGTCGACGCACGCGCCGGCTACCAGCGCCGCCAGGACAGCGAGAACACGCCGTTCGGCTCGTTCGCTACCGACTTCGACAGCTACACGGCCGGCATCGACGCGTCGTGGGAGATCGACCTCTGGGGTCGCGTGTCCCGTTCGATCGAAGCGGCCGACGCCGACCTGCAGTCCGAGGTCGAGACGCTGCGCGGCGTGCTCGTCAGCGTGATCGGCGAAGTCGCCGCGAACTACGTGCAGCTGCGCTCGCTGCAGGAGCGCGTCGTCATCGCGAAGAACAACCTGGCGCTGCAGGAACGCACGCTGGCACTCGTCGAAGCGCGGTTCTCGTCCGGCCTCGTGACCGAGCGCGACGTCGCCCAGGCGCGCGCGAACGTGTCGGCGACGCGCGCGCGCGTGCCCGCGCTCGAGATCCAAGCCCGCGCCGCCGAGAACCGTCTCGCGGTGCTGCTCGGCATGGCGCCCGGCGCGCTCGCCGCGGAGCTAGCCGCCGCCGCGCCGATCCCCGTGCCGCCGGTGAAGGTCGCGGTCGGCGTGCCGTCCGACGTCGTGCGCCGCCGTCCGGACATCCGCGCCGCGGAGCGGCAGCTCGCCGCCGAGACCGCGCGCATCGGCGTCGCCGAAGGCGATCTGTATCCGCGGCTGTCGTTGTTCGGCACGTTCGGCTTCGAGTCGGACGAGGTGAAGACGCTGTTCGACGGGGACAGCTTCACGATGGGCGTCGGGCCCGCGATCAAGTGGAACATCTTCGACGCCGGCCGCATCCGCAACCGCATCGACGCGCAGGACGCGCGCACGAAGCAGGCGCTCGCGCGCTGGGAGCGCACGGTGCTGATCGCGGTCGAGGAAGTCGAGAACGCGATGACGGGGTTCGTGCGCGAGCAGGTTCGCGTCGCGCATCTGCGCGAAGCCGCGACGCAGGCGCGCCGCGCCGCCGACGTCGCATCGGCGCAATACACGTCGGGCCTGACGGACTTCCAGAACGTCGTCGACTTCGAGCGCGCGACCGCGGAGCTCGAGGACCAGCTCACGCAGAGCCGCGCGCTGATCACCAACAACCTGATCGCGCTCTATCGCGCACTCGGCGGCGGCTGGGAATCCGGTTAGCCTGAAGAGAGGCGTTCGGCCGACCCGGAGACGACGTGAGCGAGTACACGGCGGTGATCGCGTGGGCACGCGGTGGAGCGACGTTCACCGACAACAAGTACAGCCGCGGGCATCGCTGGAGCTTCGATGGCGGCATCGAGGTTGCGGCCTCGGCTTCGCCGCACGTCGTGCCGCTGCCGCTGTCCGTTGCCGCGGCCGTCGATCCCGAGGAAGCGTTCGTCGCAGCGTTGGCCAGCTGTCACATGCTCTGGTTCCTCTCGATCGCCGCGAAGCGCGGCTTCGTGGTCGAGAGCTACCGCGACGAGGCCGCAGGCGTGATGTCGAAGAATGCGGCCGGCAAGCTGGCGATGACGAAGGTCACGCTGCATCCGGCGGTCGCGTTCACGGGGAAGTCGCGGCCGACGCCAGCCCAGCATCAGGCGATGCACCACGAGGCCCACGAGCAGTGCTTCATCGCGAACTCGGTGACGACGGACGTCCGGTGCGAACCGGTGGATATCAGTGCATAGGCGTCTTCGCTGCACAGGTGCTGCGGAATCCTGGCCTAGCTCGTAGAAAAGTCGGCTCCCCGATCCACTAAGGGAGGGCGTCCACTGGATGCCTCCTCAAACCACCAGTTCCAGTCGACGCCCGTCGCGTGGTCCGGGGGGTGGGTCGTTTTTCTCTGCACGCCGGAGCGTGCTAGAGTCGCTGCATCGTGAACACCCAGGACCTGAACAAACAGTTGCAAAGGGCCCTGGCAAGGCGCCGCCCTGCTGGAATCAGTCGGGTACTGACGCGGACGGGAACTGATTCCACCGGAGATCGCGCCATCTGGATCTGGCTCATCCTCGAAGACAGTTGGGCCTCCGCAGAGCCGGATCGATCCAAGCGCAATGAAATGCGGGAGTGGGCCGAGAAGGCGGCTTCGAGCGTGAGTGATTTGTGGGCTTATGTGTCGTTCCGACTGGAATCGGAACAACGTGAGCTGGAGCAAAAGGCGTGAGCCACCAAACCGATCTGCTCGAACAGGCCGTAGCGTTGCGCGACCTGGACCCGCGCCGTCCGAAACAGGCCAACCTGCGGCGCGCCATTTCCTCCGCGTACTACGCGGTCTTCCATCAGCTCATCGAAGATACCGTTGCCCTGCTTCTCCCAGCACGGCTCGCCGAGTTGCGTGTTCAGGTTGGGCGGAAGTTCGTCCACAGCACGATGAAGAAGGTGGCACAAGCAGCGGCCAAGCTACAGAATAGGAACCTCGCGACTGTCGGGAGTGCATTCATCGTCTTGCAGGAAGCGCGGCACCAAGCCGACTACGACTTCAGCCGGTCGTTCACCAAGTCGGAGGCCACGGAGTACATCGAGCGGGCGCGGGAGGCGATGAGGCACTGGGAGGCAGCGCGAACGACGACTGAAGGCGAGAAGTGTATGGTCGAACTCCTTCTCAGTCGCCTGGACCCGGCCTGATGCGTGCCGAGGACACGAGCGCGAGTTCGCAACTGAGCGGTCGATTCACCGCCCGTCGTAGGCCTGCTGCAACCGCTTGATGTCGAGCTTGTTCATCAGCAGCATCGCGTCGACGACTCGCTTGCTCTTCGCGGGGTCCTTGTCGCGCATCATCTCGCCGAGCACGGTCGGGACGACCTGCCACGACAGGCCATACTTGTCCTTGAGCCAGCCGCATCGCCCCGGTTCACCGCCAGCACTGAGCTTCTCCCAAAGCTCGTCGACCTGCTGTTGGTTCTCGCAATCGACGAACAGCGAGATCGCTTCGTTGAAGCGGTAGAGCGGACCGCCGTTCAGCGCCATGAACTCCTGTCCGAGCAGCTGGAAGCGCGCCGTCATCAGCGACCCCTTCGGCACGGGTCCACCTTCGCCCCAGCGCGCTTCCTCGAGGATCTTCCCGTCCTTGAAGATCGACATGTAGAAGTGGATCGCCTCCTCGGCGTTGTTGTCGAACCAGAGGAACGTCGTGATCTTCGGCTTCTTGGTCATGGCGGGTGTCCTGGGTTCCTGCGGAATCATGGCAGAGGCTCGCGCCTCCTCCCGCGGGATCGGGTTGGCGAGCAGCAGAGGAGAGACGAGCAGCAGAAGCGAGGGGAGTAGTTTCATGGATCGGTGAGGTCGTGAGTGCGAACGCGCCCGACGTGGACGCATTTGTCACCGAGTCGGAGCCGACCTCGTGCGCTCGACATGCCTGCTCACTTTTCTGCAGGCGACGCCGCCCGTCACCCTCGCCGGCACCTTGCGGCCGCACTCCTGCCCGGACCGTGCTACCCTGCTCGGCCCCGATGAGCGATGTCTGCCCGCCTACCGCTCCAGCAGCCGAGCGCCGCGACCACGTCGCGATCTTCCTGCTCAGCTTCACGGTCCTCGTCTTCCAGATCGCGCTGACGCGGGTACTCAGCGTCGTGGTCTGGTACCACTTCGCGTTCCTGACCATCGCGCTGGTCATGCTGGGGCTCGGGGCGCCTGGTGCGTGGTTCGCGACGATGCGGCGGCCGCTGCGGCTGCTGCCGCCAGTACTGTTGGCGAGCGGCATCACCGTGCCGCTGGCGGTCGTCCTGATCGTGCAGCATGGCAGCACGCTGCTGCACGAAGGCGCCACGCTGGCGATCATGCTGTGCGCGCTACCGGCGATGCTGGCGCTCGGGGCCGGAATCTGCCTCCTGCTGATGAAGGCGAGCGGACCCGGAATCCAACGCATGTACGGCATCGACTTGCTCGGGGCGTGCCTTGGCGCCGTCGCGATCATCCCCCTGCTGCACCGCGTGCCGACGCCGGAACTGGCGGCCGCCTGCGGCTTCCTGCCGCTGCTCGCAGCGCTGCAATACGGCCGGGTCTGGTGCGCTTGTGCGGCAGTGCTCGCCGCCATCCTGTCGATGGTGATGGGGACCACAACCTGGCTGCACGTGACGCGTTCGAAGTCGTTCGACGAAGCGCTCGTCGCGCCGGTGTTCGAGAAGTGGACGCCGACCGCGCGGCTCACCGTCTTCGACGACACCCTGCTGCGGTGCAGCGGACACGCGGCCGGTTTCGCGTGGGGCCGCGGCAGCAAGACACCGGCCGACCTGCCCCCGGTGCGTCAGTACTGGCTCGAACAGGACGCCAGCGCCGGCACGCCGATCACTGCGTTCGACGGCGATGCCGGCAAGATCCCCCACCTCGACTTCGACGTCACGACGGTCGGTTACCAGCTCCGCCCGCCGCGGCGCGTCGCGATCCTCGGTGCCGGCGGCGGCCGGGACATCTTGACCGCGCTGCGCGCGGGCTCGACCGACATCGACGCAGTCGAATTGAACGCGCACACGATCGCCGCGGTCAGCGAGACGTTCGGTCACGTCTCCGGCGACGTCTACCACCGCCCCGGCGTGCACGCGATCGCGAACGAGGGTCGCAGCCACCTCACCCAGACCACGGATCGCTTCGACCTCATCCAGATCTCGCTGATCGACAGCTGGGCGGCGAGTGCCGCGGGGGCGTTCGCGCTGGCCGAGAACAACCTCTACACGGTCGAGGCCTACCGACTGTACTTCGATCGCCTGAGCGAACGCGGCCTGTTGTCGACGAGCCGCTGGCTCGGCGAGACACCGCGCCTGCTGTTGCTCGGTCGCGCGGCGCTCAGCGCCGCCGGCTTCGTCCTGCCCGAGCGGCACATGATGCTGGTCTCGGGCGGCGGCGTCGCCACGGTACTGATCGGCAAGGCGGCGTTCACCGGGGACGACGTCGCGCGGCTGCGCCAGATCGCGGACCAACGCGGCTTCGTGATCCACTACCCGGTGCAGCCCGACCACGCCGGGACTCCGGGAATGGTCGACGTGATCGAAGGCCGCAACGAGGTGCTCGCCGACCAGGGCCTCCTGGTCGAACCGCCGACCGACGACCGCCCTTACTTCTTCCACGTCGTGTCGCCGTTCCGGAACGCGGACTTCCTGGACAGGGACGCACTCGAACTGATCGGCGTCAGCGTCAACCTGAGTTCGACGAAGGTACTGCGCTCGGCGATGTTCCTCGTCAGTCTGCTCGCCGGTCTCCTGTTCCTGCTGCCGTTCCTGCGCGCGGCGGTGCGCCGCCGCGGCGGCGACGACCCGGTTACCGGCCCGCGGACGCTGCTGCGTTCCTCGCTGTATTTCGCCGCGATCGGTGCCGGCTTCATGCTGCTCGAGAACATGCTGGTGCAGCACTTCGTGCTCTACCTCGGCCATCCGAGCTACGCGACCACGGTGATCCTGGCGTCGCTGCTGGCCGGCATGGGTGTTGGAGCCATGAACGCGAACGTGGTCGGTGTGCACGGCCTCGCCCGGCGCGGGTGGCTCGTGCCGATCGCTCTGGCAGTGGTCGTGACGGCGATGCCGCACCTGTTCGCGAGCACACTCGGCCTGTCGCTCGGGGCGCGCATCGCGATCTCGACCGCCCTGCTGGTGCCGCTGGGGCTCGTGCTCGGCACGTTCTTCCCGCTCGGCATGCTGCGCTTCTCCGACGCGCACAAGCCGTGGCACTGGGCGATCAACGGCGTCTTCGGCGTCGTCGCCAGCGTTTTGTCGCTGGCGCTGTCGATGGAGTTCGGCTTCCTGTTCGTGGGCCGGCTCGCCGCCGCGATCTACTTCGGCGCCTGGCTCTGCCTGGCCACCGGGAGGTCGAGAAGACAACCGCTGCCTCACGCTTGCGCGAGCCCGGCGGCCTTGCTGGCGAGATAGCGGTTCGCGCTGAGCTCCGCGAACGCAGAGGCGTGTCACCACACGTGCCCGCGGTCACAGCGCGCCGATCGTCAGATCCAACGCGTTCGTGCTCGTGAGCCGCACGATGCCGGCGGCCGCGAGCTCGATGCCGACGACTTGCAGGCGCACCTGCAATCCGGCGAGACTAGGCACCGCGGGCACGGCCCACGCGCTCGTCGCAGTGCCGCCGCTCGGCACCAGCAGGTCCATGAGGATCGGTGCTGTGAGCAGCCAACAACCCGCCGGGCTGGGCAACGGCTGCGCCAGCGCTGGCGAACCGAGCACTTGCACCGCAAGCGAGTTCGTCGTCATGCCGCTCGCCGTTGCCGTGAAGACCCCGCCGACCCAGGGCGTGTTGTTCGCGATCAGCGTCACGGGTCCCGCGCCACCCGTGCAGCCGGCGCCGATGCTCGACGCCGCAGCCGGGCACGTCGGCTGGCCATGCGCAAAGCCGAGGCTCGTGACGTTGGCTGCGCCATACACGGGGCCAGCGACGAACAGGTCACCGCCGCCGCTCGCGGTGACGAACACCGGGGGCGAGGGGTTGGCGCGGACCTCGCCGAACGACTCCCACCCGCTGCTGCGCAGCCGGTAGATGGAGCTCGCGGCGCCGCCGCCGAGGGACGCAAACGCGCCGCTGGCGATCAGATCGCCGTTCGGCAGCTCGCCGAGACCGTTCAACTGAGCCGCCGGCAGCGGCGTCCACGTCGTTCCGTCCCAGCGCGCGCCAGTGTTGTTGCCATACGCGACGAGACCACCGCGCGAGTCGGCCAGCAAGTGAAGGACATCGGTCGGTCCGCCGGGCAGCGGCGTGACAGTGCCGCCGCTGACGACGCAGACACTCGCGCCCGTGCCGATGAGGATGCCGCCGATCGCGAAACTGCCGTTGGGCAGGGACGCCACGTCCATGACCAGGATCCCGGGCACCGCGAGCTGGCCCCACGTGAGGCCGTCGAAGCGGGCGACGTTCGTTGGCCCGCCGACTGCGAGGATCTCGCCGTTCGCGCCCGCTGCCAGATGCAAGGCCGCAAAGCCCAACCCGCCGGCGAGCGACGACCACACCTGCCCGTTCCAGCGCGCGACGCGGATTGCGGGCGAGCCGCCGACGTCGACGAAGCTGCCGCTGACCACGACGTCGCCGTTCGGAGCGGCCGCGAGCGCGCTGACGGGTCCGCCGACGCCGAGGCCCAGCGGCGACCACACGCTGCCGTTCCACCTCGCGAGGTTGTTCGCGGCCACGCCGCCGAACGATGCGAACGAGCCGCCGACCACGACGTCCCCGTTCCGCATGCGCACCATCGCGCGCACGTCGGGCAGTGGCTGCGCCGGCGCGCCGATCGTCTGCCAGTTCGCGCCGTTGAGCCGCGTGACGGTGTGCTGGATCAGCACGGGGGGCACCGGCTCCGCGCCGGGCGCGCCGACGAGCAGGCAGCCGCTGCCGTCCTCGGCGAGCGCCCTCACGTCCGGCGGACCATTCGGGACCGAGGTCCAACTCGTGCCGTTCCATCGGTGCAGGGGCCGCACCCACGCCGACCCGGTTACGCCCATCCAGACGTCCCCGTTCGACATCGCGATCAGCGCGATCGGGTTCGACACCGGAGGCGGATTGAGCGACTGCATCGCGATGCCGTCCCAACGCACGGCGCTGGTCAGCACGCTGCCGATGAACATGTCGCCGGTCGCCACCAGATCGCCGTTGGGGCGCACCACCACGTCGCTCACGTACGCGTTATTCAAGCCGGGCACCGGTTGCCAGCTCACGCCGTCCCAACGCTGCAAGCCGTAGGGGCTGCCACCTTGGAGTATGTTGCCGCCGGCGATGATGTCGCCGTTCGGCATGCGCGCGAGCGATGTCACCTCGGTGCCGAAGAGGCCGCTGCCGAGCGGCGACCACGACACGCCGTTCCATTGCGCCACGAGGTTGGTCGTGGCCGCACCGGAGCCGTGGAAGGCACCACCCGCGACGAGGTCGCCGTTCGGCAACACGAGCAGCGCGTTGACCGTGCCATCGAGACCCGGGCCCAGCGGCGCCCACGAACTTCCGTCCCAGCGCGCGATGCGGCTCGCCGGCTGCCCACCGGCCATGGTGAACGTGCCGCCAGCGACGATGTCGCCGTTCGGCATCCTGGCGAGCGCGTACACCCGGTTCGACACGCCGGCGCCGAGCGGCAACCAAGCCGTGCCGTTCCATCGCGCGATGTTGCTTGCGAAGGTGGAATCGGCGATGGGGAACCAACCGCCGGCGACGAGATCGCCGTTCGGCAGCACGAGGATCGCGTGCACACTGCCGTACGGACCGTTGGCGCCGGTTCCGGGCAACCAGTTCAGCCCGCATTGGGCGGCGAGCGATGTCGCGAGCGCGAGTGCCGAGACGAAGGAAGCGAGGGACGCTGGACGCAGTGGGCAGGCCATTGGGATCTCCTTGCAACAAGACGGTAGAGAGGCTCTCGGCATGGCTTCGCCGTGGCGTGCTTCGCAACCTCGGTCAAGGGGACAGTCATTCTATGCCGCGCGAGACGTCGCGGTAACGTGATCGCACACGGACAGCCGTGCGATTGCGCTCGCCGGCTTCACCCCTGCGCGAGCCTGGCGGCCTTGCCGGCCAGATACTGGCTCTCGGCCAGATTCCCGGTGCCACGCGCGGCCGCGAGGTAGTGCCGAACGGCGGCGTCCTTGTCGCCCGACATCTCGCAGAGATGCCCGCGCACCGCGTCGAGGCGGTAGTTCGCCGTGAGCCGCGGATCCTCGTCGAGCGCACGCAGCCATTCGAGACCGACCGCAGGCCCATGCACCATGGCCGCCGCGATCGCGCGGTTCAGCGCGACCATCGGGTTGTCGGCGATCCGCTGCAGCAACCCATACAACGCGAGGATCTGCGGCCAGTCGGTTGCCTCGACACTCGGCGCCTCGTCGTGCAACGACGCAATCGCTGCCTGCAGCTGGTAGCTGCCGATGACACCGCGCGCCATCGTCGCGGTGACGAGCGCCGTGCCCTCCGCGATCGCGCCGCGATCCCACCGACGGCGATCCTGTTCGTGCAACGGGATCAACTCACCCTCGGCGCCCGTTCTCGCCGCGCGCCGCGCGTCGGTCAGCAAGAGCAGCGCCAGCAACCCCGCGGTCTCGGCGTGATCCGGCGCGAGCCGATGCAGCAGGCGCGCGAGCCGGATCGCCTCGGAACACAGTTCGACCCTCACGAGCTCCGGACCCGAACTGCTCGCGTAGCCTTCGTTGAACGTCAGGTAGATCACGTGCAGCACGGCGTCGAGACGCTGCGAACGCTCCGCCGCAGCAGGCAGCGCGAACGGCTCGCCCGACGACGCGATCGTCTGCTTGGCCCGGCTGATGCGCTGCGCCATCGTCGCCTCGGGCACGAAGAACGCGTTCGCGATCTCGGCCGTCGTGAGGCCGCCGACGGCGCGCAACGTCAACGCGATCGCCGATGCCGGCGTCAGCGCCGAGTGGCAACACGTGAACAACAGGGCCAGCGTGTCATCCGCGTTCTCCGCCAGATCGTCGCCACCATCGGGCGGCGGCGCTGTGACCGCGGCCTCTGCCGCCGCAACGGCTTCGCGCCGGCGACGAGCCCGTTCGGCATCGACGTGGTCGGCAAGCCGCCGGCATGCGACGTGGAACAACCAGCCGCCCGGATTCTGCGGCAGGCCGCGCTGCGGCCAGTCGGTCGCGGCCGCGAGCAGCGCGTCCTGCACGGCGTCCTCGGCGGCGGCGAAGTCGCCGCTGCGGCGCACGACGGCGCCGAGCACACGCGGCGCGAGCTCGCGCAACTGCTGCTCGGTCGCGGGATCGAGCGGACCCCCGCTCATCCTTCGACGTGCGGCGCGCTCATCACCTGGCGCACCTCGATCGCAATGCCCATCGGAACCCCACCCTTGCCAGGCGCCGTCGAGGCCTTCGCGGCGATCTCGATCACGCGCTGCGCCGAACACTCGACGATCCAGAAGCCGGCCAGGAACTCCTTGGCCTCGGCGAACGGTCCGTCCGTGACGATCGGCGCGTTGGCCTTCTGCGCGCGCACGATCTTCGCGTTGGCCGGGACGTCGAGGCCCTCGGCCATCACGAGCTCGCCCGACTTCGTGAGCTCCTTGGCGAGGTTCACCATGAACCCGATGTGGGCCTGGATGTCCGCGGGGGCCCAGGTGCCCATCGACTCCCAGCCCGATTGCGTACCTTGCATCAACATCATGAACTTCATTCGTGCTCCGTGTCCTCGTTCGCGAGGTATCGCAGCCGAGTCGGAACACACTGCGCGTTCTCGACATGGCCGGCAGGTTTTCTCACGGCCACGTGGTCCGCAGCCGCTCCACCCATGATCGCGGCCACGCCGCAGCTCGCAACAGGCCGGGTCGCCATGCAGGGTCATCGGCAGGCGCAGGGCGATGCTGGCGCGACAGCTGCGCGACCAGGGTTGGGGTGCGGCTCGAGGCGACGCCCGCCGGTGCGCAGGCTGATGCGAAAGGGCTGGCTGCGTATGCTCTTCGTCATGCGTTATGCGAAAACCAACCTCCTCGCGATGCTTCTGGCGAGTGCTCCACTGCTCGCGCAGGACGCCAAGAAACCGGCCCCCGAGCCGCTGAAGATCAAAGTCGGCGACGTGGCGCCCGACTTCACCCTGCTCGCCTTCGACGGGCAGAAGGTGAGCCCTGTGTCGCTGCACGACTTCAAGGGCAAGAAGAACGTCGTGCTGGCGTTCTACGTCTTCGCCTTCACCGGCGGGTGAACGAAGGAAATGAAAGCCTTCCAGGCCAACCTGGCCAAATTGGAAGGCGCAGACACCCAGGTCTTGGGTGTGAGCGTTGACAGCCCCTTCGCCAATCACGCATTCGCGCAGCAGAACGGCGTGACCTTCCCGCTGCTGGGCGACATGGACCTCAAGGCGATCAAGGCCTACGGACTGGACAAGGAGATCAAGGTCGGAGGCGTCCCGATCGTCACCGCACGCCGCGCGACGTTCCTCATCGACAAGGAAGGCAAGGTGGTCGAGGCGCAGGTCGACAGCGAGGCGGTCGATCCCACCAAGATCGTCGACGCCTGCGAGGTTCGGGCGAAGTCGGCCAAGTAACCGCCTTCGCCGCTGTCCACACGGAACCCGAACGCCGCTCGGAGTTCTCGGCACGACTCGCCGTTGGGCGCGCGCCCCCCGGACTGCGAAACACCCGGTCTGCGCTACGATGGGGCCGATCGATGCGACGCTTCCTCTCCGTTGCCCTGCCGCTGAGCGTCGCGCTGGCCGCGCAGGGCAAGGCCGTGACGGCCGAAGTCGAGACCCGAACGCTCGAAGGCCGTGTCGTCGACGTGCTCGGCGAACCCATCCCCGCGGCGACCGTGGTCGCCATCGTCGGCGAGCGCGTGGTGCAGCGCGCGACCACCGATGGCGAGGGGATCTATCGCCTGTCGCGAGTGCCCGTCACCGGCGCCGAGATCTCCTTCACCGCGCCCGGCAAGGCCGAGGTGCGCACGCCCTGGCGCGGCCTCTCCGCGTCGCCGTTCCGCAACGAAGTGCTCGAGGACGCCGGCCGTCTGCAGGGCCGCGTGCGCGACGCGCGCGGAACGGCGGTCGCAGGGGCAACCGTCGTCGTCGTCGCGGATCGCTTCTGGGGCGAGGCCATCACGAACGGCAACGGCGACTACGACCTCACGGCCGTGCCGCTGCGCCGCGCGCTGGTGCGCGCATGGACGCCGACCGGCTGGGCCGATCGGCGCGTCTATGTCGGTGATGGGCACCGGTGCGATCTCCAGATGCCGGCGCTGGCAGCCGGCACGCGCGTCGTGCGTGTGAAGGGCCTGCCGCCCGAGGCGCTTGCCACGGCGCGCGTCGAGGTGACGTCGGTGGACGCCGTGGCGCACAAGAACCTCGGCCGCGTTGCGCTGCGCGCCGACGGCACGGCAGAGTTCCTGCCAAGCGCTTGCTGCCTCGTGCAGCTCGTGGCCCCGGGGTTCGCAGCGGCCCCGGTCGGTCACTTCATCTGCGGTGGCCAGGCCCCGATCGAGTTCGAGGTCGCGCCGCTGCCGGCAGCGCGCACGACCGTGAAGGGTCGCGCCCGCGATGGACGCAGCCAGCCCGTCGCGGGAGTCCGGATCGTGGCTCGCGACCGCAGCGGCATCGATCTGTGCAGCGCAGTGACCGGTGCGGGCGGCGACTTCGTGCTCGCGATGCCGCTGCCGCCCCACTCCTTCCTGCGTTTGGGTCTCGAGCTGCGCGAATGGCAGCTCGTCGACTCCACGATGTCGATCTGCGACGGGTTCAGCTGGATCCAGACCACGGCCAATCCGGAGAAGAGCCGCGACCTGTTCCTCGAGCGGACGGGCGACTTGCGCAGCGAGCTGCGCGGCGAGAACGGCGCGCGGTTGGTATTCGCCGACGTCGAGGTGATCGACGTCGAACACTACCTGACGCGTGTGCGCACCGTCAGCGACCGCGCGGGCGGGGTCGATGTTCGCCTCCCTCCGGGGGACTACGAGTTGATCGCGACCGACAGCCTGGGCCAGATCACGAGTGCCTTGGTGGCCTTCGCGCAGGGCCAGCCCGCGCCCAAGGTCCAATGGAAGCCGCTGCCGAGCGGCTCGATCGAGGGGGTCCTGCGTGACAGCGCGGACCGTCCGGTGCCGGGCGTCGAGCTGCTCGTCGCCTTGCAGGAAGAGGACGGTGTCGCGTGCGCACGCCGCCGCGCGACCGTGCTCACGGACAAGAACGGGCGCTTTCGTTGCCGCGGCTTGACCCCGGGTGTCTGGACCGTGGTCGGCCGGCACGAGCAGGGCATCGAGGGCGACGCTCGTGTCACCAAGGACAAGTCGGAGAGCGTCGAGCTCTGCCTCAAGCGCTGATGCCCCAGGTCAGTCGCCCAACCCGGGCTTGCCCGGAACCCACGTGGGCTTCTCGCGCCGCAGAATCGTGAACGGCGTTCACGATTCTCGGCACGAGAAGCTCACTCTAGGCATCGGCGCGCCGTGTCCTCGCTCGCTTCAGCGACTTGAATCGCGGGCGGCAAGCGTAGAATTCGTCGCGCTCCGCTGCGGGCACGGCCGGATTCTCGGCAGCGAGCCGGGCGCGCAGGGCCCTGGCGGCCTTCCGGCAGCTGGCGCCGTCCGCGTATTCGCTGTGGATGCTGCGGATGTAGGGTCGCTTGGCGCCGGCGTCGACAAGCCGGGAATGTACGATGTGCCACTGGTCCGACGTGATCGCGGAGGAGCCCTTGCTGGTCTGGACGTCGGTTATCACGGGTTTCCTGGTGTTGAGGTTGGCGGTTCGACGTCTCGCAGGCGCGCAGTAGCGGCGAGGCTTGCACCCTTCTTGCCGCCGATCGTGCCCCCGAAGCGCGACCTGGGATTGTGTGCCACGCTCACGCGCAGCTCGCGGCCATCACATTGCGCGCCGTGGAGCAACCTGACCGCATCGAGCGCGTCGCCGTCCGTCTCCATTTCGACGAAGGCAAAGCCCCTCGAGAGGCCCGGCTCGCGGCTCATCACGAGGCTGACGCTGGACACCTTGCGGCCATCGCGCTCGAAGACCTCGGTGAGGGCCGCCGTGGTGGTCGTGGCCAAGAGATTCCCGACATGCAGACGTGTGCTCATTGAAGACCCGGACCAACTATCTGCGCATGAGGCGCAGCGCCGAACGACACCGTTCGGGTGCAGCTGGCACGGGGCCAGCATGTCTCACAGCACCGAGCCCCTCGACGAGAGGGACGAACCGCGCAGGGGCGGCAGAGCCGCGCAACGCTGTTCAACCAGTTCCGCCTCGAATGGAGGCCCGGAACCGGATTGCCGACTGCAAGAGAACTCATGATATCACACATCGGCGACCAGCGCCAGCGCTCGCGCGATGTTGACCGCTATGATCGGGGCATGAACGCACACGCACGCACGCTGGCCCTCGCTGCCATCGCCCTGAGCAGTGGCGTCGCGATGGCGCAAGTCCGGAAGGGAGCCCCGCCACCGGAGTTCACCTTCATCCAATGCTGGAACGGCGCGCCGAAGAGCTTCGCCGATCTGGCCGGCAAGGTCGTCATCCTCGACTTCGCCAACTCGAAGTGAGAACGCTGCAAGGCAGCCATCCCGCGTCTCAACGAACTGCACAAGATGTTCGCGGCGCGGGGGCTGCTGGTCATCGGCGTGTCCGATGAGCCCGCTGGCACGATCGAGAAGGACATCCTGCGCAATCTGAGCGTCGCCTACCCCTTCGTGAAGGGCAACGACGTCGTCAAGAAGTACCGCGTACGCTTCCTGCCGAGCACCTACTCGATCGACAGCAACGGCGAGATCGCCACGGTGCCCGACGGCTGGCTGCCCGACGAACTCGTGCTCGACGAGATGTTGCACGACATCGTGAAGCCGGCGCCGTTGCCCGAGCTCAAGGCCTACGACCCGATCCGCACGCTGTGGGCGAAGCACGAGTTCGCGCAACTGCGCGAAGGCATCGACAAGATCGTCGCGATGCCGGAGCAGTCCGCGGAGGTGAAGGACGTGCTCGGCGTGTTGTCGAAGGCCCTTGACAAGAGGCAGGAAGAGACACTGGCCCGCATCGCAGAGCTCGGCAAGGGCCCCGACTACTACGGTTGCATGCTCCAACTCGAGCACATCGAACGCGCCTGGAAGCCGCTGCCGCCCGCGGTCGAAGCTCGCAAGCACCTCGATCGTTTCGCCAGCGACGACGCGATCAAGAAGGAGGTGTCGGTCGGCAGGTTGTTGGCCAAGGTGATGACCGAGGTCGACACCAGCAAGCCCGCAGTGCTGCGCGGACTGCTCGACGAGTTGAACCAGTTCCGCAAGCGGCACGACGGGACCTTCGCCGCGAAGAAAGCGCTGCGGGAATACACGCGCCTCGCGGGCCGGGGCTGAATCCTGCGCACGATGCGCGTCACTTGACGTCGAACGCCGCCGCCGGCGACGTGGCCGTGTTGCCGGCCGCGTCGGTCGCGACGACGACGAGCGAGACGCGGCCCGCCTTCTCGAAGGGCACGGGCGCCCGCCAGAGATACTCGCCATACCAGACCAACGGCACGTCCTTCGCCGCGTCGCCGAGCGAGCAGCGCAGCACGACGCTCTGCCAATCGTGGGGCATGCACGGACTCTTGCGGTCGTGCACGCGCACGCGCACGACGACCGGCGCTCCGGGCGCGGCCTGCTTCACGTCGAGCGCGCCGATCCATGGCGCTCTCGTGTCGGGTGCGATGCTCTTGCCGAAGAAGACCTTGTCGGCGAGCGCCTTCTCGACCTCACCCTGCGCGTGCACGACGTCGATCCTCTTGTCGCCATCGAGGTCGGCCAAAGCGATACCGAGCGTGCCGTTCGTCGGGTCGCCGTCGAACACGGGAGCGCCGGCCGCAAACTTGCCGTGGCCGTCGTTGACGAGCAGGCGGTCCGGCCCGTCGAGCGAGCCGATCAAGAAGTCCGCGTCGCCGTCCGAGTCGTAGTCGAGGAACGCGATCATGTTGTCGTCGAACCGCGGGTTGTCGGCGTCGGGCCAGAGCCGCTGCGTCGCGTCTTCGAAGCCGCCCTTGCCGTCGCCGCGGAACAGGTGCTCCGTGAACCGCCGTTCGCCCACGCCGTCGTTGATCGTGACGAGGTCGAGCACGCCGTCGCCATCGACGTCCATCGGTTCGAACTCGTAGTTGTTCGTGAACTGCGGCAGGCGCTCTTTCGAGACGTCGGTGAACTTGCCGCTGCCGTCGTTCAGGAACAGGAACGAGCCGGGCGACCGCTTGCTGCTGACGAGCAAGTCGAGGTCGAAGTCGTTGTCGACGTCGACGAGCTCGAGCTCCCACGAGAAGCGCACGAGCACGTCGGGCAGACACTGCTCGGTCGCGTCGGTGAACACACCGCCCGCGTTGCGCCAGAGCCGCGTGCGGCCACCCTCGTTCTTCATCGGCGAGCCCTGGCCCCATTCGGCGAGCACGAGGTCGAGATCACCATCGCCGTCGACGTCGCCGAACTCGGCGTCGCCGACCGAAAGGAGCAGCGCGGGCAGGTTGGTCGGCGTCGCGTCACGGAACGCGCCGTTGCCAGTGCCGACGAACAGCCGGCTCTGCGTGCCGAACGTCGTGCCGACGAAGATGTCGGCGTGGCCGTCGCCATCGACGTCGCGCACCTTGATGACGCGCGCGAGGAACAGCGCGTCGCCGAACACCTGCGTCGTCGCTTCGACGAACAGCGGTTCCTTGCCCCGGTTGCAAAAGACGCGGCTCCCTACGGGCGGCGCGGGACTGTCGTAGTTGCCGCCGTTCGCGAACAGGATGTCGGGCCGGCCGTCGCCGTCGATGTCGGCGATCTCGACCTTGTTGGTCCACTCGGCGGTCACCCCGATGGTCTTCTCGGTGACGTCCTGCCAGAGATCCTTCGGCAACGTGAGCGTGGGCTTCCACTCCGCGCGGCGCGACCTGCCCGAGGCCGCGGGCGACGGCTTCGTCGGCGGGTTGGCCGGCTCCTGCGGCGTTGCCGCGAACACGAGCGACGCGAAGACGGGCAGGACCGCGAGGCGGCCATGGTGCGTGAGGAGGACGTTCATGCGTGGGTGGCGCTGCCGGAGCCGCGGGACCGGCACGATACCGCCTCCTACTGCGGATCCGCGATGCGGTCTCGGAGAGTCGAGACCCGGTGCCGCGCGCTCGGCAGCCGCAGGTTCGCGATGGCCGTTTCGAACACCGCACGCGTCAACCGCGTGCGGTCCGCGACGAAGTCGCAGCTCCCCACCTCGCTCGGGACGACGAGGTTCGGCGCGCCGCCGCGGTGCAGGCACGCGGAGGCGATCGCGTCCTCGCACAGCTCCGGCGTCAGCAGAGGCGAATCGACCGGCAACCCGGTCGCGCGCAGCAATCCGACGACCTGCGCGGACAGACGCGCCGTCGTCAGACCCAGCACCACTGCGATCGACGAGCTGAGTGCGATGTCGATCGCGACCGCCTGGCCGTGGCTCGTGGTGTAACCAGACCGCGCCTCGATCAGGCCGCTGAACGTGTGGCCGAGGTCGACCTCGCGCCGGTAGGTGCGTTCTTCGAAGAAGTTCGGCTGCAGCAGCGCGACCATGTTCGCAGCGGCGCGCGACACCAGCTCCTCGACGAGGGCGGCATTGCCGGTGAACCGCGAGGCCAGCAGGCGCGCGCCGTGCTGTTCGACGAGCTCGAACAGGCGCGGATCGGCGATCAACGCGACCTTCACGGTCTCGGCCAGGCCGTCGAGCAGCGACGGCAGCGGTGAGGTGACGAGGAAGGTCGGGTCGATCAGCACGACCTCGGGTGGCCTGAAGACGCCGAGGTAGCTCTTCGCGCCGTCGAAGTTCAGCCCGCCCTTGATGCCGACGCCAGCATCGATCTGGCCGATCAGCGTGGTCGGGATCCGCACGTGGGCGATGCCGCGGCGGACCAGGCCGGCGGCGACGGTCACGAGGTCGCAGCACACGCCGCCGCCGAGTGCGATCAGCACGTCGGTGCGGCCGATGTGGTTCTCGTGACAGCTCGCGCAGATCCTGACCACCGTGTCGAGCGTCTTCTTCGCTTCGTCGAGTTCGAGCACGAGCACACGCAGATCGAGTCCGAGTCGCGCGCGCAGCGCCTCGACGCGCGCGCCGTAGAGCGCCCACACCTCAGCCGGCGCCACGAGCAGCGCGCGCCGATGGCCGAGCAGCGGCCCGAACACGTGGTCCGCGTGCAGCAGGTCCCCGACGAGGTGCACGCCGTAGCTGCGGCCATCGTGCAGCCGCGCCTCGCAGATCGGACGGATCCGCGGGTTCGAGCCCGGTGCGTGCTCGGCGCCGTGCGTCATGCGATCACCGTCCCGTCGGCTTGCAGCAGGCGGCCTTCGGGATCGACCCGAAGACAGGCACCGTGATGGCGCGCGGCACCGCCGCGCAGCAGGTGCAGGACCGGCGCCACGAAACTGTCGGCCGCGGCGTAGCCGTCCGGCACGAAGTCGGGCGGCCGGCGGCTGCGGATCCCCGGCGTGTCGACCTGCGCCGTAGGCACGAGTTGGACGACCGCGACCGCGCTGCCGGCGAGCTCCGCCGCGAGCCCGTCGAGGATCGCGCGGGCGGCCGCCTTCGACGCCGCATACGGGATGCGGCCCGGGGCCGGCTCGCCGGCGACGACCGAGGAGAGGCCGATCACGCTGGCGGTTTTTTGGCGTTGCAGCGCCGGCAAGAGCTCGCGCAGCACCAGCAGCAGGCCGCGCGCAGTCACAGCCATCGCGGCGTCCCACTCCTCGACGGTGCTCCCGACCAGCGGGTGGCGGCTGTTGCTGCCGTAGGCGACGGCGCAGTGGATCAACGCATCCGCAGCGCCGCCGCCGGCGTCGAGCCACAAGCGCAGCGCGCGCGCGACGCCATCGGGTTCGCGCAGGTCGCAAGGCAGGTGCGTGAGGCCAGACGGTGTTGCGGGTGGCCGGCGCGACAGAACGGTCACCGCGTCGCCAGCCGCGGCGCAGCCGCGCGCGATCGCGAGCCCGATGCCCTGCGATCCGCCGGTGACGAGCACGCGGCGGCTCATGCGCGACCCCCGTCGATGGTCTCGACCGACGCGCGCTCGGCAGTCGCATCGACCAGCAGCTTGACGCACTCGGCCCCGTCGATGCGCGCGCAGCGCGCGAGCGAATCGAGCAGTCCCGGCAGCGCCGCGAACGAGGCGCGGTGCGTCAGCACGCGCGCGAAGATCGCGTCGTCCGAGAGGACCGCGAGCGCTGCGCGCAGATGCCGCGCCGCGGCGCCGCGCTGGCCGAACAGTCCGACGCGGCGGCCGTCGCGCGCGCGCACGGCGGTGACCGCGGGGTCGTTCGCGGGGAGCGACCCGCAGACGTTGGCGCGGCGGATGGCGACGAGGTCCGTTCCCGGCAATGCGTCGATCTGCCGGCTGCCCGCGCCGCCGACGAGCCCGATCACGCCCCCGTCGGCGACGGCCGCGAGGGCCCAGTCGAGTGCCGTGGCCATGGCGCGCGCCGGGACGCACAGCAGTACGGCGCCGGAGCCCGCGAGGCTGCGGGCCAGCCTTTCGCCGCGCGGCTCGTCCCACAGCACCACGTCGGCGGCCGGCAACACGGAGCGCTGCACGACCCAACGCGCGCGCGCTTCGGTGTTCGCGACGAGGCGCACGCGCGGCACGCGCGCGATGCGCGCGGCGTAGAGCGCGTGCAGGATCCCGATCGGTCCCGCGCCGACGACGACGAGCGACGCCGGCGGCCCCGCGCGACGCAGCAGCTCGTGCGTGTAGACGACCGTGCCGAGCGGCTCGGCCAGCACGCAAGCTGCGGACGCCAGTCCGCGCGGTGCCGTCACGACGAGGGCGCGGCGCTCGAGGTCGGCAGCCGCGAAGGTCAAATACCGCTGGAACAGACCTTCGGTCGAGTGCCCGAGGATCTCGTCCTGGTCGTTGGGGTTGACGGGGTTGAACACGACGCGGTCCCCGACCGCGTAGCCCATCACGCCCTCGCCGACGGCCGCGACCTCGGCGACGCCCTCGTGGCCGAGCACCGGTGCTGTATCGGCGCGGTCGCCGCGCGCGATCTGGCGGTCGGTGCCGCAGAGCGATGCGTGCAGCACGCGGAACCGGACCTCGCCGGACCGCAGCTGCGAGAGCCGTCCGCGGCGCAGCGCGAACGTGCCGTGGCGGCGCGCGACCGCGACGTTCTCCAAGTCTGGCAACGCGGCGGCCGTCAAACGTTCGCCTCCGCGCCCGGCGCCGACGCCGCGGCGATGCCGCAGCCGAGCAGGCCCGAGTCGTCGTCGAGGAAGCCGAGCCGGATCCTGTTGCGGAAGTAATGCGGATCGAGCGGCAGCACCTGGTAGAGACCTTGCGTCTCGAGGTGCCAACACACGACGTCGACCAGGAGATCACCGAGTGCGGCCGCGACGCCGCCGACGAGCAGGATCGGATCGAGCTCGGGATCGTGTGTCAGCATCACCGCGAGCACCGACGCCAGCGGTTCCGTCGCTGCGGTGATGAGGTGATTCGACCACGTGTCGCCGGCGAGCGCGGCTTCGGCGAGCTGCGCGACGGTCGGGGATTTCGTGCGCGCGAGCTTGGATTGCCCGAAGCCTCCGCCGGGCAACGCAGCGGCGTGCGCGAGCAGCGCCGCGAGGCCGCGCCCGGACGCGAACGCGGCGAGGTCGTTCGCCCCGCCGCAGTCGCAACGCAGCTCGACCACGCGGCCCGCGAAGTTGCAGCGCACTGGCAAGTGGCCGATCTCGCCCTGCAGACCGTGGTGCGGATCGACCGGCACGCACGACCGCGCATGGTCGAAGACGCGGCAGGCAATGCCGGAGCTGATCGTGACCAACGCCGTGCGGCCGGTCGTGCGCGGGCCCAGCGCGTGCACGTGCCGCAGCAGCGCAGCAGTCACGTCGTTGAGCACCGTCCATGCGATCTCGGGCGCGTCGTGGCGCAGCGCGCCGAGCAGGTCGAACGCGCGGCTGTCCGGACCCCACAGTGGCCCCGACCCGAGCACGTATCCCGTGTGTGCGTTGAGCGCCGCGCCCATCGACACGACGGCACGAGGCACCACCGCGTGCTGCCGCAACAACCGCCGTGCTTCGACGACCAGATACTCGACGAGCCGCCGCTGCAACTCCGCGACCGCACAACCCGGCTCGCTCGCGAAGGTGATCGCGGGCCGGCGGTCGCGCGCATCGAGACGCCCGTCCACGCGATACACCGCGCTCCGGAACCAGGTCCCGCCGATGTCGAACACGATCGTGCCGTCGCCGTTCACGACACCGCCACTCCCCGCCGCTCCGCGGCGTTGCGGATCGCGGCGACCAATTCGCGCACGTCGATGCGGCGCTGGTAGTCGACGAGGTCGGCGGCGGCGCGGGCGCCGATGCGCTCGCGCAACTCGCGGTCGCCGGCAAGCCGGGCCATCCACTGCGCGGCCTCGTCGGCGCGCGCGTCGGCCCAGACTGCGTCTTCGGCGATCACCCCTGCGCCATACGCCGCCTGCGTCGCGTTGCGGACCGGCACGAGGTCGTAACCGACGAGGCACGAGTTGCACTCGGTCGTGAACGCCATGTTGCCGGACCAAGCCGTCGCGATGACGGGCTTGCCGAGCGTCATCGCCTCCATCATCACGAGGCCGAGGCCCTCGGCGCGGTGCAGCGACACCAGCACGTCGCAGCTCGCGAACAGGGCCAGCACGTCGCTGTATGGCAGCACCTCGTCGAACAGGCGGATGTTCGCGCACCGCCGCGCCGCCGCGCGCAGGCGTTCGACATGCGGCGCGAAGCTCGGCTCCGAGCGGGAGTTGTTCACCTTCACGATCAGCAGCGCGCGCGGGTCGTCGCCGAGTGCCGACTCGAACGCGCCGATGGCCGCGAACGGGTTCTTGCGGTTGATGTCGCTCGCCATCTCGAAGCTGCACACGAACGCGACGACGTCGTCGCCGATGCCAAAGCGCCGGCGGTCGGGAACGACGCGGTCCGGCACGTAGAGCGGGTGCGCCAGCTCGACCACGCGCGGGCCGTCGAGATCCGTCAACATCCCGTATTTGAGGAAGCCGCTCGCCGCGGCGACGACATCCATCGCGTTCAGCTGCGGCAGCCAAGTCCGCGGCAGCCGCGGCAGCTCCCAGAACGGCAGCGCGACGTTGACCTTCCCCTCGCACTGCACCGCGGGATGCCGTTTGGCGATCTGGTCGGCGATGTCCTTCGGGTTCATCACGAACAGGTTCACCGCGTGCGGCGCCGGCACGTCGAGCGGCAGCCACTGGTCGGCGTAGCTCCGATCGTGGCTCGAACGGTTGCCGACGACGGGCACGTCGATCGGGCACACGTCGAGTCCGGACTCGACCAGGAAGCGGTAGTAGTGGCGCGCGCTGACGCCGAGCCCGAGGTTGGCGCCGTGGAACCCGATCAGGTTGACGCCGACGCTGCCCACGCCGTGGCGCTCGCGCGTCACCTCGTGCTTTGTCCCGTTTGTCACGTGGCCGTCCTGCAACGGGCCGAGCCACCGGCCGCCGCCGGCGCTGCCGAGCGCGTCCATCGCCGAGCGTGCCGGCGCCGGCGGCGCCAGCCGCAGCGCAGGTCGCAACGGGTGCGCCTTGCGCCCCTCGAGCGCGCCGCAGCTCACGAAGTGATCGAAGCCATCGCCGAACTTGCCCGCGCGCACCGCGGCGACGACGTCGGGATGCAGGTGCAGGTAGTAGGCTTCGTCGAAGTAGCACAGCTGCGCGATCACCGGCTGCGGCGGCAAGAACGCCCCGTCCCGCAGCAGCGAATCGTGGACCGCGACCAGCAGCAGATACGGAGATTGGTCCTCGACGAGCGCGGCGTCGTCGACGATGTTGCGCAGCACGCGGTACTGCAGCTCGCGCCGCCGCGTGTCTGACGCGATCAGCTGCCGCAACCTGGTGCAGACGTCGCGCACCGAGACCGTCGCGAGCCGTCTCCTCGGCCAGATTCGCAGCCGCCTTGGCGAGGCCGCCGCAAAACACTCCTCGCAGAGGGCGACGACTCGGGCACGGAACTCTTCGACGCTCATGAGGAGCAGTTGGAGGGCATGGCTCCGGCGCGGAGCCTTCCATAGGAAGGCTCGAGTCGGCCGGGCCACAGATCATTGCACCGACTCCACATCTGACAAGACCCGGCGGCGAGCGACTCGAGACCGTTGCGCAGGCATTCGGGGATCACGTCCACGGCCAGACGGTCTGCGTCGAGCAACTGCCCCTGCTCGAGCGAATCCGGTGCGCGTTGCGCGCTGCGGCGTGATTCTCGACAAGCTCGTTGGAGCCGGACACAGGTCCCCGTAACACGCGCCCATGTTGCGAACGACCCCCCGCTCTCTGCTTGCGTTGGCCCAACTCGCAGCGCTGACGCTGCCCCTTCTCGCGCAGGCGGACCCCCAGCGCCCTGGCGGACCCGGTGGACAAGGTTGGCAAGGTGGACCAGGGGGAATGGGTGGACCGGGCGGCATGGGGGGACCGGGGATGGGCCCGAACAACCAGACGATCGCGGTGCTCGAGCGCTGCGACGCCGACAAGAACGGGCGTCTCGACGCCGACGAACGCAAGGCCGCGCGCGCCTGGCTCGAGGACAACCGCCCCCGACGTGGTCGCGGGCCCGGTGGCCCCGGCGGTTTCGGAGGTGGCCCCGGTGGCCCGCCATTCGATGAAGCCGCGATGCCGCGCGACAACGCTGCGCAAAAGCACGGCGCCAAGGTCGTGCCGGCGGACGCAGCCACCTACCCGGACCGGCCGTTGTTCGACGAAGACATCGTGCGCACGTTCTTCTTCGAGTTCCCGCAGCAGGACTGGTTCGAGGAGCTCAGCGATTTCTATCGCACCGACGTCGAGGTGCCGGCCACCGTCACCGTCGACGGCGTCACCTACAAAGACGTCGGCACGGGCTTCCGCGGCAACACGTCGTACCAGGGGGCGCCTGGGCACAAGAAGTCGCTCGACCTCTCGTTCGACTTCGTCGACAAGAAGCAGAACCTGCACGGCGTGCACAATCTCGACCTGCTGAACTGCCACGTCGACCCCTCGTTCTTGCGCGAAGCGCTGCACGGGCACATCGCGAACCAGTTCTTCCCGGCCCCGCGCGTCTGCCTCGTGCGTGTCGTGATCAACGGTGAGGACCACGGGCTCTATGCCGCCGTGCAGCAGTTCGACAAGAAGTTCCTCGAGGATCACTTCGGCACGACGAAGGGCGATCGCTTCAAGGTGCCGCCGGACTTCTCGGGCAACGGCGGCCTCAGGTGGCTCGGCGACGACCCGCAGGCCTACAAGCGCAACTACCAGTTGAGGTCCAACGACAACGACGTGGCCTGGCAGGGACTCGTCGATCTGTGCGCGGTGCTCGAGCGCACGGCGATCGAGGACCTCGAACGCATCCTGCCGCAGCATCTCGACGTCGACGGCGCGCTGTGGTTTCTCGCCGTCGACAACGCGCTCGCCGACGACGACGGGTATCACTCGCGCGCCAGCGACTACCTGCTCTATCGCGATCCGCGCGGGCGCTTCCACGCGATCCCGCGCGACAACAACGAAGTGCTGCTCGCGGCGCGCGGCGGCCCCGGTGGGGGTCCGGGTGGCGGTCCTGGCGCCGGCCCCGGTGGCGGTCCTGGGGGTTTTGGTGGTCCGCCGCCGGACGGCATTCCCGGTGCAGGCCCTCGCGGTGGTGTGATGGGGCCCGGTGCCGGACCGGGCGGTCGCCGCGGCGGGCCCGGTGGAGCGGCCACCTCGCCGCTGCAGATGGAGAGCCGCGCCGATCGCCCGTTGCTGCGGCGTCTGCTCGAGGTGCCGGCCTGGAAGCAGCGGTATCTCGCCAACCTCCGGGAGCTCGCCACGACGGCGTTGAGCACGAACGTCATCGGCGCGCGGATCGATCGGTGGCAGACGCTGCTCGATCCGTTCGCCAAGGCCGACGTGCACTCGCTCTACGGCTACGACGCGTTCTTGCGCAGCTTCGCGAAGGACGAGACCGGCAAGCCCGCACCACGCTCGCTGATGGCGGTCATCGCGCAGCGCCGCGCGGTGATCCTCGAGGATCCGGCCATGCAGGGTCAGTGGCCCGAAGTCGCTGAGCCGGCCACGAGCGCGCATGTCGCGGGGGACGGCACCTACACGCTGGCGATTTCGTGCCGCGTAAAGGGCAAGGTCACGACCGTGCGGCTGCACTCGGACCGCGGGGCGTTCGGCTCCTTCACGGCCGAGGACATGCACGACGACGGCGCGCACGGCGACGGCAGCGCCGGCGACGGCGTCTACGGCGCTTCGCTGCCCGCGATCGCCGCTGGCGACACGTGGCGCTTCTGGATCGAGGCCACGGCGGCCGACTCGGGCCACGTCGATTGCCAACCAGCCGGCAACGGCGCCAAGCCGTTCCGGTGGACGGCGCCGAAGATCAAGGGCGGCAAGAAGAACTGATCGGCGATCACAGCAGCACGAAGTGGCTGCTCGCGACGACCTGCCCGTTGACGCGCAGGTCGACGCGGTGACGCCCGGGATGGTCGCGCCGCACCGTCACGGGCCGCAGCGAATGGCGCTTCTCCAGCACCCGCTGCACTGCGGGCGGCAACTCGAGGCTCCAGCCCTTCCAGATCTTGCCGGCGTGACCGCCGCGTTTCTCGTGGCGCACGGCGTAGTCGACGACGAGGCGCTGGCTCCTCTTGACCGTCGAACGCAACGTCGCGGCCAGGACGACGTGCCCACCGGCCCCGGCGCGCTGTGGCCGGATCGAGAGTGTGGCGCGACCTGCGAACGCGCGGCCGAGCCCCCAGGCTCGCAACACGCGCGCGTCGCCTCGCTTCACGAGCGTCCGCGTCGCGCGCTTCAGCAGCGCGCGCAGTGCCACGGACGCACCGGCCACGTGTCGCTCGAGCCACTCGGCCACGAGCTGCGGATGATCCTTGCTGATGTCGTTCCAGTGGTTGGCCACGCTGCGCCGCACATAGTCGCTCGGATCGTCCTGCAGCGCTGCGAGCAGCGGCAGCGTCGGCGACGGGTCGGCGATCAGCGGTTTGAGCTGCATGCCCCACGGCAGCCGCGGGCGGCTGCCTTCGCTGACGAGACGGCGCACGTGCGCGCTCGGGTCGGCCACCCACGACCGCAACGTCTTCCACGCGAGGGCTGGATGCTCGAGCAGGAACGGCCGGATCGCATACTCGGCCGTGTTGCGCTGCGTCATCGCATGCAGCGCCTGCAAGGCGCGGCGCGGTTCGCCGAGGCCGCGCCGGGCCACGAACTCCGTCATCGGCCACACGGCCCAACCGGCGAGCCCGTCGGGTCCGGGCTCCAGGGCCGACAGGTCGGCGTCGATACGCGCCGGAGCGAGCGAACGCTCCAACACGTCGGCCGCCGCCGCGAACTGCGCCGGCAGCACGGCTTCGAGTGCTTCGGCCACGTGCTGGACCCGAGCCTTGAGCTCGAGCCGTTCGAGTCCCGTGATCGCGAGCCGTTCGAAGCGGGTCCGGTCGAACGCGGGCCAGACGCGGCGCAGGTGCCGGCTCGCCGTGCGCACGAGGTCCGCGTCGATCAGGTTCTTGAACGGTTCTGCCATCGTCGGGTCCGCGTGCGCTCCTTGTAGCGCAGCCAGCCGTCGATGCCGACGACCTGGTTCTGGACTTTGCCGATGCAGCTCACGCTGCGCCTCCGTACCGTCAGCGGCACCACTGCCATGAAGCTCCCCTCCTGCCTGTTCGCGTTGTGGCTGTTCGCAGCGACCGTCTGCGGCCAGACCACGGCGGCCGTCACACCACACGCAGTTCTCGAGACGGTCGGACCCGACGGCTGGCGCATGCGTCTCGGACCGACCAACCTCGGCAGCCTGCTCGAGTCCGAGAAGGGGCGCGGGTTGTGGCAGCAAGGCGCGCTGCCGATCCTCGCGTTCTGGCAGCAGATGCTCGGCGACGAGGCGGCGTTCGTCGCATCGAAGGCCCGTGTGCTCGGCTACGGCGGACGCATCCGCGTCGGCTTGTGGGTCGAGCCGGACAAGTTCTCGCGACAGAGACTGGCCCATCTCGCGCTGGTGCTCGAAGGCGACGGTCGCACGGACCTCGGCGCTCTGGCCAAGGACCTGCGCCTGCTGCAGACGAGGCTCGCGGACGGCGAGTGGGGCGAGACCGAAGTCGGCGGCACCATGTTCGATCTCTGCAAGAAGGGAGAAGACGTGATGACGGCGCCGCTCGCCGAGACCAACTCCCTCTTCGTCGTGATGTCGAACCGCGAGAACTTCTCGAGTGCGCTGGCCGCCGGGCGAGCGTTCGCGGCGACCGCAACCGGCAAGTCGCCGCCGCCGAACAGTCCCGCGTTGCGTATCCAGGTCGACCTGCCGGCTCTCGTCGCGATGGCCATGAAGGGTTCCGACAGGGACGCAGAGATGATGCAGAAGTTCGGTCTGTCGAGCCTCGGGCCCTGCGAGTTCTCGGTCGGGACCGCGGGACCCCACGTGCGTCTCGAGATCGCGCAGGAGTTCGTCGCCGGTGCGGAGCGCGGTTTGTTCGACGCATTGCTGCCTGCAACCGCGGGCGTGCCGACGCTGCGTCGCGGCGCACCGGCTGGCCCCGGCTCGTGGAAGGTAGGCCACTTCGACTTCCTGGCGCTCTACCTGGCGATCGAGAAGGCGCTCGCGACGGTGAACCAGACCGCGAACGAAGTCCGCGGCGAAGCCAAGAAGGAGCTCGGCGTCGACATCGTCGACGACCTGCTCGCGCACCTGACCGACGACGTGCTGCTGGTCACCTCGCCAGTGGTGCAATTCGAACGCCCCGAGGATCTCTCGTGGACGCTCGCGATCCGGCTGCGCAACGAAGAGGCGTTCGGCAAGAACCTCCTGACGGCGATCCAGAAGGGCAAGCCGTTCCTGCAGCGCGAAGCGACGCTGAAGATCGGCGACGTCGAGATCCACCGCTACGGCAGCATGTTCGGCTACGACGTGTTGATGGGAGTCGGCCATGGCGCATTCGTGCTCGCGGGTGGCCGCGATGCCGAAGCGCAGATCACGGCGCTGCTCGAGGCGCTGAAGACGATGCCGGCCGCAGTGGAACCGGCCGCCAAGAACCCCGGGTTCGACGACCTGCAGCGTCATCTGCCGCCGGGATGCAACGGGCTCGCGCTCGGCGACATCGGTTCGCTCGTCGCGATTCCGGGCAGCGTGTGGTTCGGGATTCTCGGCGAGTTCACCCCGATTCGCGCGCTTCGCGGGCTGCCCGGGCTGCCTCGCGACGAAGAGGACGATCCCGAGCAGCGCGAGGCGGTGCTCGAGCTGCTGAAGAAGCACGGCCTCGCCACGCTGCGTTCGGCTACGGGCTACGCCGAGCGCACCTGGCGCTGGCGGCTGTTCTGGTGACCGCGGGCGTCAGCGCGGCACCGCGGGCGTGCCCCCGGCCGGGCGCTCGGGCTGCAGGTCGGCCAGGAACGTGAGGATCGCGCGCGACGCGTCGAACGGAAACGGCGTGTCGGCGAGCACGCGCGGCTTCGTCGCCGAGCCCGGCCACGAATGGCCGCCGCCCTCGAGCGTGATCACGCGCAGCGGCGCTCTCGACGGTTTGCCTTCTTTCGTGTTCGCGTAGGTATCGGTGCGCACCTTGCCGTCCTTCTGCGTCTCGGGGTAACCGCGCAGATCGTTGCGCTCGAGGTAGTAGTCGATCGCGTCTTGCACCGATGCATCGCGGCGTTCGCCGGCCCGACCGCTGGAACGCGGCGCGCCACCTTCGTAGTTCACGCTCTCGTCTGCCGAACCATGCACGAGCAACACCGCGATCGGCGACGTCGCTGCCGCGGCGGTGAAGTTCATGGCGCCGGAGACCACGGCAATGCCCGTGAACACGTCGGGAGCCTCACGCGCGAGACGGTGGCACATCATGCCGCCGTTGCTGTGCCCCACGGCAAAGACGCGAGACGGGTCGATCGCGACGCGTCGCTGCACGTCGGCGACGACCGCGCGCAGGAATGCCGTGTCGTCGACGTCGTGCTCCGACGCGTAGACCGGCATGCCGCCCGAGTTCCACGTGAGCAGCCGGCCTTTCAGCGGACCCGTGCCATCGGGGAACACGACGACGAAGCCCTCGCGAACGCCGAGGTCCGCCAGCCCTGTCTCTTCCCTGATCTGCTCGCCGCTGCCGCCGCCGCCGTGCAGCACCATCAGCAGCGGCAGCCCGAGCGCACCCTCAGCGCCAGGCGGCACGTGCAGGTGGTAGCGGCGTTCGCGGCCACCGTGCTCGAGACCGACGGTCGACTCGTGTCCCGCGACGATCGGCGACTGTACCGTGCGGCGCACCTCGTCCTGGACCTTGCGCAGATGCGGCAACACGCGGCTCTGTCGGTCGCGCACGGCCAACACGCCACCGATCTGCAGGTCGAGGTCGATCCACGGCGTGAATCCGAACGCGCCCGGATCGCTGACTCGGAACGCGCCGCCGCCCAGCGGTTCGATCCAGGTCCCGAGGCCATAGCGCACGTTCTCGGCGGCGAAGCCCGCCGCCTTCACCTCGACCGACTCCGGCACCTGATCGCGCCACATAGCCTGCACGCTGGCTTCGCTGAGCACCTGCTTGCCGCCGAACTTGCCCTTGCTGGTCAGCATCTGCAGGAAGCGCGAGTAGTCGTTCAGTGTCGAAACCGCCCCACCGGCGACCCACGGCAGCGCGGCAGTGCCGGCCTCTTCGCCGACCGGCTGCAGCGTGCCGAACCGCGTGTCCTCCATGCCGAGCGGTGCCGCGATGCGATCGGTGAACAGTTCGTGCCAGCGCTTGCCGGTCGCACGCTCCGCGGCGACCGCCGCGATCTGGAAGCCGACGCCGCCGTAACGGAACGCCGCCCCCGGCTGCTCGCGCAGCGCCATGTCGGCGGCAAACGCGGCGAACTTCGCCATGTCCCAGCCGCGCATGCTCGCCTGTATCCGCGCCGCGACGCCGCCCGCGCAGGACAGACACTGGCGCAACGTCAGCCTGCTCTTGTCGTCGCGGTCGAACTCCTTGACGTAGCGTGCGACCGGCTGGTCGAGGTCGAGCTTGCCTTCGTCGACGAGCGACATGATCACGGCGACGCAGAGCCACTTGCTCGCCGAAGCGATCGGGATGGCGAGGTCGTTCGCGAACTGCCCGTGCACGCTGCGGTGCAACTCCGCGCCCTCGCGAACGACGCTGAGGCCCGCGCCGTCGAGCCGCAGCTCGGCGACCAGACGTTCCATCGTCGCTCGCACCGGCGGCAACTCGGCTGCCTGGGCGACGAGCGTGCTCGTGAGCAGGAGGGCAGAACCTACGACAGCAAAGCCCGTGTACATGGCCGGTGCTATCGACCATTCTCGCACCGCGGACCAAGTTGGGAAGGTGCATTCTGGGCGCGACAACGAAGGGACGTGCAACACGCTGTGGCTGCCTTCTTGGAGAACACCAATGAGCAATGCAACCCGGCGCTTCACTCGATTGCTGGTCCTGGCCCTGGTCGCCGCGAGCCTTTCCGGCTGCCACTTCTGCGGACACTACGGCTACCACGGCCACGGCTGCGGCTACTGGGGCCCCTGCTACGCGCCTGTCCGCCACTGCCGCTGAACGGGTCGCGGAACTGCGGGGAGGGACTGCGCGAAGAGCCGCATCACAGCCGTAACATGGGCGCCATGCACGGAGCCCAAACCCGTCTCGCCGCTCTTCTCGCCGGACTCGCCGTGGCGCTCGGGGCCTTCGGCGCCCACGCGATGACCGCCTACGACGCACACGCGCTGCAGACCTTCGAGACCGCGGTGCGTTACCAGATGTATCACTCGCTCGCACTCGGCCTGTGCGCGGTCCTCGCCTTGCACGGCCACCGCACCAACAAGGCAGCGACCTGCTTCCTGCTCGGCATCGTGCTCTTCAGCGGCTCGTTGTATGGCGTCGTCTTCCTCGAAGCGCGCTGGCTCGGAGCCATCACGCCACTGGGCGGCCTCGCCTTTCTCGCCGGCTGGCTGTTGTTGGCAACCAGTGTGCAGAAGCCCGCCGAGGCCACGGCCCAGTAAGGTGAATCCCGTACCGCGCGCGCACCGCCCTTTCCGGCTCGGTCTTGGTGCAACTGGACGCCGCATCCTAGACTGCGCGGCATGAACTTCACGATCGAGTACTGCATCGCTTGAGACTACCTGCCGCGCGCGACCAGTTTGGCCGCGGCCATCCAGAAGGCACACCCCAAGTCCAAGATCGAGAAGAAGCCCGGAGGCAGAGGCGACTTCATCGTCAAGGCCGATGGCAAGGTGCTCTGGGACAAGAGAAAACGCGAAGACGACCGCTTTCCCGAACCCGCGGAAATCCTGAGCCAGCTTGCGGCCCGTTGATGCACCTCGAGGCCGGCGAGTGTGGTGTGGGCTGAGGACAGGCGCATGGCATCCAAGCCACTAGCGCCTGTTCGTGTCGTCATCGCCACACCGGCGGCTCGGGGCAGCGGCAGCGGCAACCGCGTTACGGCGCTGCGCTGGGCGCTGTGGTTGCGACGCCTCGGCGCGCAGGTGCGAATCGTCGAGGCGTGGCAAGGCCAGCAGTGCGACCTGCTGGTCGCCGTGCATGCGATCAAGGAGGCCCGCAGCGTGTTGGCCGCGGCCGCAGCGCTGCCGCGGCTGCGTGTCGCCGTACTGCTGGCCGGCACGGACATCTATCCGCACTTCGCGCCCGACGCCGACACCGCCGCGGCGTTGGCGCGCGCGGACGCCGTGATCGCGCTGCAGCGCCACGGTGCAGACAGCATGCCCGACGACATCCGGCGCAAGGTTCGTACGATCGTGCAGTCGGCCGCCGTCGTCCCGGGCCAGCACAAGGCGGCCGTCTTCCAGGCCTGCGTGCTCGCCCACCTGCGTCCGGTCAAGGATCCACTGCTGCCCTTGCTGGCGCTCCACCACGTGCCGAAGGACGTGCCGCTCACGTTGGTTCTCGCGGGACGCGCGCTGACCCCGGAGCTCGGATGGGAAGTGACCGCCGCAGTCAATGCCGACTCGCGCGCGCGCTGGCTCGGCGAGCTGCCGCGCCGCGCCGCACGCGAACTGCTCGCGCAGAGCCATCTGTGTGTCGTGCCCTCGATGGCCGAAGGTGGCGCCAACGTCGTCTCCGAGTCGATCGCAGCCGGCACGCCGGTCCTCGCCACGGCGATCCCCGGCAACATGGGTCTGCTCGGCGATTCCTGGCCGGGGCTGTTCCCACCGGGCGACCGAGCAGCTCTCGGCGCGCTGCTCGCGCGCGCCGCCACGGACACGGCCTTCTACCAGAGTTTGCTTGCAGCAACACTCGCGCTACAGCCGTTGGTGGATCCGCGTCACGAGATGGAGGCATGGCGCCAATTGCTCGCCGACCTCGGTCTGCCCGCGCAACAACGGGCGCCCGATCTGCTGACGAAATCGAGCTGACGAAATCCGGCGAGACATGCCCCCACCGAGGCACTTCCTGCCGCTGCCGCCTGTCTGGCAGCAAAGGATCTCGCCTCATGAACACGACCCAGCAACACACGGCGCACGATTCCCTGCGTCGCCTCACCACACCCCATGCGCTCAACTTCGGCAGCCGGCTGCTGCACCGCGGCGGCGGTGGCGTCATCACCTTCCGCGAGTTCGTCGCCGTGGCGCGCGAGTTGGTGAAGCAGATGCCCGAGCAGAGTGCGGTCTATCTCGCGGCGCTCGTCGCACTCGACATGTGTCGGGACGAAGCAACGCAGGAACCCGACAAGCCGTCGAAGAACTGAGGCCCGGTTCGTCGCGACCGCCCCGAAGCCCGGCGGCCGCGAGGTCGAACGTGATCAGGCGCATCGCGAGGTCACGTAGGTGCGCAGTTGCGGCTACGGGCCGCAACGCACGCATGGCATGATCTGCCGCGGCGCGAACGCGCCGGAGAACCGCGTGTCCCGATGGCCCCTCTTCGTCCCGCTGCTCGGCGTCTTGTTCCTGCTCGTCGCGCTGCAGCTGCCTTCCCACACGCTCGTCGACTGCGCGTGCCTCGCGGCCCTGATCGGCTCCGTCGTGGCGGCCGTTCACCACGCCGAGGTGATCGCGCACCGCGTCGGTGAGCCGTTCGGGACGCTGGCGCTGGCGCTGGCCGTCACCGTGATCGAGTCGTCGCTGATCGTGATGCTCATGATCGGCGGCGGCGCCGCCAACGCCTCGCTGCCGCGCGACACGATGTACGCAACCGTCATGATCATCGCGAACGGCGTGGTCGGCACGAGCGTGCTGCTCGGAGCGCTCCGCCACCGCGAACAGTCGTTCCGGATCGAGGGCGCAGGGCCGGCGGTGGCGGCGCTCGCCACGCTGGCGACGCTGGTGCTCGTGATGCCGACGTTCACGGTCGGCGGCGGGCCCTTGATCTACACGGTGCCGCAGCTCGCGTTCGTGGCCATTTCGTCGCTCGTCATGTGGTGCGTGTTCGTGTTCTTCCAGACCGTGCGCCATCGCGACTACTTCCTGCCGGCGACCAGCGCCGCGGACGAGTCCGCGCATGGCGTGCCGCCGACCAATGCACGCGCGTGGGCCAGCGGCGGGCTCTTGCTGTTGTCGATGATCGGCGTCGTCGGCCTGGCCAAGAAACTGTCGCCTGCCGTCGAGGCGGTCGTGCACGCGACCGGCGCGCCGCCGGCCGTCGTCGGCATCGCGATCGCGCTGCTGGTCCTGATGCCGGAGTCGATCGCGGCGATCCGCGCCGCGCTGGCCGACCGCCTGCAGACGAGCCTCAACCTGGCGCTCGGTTCGGCGCTGGCCAGCATCGGCCTCACGATCCCGGTCGTCGTGCTGGTCTGCATCCTGTTCGACCTGCCGCTCGTGCTCGGTCTCGAAGCGAAGGACATCGTGCTGCTCGCGTTGACGTTCCTCGTCTGCACGATCGGCGTCGGCTCGGGCCGAACGAACATGATGCAGGGCGTCGTGCAGCTCGTGATCTTCGCGGCGTTCCTGTTCCTCGCCGTCGTGCCCTGATCGATGTGCGGAAGATGATCCGGCGGCTTCGCTGGCGGCGATTCTCGCGAGCGGCCCGGTTAGATTCGGCGCCATACCGTGAACAGGATTCTCATCGTGCAGCGTCTCTACGTCCCCGTCTTCGTCGCCATCGCGCTCGCCGCGGGCTGCGCGACGACGGAGGTCGGCGCGTCACCGGCCGCTTGCCCGGTTTGCGGCAAGCCTGTCGCCGATGGCCCCGAGGTGCGTGTGCTCGTCGCGGGACACAGCGGACCCGGCACGCGGTATCGGTGCTTCATGTGTCCTCTCATGGAGGGCAAGAGCGGCGAGACCTGGACGATGCGCGCCGTCTCGGGAGTCGACGGCAAGTGGGTCACGTTCCGCGTGGACCACGGACGTGTCGACGCCGACCCGCCTTCGGCAGTCGTGCTGGCGCAGAAGGTCCAACCTGGCGACGAGTGTCTCGACGTGCACCGCGTGTTCGTGGACGAGACCGAGTTCTCCCGGTACGTGGCGGCGCACCCGGATCTGAAGGAAGTGCGCCCCCGCAAGTTCGAAGACGTCTTGAGGGACCCGGCGAAGTAACGATCACCGCACTCCGATTCGGAGCGTGCTACACCGTCGCCGTGATCGCGACCGTGAACGAGAGCTGGCCGTTGCCGACGCCGATCGCCTGCACCGACACCGACGCGCCGACCGGCAGCGTCGGCGGCACCGTGAAGGTCAAGAATCCGAAAGCCGGTGGGCACGACAGGCACGGCGACATGTTCGTCAGCAGACCGCCGAACACTATGGATGCCGGCAGGTCGAGCACGAGGCCATTGCCGATGCCGGGGATCGGCAGGCACTGCGTGGCACTCGCCGCCACTCCCAGCACGAACGGCGAGTTGAAGTCGCCCCAGATGCGAACGGTCACGGCATCGCCGGGCAGCATCGCGACGTTCAGGTTCGTACAGGTCGGGAAGAAGCTGCCGGTCGAGCCGCCGGCCGTGCCGAGCCAGGACAGACCCGGTCCCGCGGCCTGGGCGAGCGCGGGGCCGGCGAGACACATGAAGAACGCGCCAATCGAGCAGGGAAGTCGCATGGGATGCCTCCGTGGTGAGAGAACACCGACATGCTACCCGCGATCGGTGGCGCCGCGGTCCCGACGCCGTCGAGGTCATTGGCCGGCGAGGAAACGCCGGTTGCCGAAGTCGAGCGTCACGCACCCGAGCTTCTCGAGGAAGTTGTTGCCGACGAAGCCCTTTGCGTCCGCGGCCGCGAAGTAACCGACTTCCGGCTGCACGATCAGCCAGGCGCTCGCGAGATCGCGAGGCCCGATGCGCACGTCCTCGACCCTCGCGACCGGCAACTGCACGCTCTTCCCGTCGGCGCCCGTGCCCAGGAAGTGCCGCTCCGGGGCCAGCGACGCGTCGCGTTGCCGCAGCCTCTCCCAAAGCGCCGCCGGCACGTTGACGTAGACGTCCGCGCTCGCGAACAGGCTCGCGCCGGTGTCGATCCGGAGCTCCGCGGGCTCGCCGTGGATCGTCGCCATGATGGTCGGGATGCCGTCGTCGATGCCGAGCGTCGTGCCGTCCCCGGTCGCCGCCGCCGACGCCTGCACGCGCAACTCGCACCGCACGAAGTCGATCGTCAGCCGCATGCCCGCGAACGCGTCCGAACCTAGGATCATGTCGACGGGACGGTCGTCGGGTGACAGCAGCCCGGCGAGGTTCCGTCGCGTGGCGCGGAGCGTCGGGAGCTCCAGCGTGCCGAGCCGCAGGCCGGCGACTTCCACGATCTCGGCCGCGAGCGTGCCGGTGGTGCCGACCACGGTGCCGTTCTCGATCGCGCGCAGGCTCGCGCCGCGGCGCTCGGACAGTGCCGACGCGTTCGCGCCGGTGTCGAGCAACGCGAGCAGCGGCGGCTCGCCTCCCCAGGCGACTGTCACGAAGAGCAGCCCGTGCGCGCGCGTGCATGGCACGGGCCCACCGCCGTCGTGAACAGCGCAGGCCGTCACCGACAGGGACAGGGCGCAAGCCAGGACACGACTCGACCAGGAGCTCATGGGTGCTCTGTGGATGCCCCGATACTGGCGCCGCGTTCGCCTCGCGAGCAGCCGCGGCCATTTTCCGCGGCTCGACTCTAGCGCGGAGACAGAGCGTCACGATCCGCGAGCACACTCGCGGCCCACGCGACGACGGCCGCGCCGAGCGCCAGCTCGCGCTCGTTGACCATCGCCAGCGTGTCGGCAGCGGTGTGGTGGTAGTCGAAGTACTTCTGGCCGTCGACCCACAGCCCGAAGCACGGCACGTCGACCGCGTGCAGCGGTGCGAGGTCGGCGCCGCCGGCCCCGGCCCCACCGACGAAGGTACCCGCGCCGATCTCCTGCAGCGGCGCGAACAGCGTCTTCACGGCATCCGCAGCTGCGTCGCGCAGTGAGCACGAGAAGCCGATAGGCGTGAAACCGCCCGCGTCGGTCTCGATCGCGGCGACGTGGCGGACCAGTTCATCGGCGTGGGCCACGCCATACGCGGTCGCACCGTGCAGTCCGTTCTCCTCGTTCGCGAACAGCACGACGCGGATCGTGCGCGCTGGCTGCACCCCGCACGCGGACAGCAGGCGCGCTGCTTCGAGCACGTGCGCGACGCCGGCGCCGTCGTCGTGGGCACCCTCGCCGAGGTCCCACGCGTCGAGATGGCCGCCGATCAGCACGACTTCGTCGGGCCGCTCGCGCCCGACCAGCTCGCCGACGACGTTGGCCCCCGGCACGTCCTCGCCGGTCCGGCAGCCGAGCCACAGCCGCACGCGCACCGGCCCTTTCGCGAGCGCTGCCGCGAGCAGCTCGGCGTCGGCCGTCGCGATCGCGGCCGCCGGCACCTTCGGCACCGCGTCGTCGTAGTTCATCGCCCCCGTGTGCGGGTAGCCGTCGATCGCCGTCGTCATCGAACGCACGAGCGCTGCCACCGCGCCGACCTTGCCGGCCTCGATCGCGCCATTGCTGCGTTGCGGCACCGCTTCGCCGTAGGCCTGGCCGGGGCGGCGCAGCGCGCGCGGCATCGGCCGGTTGAAGAACACGATCTTGCCGGCAGCCCTCTGGCCGAGCTCTTGCAGCTGTTCGAACGAACGCACCTCGACCACTTCGGCTTCGACGCCGTCGGGCGGCGTGTTGATGCTGCCGCCCAGCGCAGTGACGCGCAGCGGCTGCGGCGCCGCGCCGGCGAGCTCGGCCCGCTCCTCGCCGCGTTGCCAGCACGGCACGGCGCACGGTTCGGCCCGCACGTTCTGCAGGCCCTGCTCGCGCATGTGGACGAGGGCCCAGTGCACGGCCGCCGCTGCGCCGGGTGATCCGGACAGGCGCTTCGGCGCGACGTCGATCAGGCCGCGCAGCGTGACGATCGCCTGGTTGTCGCCGAGCGCGCGCTCGACCAGCGACGTGAGCCGCGCGGTGGCGGCCGCGGCGGCGTCGGGCGCCGGGGACGGTTTCGGCGCGACTTCAGGCGTGCTGCACGCGCAGCAGAGGGCGAACGCGAACACGAGGCGAAGCAAGGATGGCACGGTGCGAGCGTGCCGGAGCTCCGTCGGTCTGTCCAGTGCGGTGGCCGGGGTGGTGTCAGAAGAAGACGCCGATCCGGAACTCGATCTGCGCGTCGTACTGCTCGTAGTGGTCGTGCAGCGGCGCGTCGAGCTGGATCGACAGCACGACGTCCCTCGACGCCTTCATGCCGAAGAGCAGGTCCAGCGGAATGAAAGCGCCCTCGTGGTGCTCGAGGTCGATGCGGATCTCGGGGGCGGTCGACACGAAGAAGCCCGAAGTCAGCGTGACGGTCAAGATCGGCTGGACCACGAGATCGTTGATGTCGCGCCGGTCGTCGTCGCCCGCGAAGCTGAACTGTTCGCGCACGAGCAGACCGGCGAAACTGCCGGGACGGATCTCGGGGAGCTGGCAGACGGCGGCCACCGACGGCGAGAGCTGGTACTTGCCGGCGCCGAAGTGGTCCTGATCCGCGGTGGGAAGGATCACCTGCGTGCCGAGGGCACCCTTCCAGCGTTTGCCCTCGTCGAGCGATGGCGTGATGAACAGCGCCTGCACGAGCACGTCGGAGAGGCCGAATTCGTGGTCGCCGTCGGGGTTGTCCGCGCTCGGCAGGTTGGTGAGGACGAACGGGACGTCGGCACGCGTCGCGAGCTGCCACTCGCGGCCGAGCACGAACGGCACGTCCGCGCGCAGCGTGAAGAGGTCCGACTCGCGGTCGCCTTCGAAGTCGAGGTGCTTCCACCGCAAGTCCGTGCGCATGAGTGGCCTCGTCGGGTCCTGGCCCGTGTTGCCCTCGTCGCTCTGAGCCGCCTCGCCGCCGGACGCCTGCGCGAACCAGCGGTCGCGCGCTTCGAGGTCCAGGCCGCTCGGCGTCTCGAACTGCGCGCTGCCCGGCACGATGCCGGCCCACTCCCACTTGCGATCGGGCCAGGCGATGCGGTCGGGGCGGCAGGAAACGGTCGGGAACCAGAAGCGGTCGGCCGTGACCGCGCGCTGGAAGTCGGCATCGTCGCGCGCAGTCTTCGAAGTGGCCTCGACCGGATAACCGCCCTTGAACTCATGGTTCTGCGGGAACGCCGAAGGCGCTGCACAAGCGGCCACGAATACGAGTCTCACGATCCGTTCCTTGCCCATCGTTCTCGTGTCTCCTTGTTGGCCGAGAGTTTCACTTCACGCGTTCGAGGTCCGGCAGCTTCCACGTCTTGTCGTAGAGCGGCTGCTGTGGGCCGTAGAAGCGCGCCAGCACTTCGAAGAGCTGGCAGTTCCGCTCGATCGGGATCCAGTTCGACTCTCCGGCAGGCGGCGGCGTCGGACCGAAGTAGATGTCGACGGAACCGTCGTTGTTCTGCTTCAAGCCCGGCGTTTGCGAAGAGCGTCCGACCCACCTGGCGTCGCGGATGAATGCGTGGGTGAAGCGGTCGTAGACCGTCATCGACCAATACTGCGTGACCGGCGCGTTCGCCGGCACGTGCAGGCGGTAGCTCGCCGCCCCCTCGAGCTCCTCGCCATCGCGGTCGTGGCCGGTCATCAAGTAGAACTGCGCCTTGCCGAGGTGCTTCGCGCTGAAGAAGGCGAGCGAGTACGTGACGGCCCGAGCATCGACCGGATAGGAATCGGGAACGTTCCAGTCCTTCACGATGCTCTGGTGCATCTCCTCGGTCATTGGGACGAACCACCGCTCGTCCTCGTAGTAGCGCGCGAACATCTCGTAGCTGGCGTACAGGTCGGACTTTGCTTCGAGCATCGCGTCGCCGAGAACCAGCTTCGTCCTCTCGTCGGGCTCGAACGGCTTGCCGCGCTCGATGCCGATCGTCTTGAGCATGTCGATCATCGCCTTGTCGCGCTCGAGCCACGGCTCGGCCTGCACGATCTCGTCGAGCACGGTGAAGAACCGCAGGTCGTAGGGAATCGTCGAATCGAACACGACGCCGGACGCATCGACGAACCTGGTGTCTGGAGGACTCGAGGCTTGCGCAAGCGGGTAGATGCGAAGCCGCTTCGCGTACGCGAGCGCCTTGGCGAAGTCCTCGCTGCTGCCGCTCTTCAGCACGGAGCGGATCAGCGCGTAGCCGCGATACGTCTTCGACGGCATCGGGATGTAGCCGTCGGGAACCTGCTCCTCGAAGCCCGGAGGCAGGATCAGGTACTTGCCGCCCTTGCCCTTGTCGACGCCGCCGGGCCCGATGTCCTCGATCGCGGCCTGCCAGTAGTCCATGACGCTGCCGTTGAAGACGCCGTCGTCGGCCGGAGGGACCTCGAGCACGATCGGGCCGCTCTCCGTGTTGAAGAAGGGCATCAGGTAGATCACGTCCGGATTCGGCGTGAGCGTCTGGTTCTTCCAGTCGAGCAGTTTCGACCAGTAGACGATCTGGTTGTAGTCGCCGCCGACTCTCCTCATCTCGCGGACCATCAGCTGGAAGTTCACCGCGGGCATGCCCCAGTGCGCGGCTTCGATGGCACGGCGGTAGAGCGGGCGGCGCGCCAGCTCGTCAGCCATCGCGGGCGACGCAAGCGTACCCTCCGTAGCCCACGAACCGGCCGTCCATGCACAGCCAGTCACAGCAAGACAAACGGCCACCGCAACGAACTTGGGCATTGCACGCATGGCTCCGTCTCCTCGGACTTCGCACTGATCTGCCGGGCCGCGACGGGTCGAACCTCGATTCGGCCTACCCGAGCCAAGCCTCGACGATCCTGCGGTTGCGACTGCCCGTCAAGCCGCGGCTGCTTGACCGCGAGAGGTCGGCCGCGCAGTCTCGTGAGGCGAGTTCTGATGGCTTGGAGGTCGTTCGGACTTCCAGCTCTCTCCCGCTACCTGCCCTCGAGGATCGAAACCGCCGTGACCAGCAGCCCAGCTCCTGTGATGTCGGCCCATCCCTTGGGCGCTCGCGACACCGGCAAGCGAAGCGGGCTCTGGGAGCTGGCCGGTGCCGTGGTGTTCGGCATCTTCGTCTTCGCAACGCTGCCGGCCGGGGTCGTGGTGATGAACGACGACTTCGGCTACCTGCGCTCGGTCCTCGCGACGCTCCAACATGGCAGACCGTGGACGGACGACTGGCTCGAGCCGTGGAGCGCGGGGCTCTCGGTCATGTCCGCGATCGTCTATCTCGCGACCGGAAGCTGGCAGCTCGCGATCCAGGGAGTGCAGGCGCTGCTGGCGGGCGCGGGATTCTGGGCGGCGACGCGACTCCTGCGGGACCGGGGGCTCTCCACGGGGGCCGCCGCGGTGCTCGCGCTGCTGCTGCTCACCACGCCGACGATCTTCTGGAAGACGCTCGAGTACACGAGCATGGTGCTCTCGCTGCCCGCCTTGCTGCTGGCACTGCTCGCGGCTGAGCGCCGCCGATGGGGCCTGTTCCTGCTGGCGTGGGGGCTCGCAATCGTGACGCGGCAGAGCGCCGTGGCCTGGGGCATGCTTCCGCTCGGCGCCGTGATCTGTCCGCGCGCGGGCGAAGCTCGACCATGGCGGCCGGCCATCGTGGTCATCGCGGGCGGTTTGCTGATCTACCTCGCCGCGGTGATCGGCATGAACAAGACGTTCGCGCAGTCGGCCGTCACGGATCAGATGTGGCAGGTTCTCCAGTTCGGCCGCGCGCTGGAGCTGGCGGCCATCGGCCTGATGTTGCTCGGCGGAGCCGCGGGGATCGGTGCCGTGATCGCGGGCGCGCCGCTCCGCCGGGCACCTGCTTGGGCCTGGCTCGTCGCGGTGCCGCTCGTGGCATGGCTCGCATGGGGTGTCGAGTGGCACGACCGGATCCAATTCGAGCACGGCCACCTCAGGCAGCCCATCGGCATCGACTACCTGCGCGCGCTCCTGATGCTCGGGGCCGCGGGCTGGCTGCTCACCGGCTTCCGGATGAGAAGAGAGGTCGTGTTGACCGCACTGGCCGCGTTGGCGCTGGTCTGTCTGCGCAAGGACGTCTGGGACTACTACTACCTCGACGTGATCGTCTGCGGCCTGTTCGGCGTCAGCGTCGGCCAGAGGGAACCGCGTGTGCAGCACGGCGCGAAGTGGAAGCAACTCGTCTTCTGGGCCGGCGCGACCGCAGCCCTCGTGACGCACGCCTGCTTCGTGGCTGCCTTCAAGGTCTCGTGCGACCGCCAGTGGGCGCAGAACGTCCTGGCGGAATCGGCGATGCGCTCGGGGCAGGTGCCATCATCCACGGTGCGCGGCATGCCGTGTGGCTTCATTGGCTGGAAGCTGCATCCCCTCTCGCTGGAGCGCCAGGCCGACGGCAGCGTCGTCGCACGGAGCTTCTGGGACTATGTCGACGGCAGCTCGCTCGAACTGAGGTGCCGGCCGGTCGGCGCCACGTGGCTGGACCCCCACGGCGACGCTCCTCCTGGCGCGACAGACCTGGTGGTCGCGAAGAAGCGCTTGCGCTTCTGCTGGTGGAGCGTCGCCGACCATGACCTGGTGCTGAGGCCGGATCCCGAGCATCGAACCCCAGTGCGGTCACTGGATGGAAAGGCAGTGCCGATGCTGCCGCTCGATGACGAGGAGTGGGATGCACTGATCCAGTCGCAGCGCTCGGGTCCGAGATGAGTGTCTGTGAGTCGATCTCGATGACATCGCCCTGAGGCACGGCGTTGGAACGGCGTCGACGCGCCTCACGGATTCGGGGCGATCCAGATGCAGTGTTCGCGCGTCGTCCGCGAAACGTCTCACGATGGGACTCATCACGTCGGCGACGGCTCGTCCGTCTTTGGCGACGAGCGCGTGTTCTGTCCAGGGTTCTTCGGGCTACGAAGTGGGTCGTGGTCATCCCGCTCTCTGGAATGAAGGAGGTGGACCGCGTCGAGCACGACCATCGGCCACCGCGCTCGCACGTGAAGTCGCATCGACAATCACCGGATCGGGTTCCGTCTCGCCGCAACCAGTTCTCGCCAATCTGCGTTTTCGTCGAGGCGCGAGTTGCACATCGTCAGGAGCAAGGTAGCCTTCTCCGCCCGAAACCACGCCCCCGCACCCCTAAGGGCCGCTGGTCTCTTCCCTGACAACAACCATGATTCGTACCCTGACTTCTCTTTCCATCGCGGGATTGTTCGCCATGTCGGCGGCAGCCCAGTGCGGCAACTTTGCCCCCGCCGCCACCACCGTCATCAACGGCGACGACTTCGTCTCCGCGCATTTCCCGCTCGCCGCGCCGTTCACGGTGGCCGGCAGCGCCGGCACGACGACGTGGACGCACTTCGTCGCCGGCACGAACGGCTGGATCGCACTGACCGACGGCGTGACGACCAGCGGTATCCCGACGGCAACCAGCTATGGCAGCGTCGCCGCCAGCTCCAGCGCGTCGATCTACGGGCCGGCTGGCAGCAACCCGCGCTTCATGCCGTTCTTCGGCGACCTCGACAGCGTCGCGCCGAACGGCGTCTCCTACGGGATCAGCGGCACGCAGACCCGAATCGTGTGGTCGAACGTCGTCGAGTACGCCAACACCGTCCAGAAGAACTTCGAGGTCGTGCTCGACTCGGCAACCGGCACCGTCAAGTTCAGCTACGACCAGAACTGCAACGTCCAGACGATTCCTAGTTGGAACCCGCTCAAGCACGTCGGTGTGTCGCAGTCCAATGGCACGGCGGTCAACGCCAAGAACCTGGTCCCCGGTCCGAACTCGACCGCCGCTGGCGGCATGCACGAGAGCTTCGGCCTGCTCGCGATGGACCTCGCCGGTCGCTCGCTCACCTTCACGCCGAGCGGCACCGGCTGGAACGAAGCGGTCACCTGCCAGCTGCTCGCGGCCAGCCACACCAGCTACGGCAGCGGTTGCTACAACACGAGTGACTCGGTCTACCAGGCCTTCTCCACCGCCGCCGCGGCGGCTCCGGTGCTGAGCAACACGGCGCTGACCTTCACGCCTGCGGCTGGTACCTACCTCGTCACCGCCGGTGGCACGTTCCTGCCGGTCGGCTCGGTCCAGGCCTTGCCGTCGATCGTCGCCAACGGCGACGACACCGAGCAGGTGGTGCCGTTCACGGTCGGTTCGTTCCCCGGCTCGGCCGGCCTCGCGATCTGCTCGAACGGCTTCGTGTCGCTCGCCACGGGCAACAGCAACACCTGGAACCAGACCGTGTCGCTGCTGCTCAACGGCACGCAGACGTCGTTCCGCAGCGCCCACGACATGAACCCGACGATCGTCGGCAGCGGCCAGGTCAAGTACGAGGAATCGGCCGCGGTCACCGTGGTCACCTACGACGGCGTGTGGGACTACGGCGGCACGTCGGTCGCCGACGCGAACACGGTGCAGTTCCAGTTCTACCCGTCGGGCGTCGTGACGATCGTCTGGGGCTCGGTGTCCCCGCTCGGCGCCAGCGGCATCGGCTTCTACGTCGGCTACTCGCCGGCCGGCCTGTCGGCTGACGTCGGCCCGACCAACTTCGCGACGCAGCTGCCATACCAGGTGTCGCCGATGAACCAGACGGCGATGGCCCTCGCGGCCGCGCCGGCGCCGGTCTCGACCGGTGTCGCGGGCACGCTCGTGACCTACACGCAGTCGAACATCCCGGAAGCGGTGCCGACTTCGGGTGTCTACGTCGGCGCCACGATCATCAGCCTTGGCCAGGACATCCCCGGCCTGAGCCTCGGGTTCCTCGGCATGCCGGGCTGCAACCTGCACGTCGCGTCGCTGGACCTGCTGATCACGTTCTCCGGCAACACCAACTCGCTGACGACCCAGTTCCAGATCCCGCCTGCCGTCGGCTACGGCACGCAGCTCTTCGCGCAGTCGTTTGCGCTGATCGCCCCGTTCAGCCTGCCTGGCGGCATGAACGCGTTCGGCGCGACGGTTTCGAACGGCCTGGCCAGCTTCATCAGCCCCTTCTGATCCGACGCTGATGACACGTGTCCACGCCGCAGGGTGTGGACCTCCGCGAGCCCGGGGACCTGAGGGTCACCGGGCTCGCCGCGTTTCCGGCACAGCACTCGCGCGAAGCCTCACGCAATGAGCTCGCGGATCGGTTGCGCGCCTTCGGTGCCGACGAGCCGCTGGTTCAGACCGCCGTGGAAGAAGGCGAGCCGGTTCGGATCGAGCCCGAGCTGCGTCAGGATCGTGGCGTGCAGGTGTTTGACGTGGAACGGCTTCTCGACCGCGCGATACCCGAGCTCGTCCGTCGCCCCGACCGAGATGCCGCCCGCGATGCCGCCGCCCGCGAGCCACATCGTGAAGCCCGCCGAATCGTGGTCGCGGCCCGTGCCCTCCGCGTACTCCGCGGTCGGCTGTCTCCCGAACTCGCCCCCCCACACGACGAGCGTCGACTCGAGCAGCCCGCGCTGCTTCAGATCCGTCAGCAGCGCCGCGACCGGCTGGTCCGTCGCACCCGCGTGCTTTGTGTGGTTGCTCACGAGATCCCCGTGCGCGTCCCAGTTGTTGTCGTTGTGGTTGCCGCCCGAATACACCTGCACACACCGCACGCCGCGTTCGACGAGCCGCCGCGCGAGCAGGCACTTCCTGCCGAAGTCCTCGGTGCGCGCCCGGTCGAGTCCATACAACCGCCGCGTAGCTTCCGTCTCGCGGCTCAGATCGATCGCCTCGGGCGCGTGGCTCTGCATGCGGAACGCGAGCTCGTAGCTCTCGATGCGCGCGGCCAGGTTGCTGTCGTCGGCGCGCGCCTGCAGATGCGCTTCGTTCTGCTCGCGCAACGCATCGAGCAGCCGCCGTTGCTCCGGCATCGTCATTCCCTGCGGCAACTCGAGGTCGAGGATCGGCTCGCCTTGCGGCCGCAGCACGGTGCCCTGGTAGACCGCGGGCATGTAGCCGCTGTTCCAGTTCTTGGCCCCCGAGATCGGCCCACCGGTCTGGTCCAGCATCACGACGAAGCCGGGCAGGTTCTGGTTCTCGGTGCCGAGCCCGTAGGTCGCCCACGAACCGAGACACGGCGCGCCCGAGAGGATGCGGCCGCTGTTCATCATCAACATCGCCGAACCATGCAGCGGTGACTCCGCATACATGCTGTGCACGAACGCGATGTCGTCGACGCAGCGCGCGAGGTGCGGGAACAGGTCGCTCACGTGTTTGCCACACTGCCCATACTGGCGGAACGACCACTTCGGCCCGACCACGCGCCCCTTGTTCTTGTTGCCGCCGCGGCCCTTCGTGTCGATTTCGATCGTCTTGCCGTCGAGCCCGTAGAGCTTCGGCTTGTAGTCGAACGTGTCGACCTGGCTCGGACCGCCATACATGAACAGGAAGATCACGGCCTTCGCGCGCGGCGTGAAGTGCGGGGGCTTCGGCGCGAGCGCGCTCGGACGGCCGCGGCCATCGACGTGGTCGAAGAAGCCGTCGCGCGTGAGCAGATCGACGAGACCGATCCCGGTGAACCCGGCACCCGCCTCCCAGAGGAACTCGCGGCGTGTGCGCCCGCAGAACGTGTTGCCTCTCTGGTTCATGACGTGTGCCACTCTAATCGAGCCGTTTCTTCTTCAATCGACGAAGAGGAACTCGTTGCAGTTCAACAGCACGAGGCAGCATCGCTGCAGCGCCTCCTGCTCGGCGCGCGCGAAGTCGCGCTGCAGCTCCGTCGCGAGCGCGATCAGCCGCTCGACATCCGCCGCGCGCGCGGGCCGCTGGGTTGCCAACCGCAGCCCGAGCTCGAGCCGCGTCTTCATGTCGCCGCCCTCGCGGCCCAGGCGGTCGGCGAATCGGCGCGCCTGCTCCTGCGCGAAATCGCCGTTCAGCAGCACGAGCGCCTGCGTCGGCTGTATGGTCGCAAACCGCACGGGGCAGCTGCCATCGGTGTCGGCCTGGTCGAACGACGCGAGCAGCGGCTCGAGCAGCGAGCGCTTCTTGTGCACGTAGAGGCTGCGGCGCGCGGCCTGTTCGGGCGTCGACTTCTCCCAGGCTTCTTCGGGACGCGAAGCGGTCGCGAGCACCGCCGCGGGCATCGGCGGGTAGACGCTGGGCCCACCGCGCGCGAGGTCGAGCACGCCCGAGACGGCGAGCATCGAGTCGCGCACTTCCTCGGCCGTGAGCCTCCTGCGATCGAAGCGCCAGAAGCTGTCGTTCTGCGGGTCGGCCGCCAGCGCCTTCGGATCGCTGGCACTGGACATGCGGTAGGTCGCCGAGTGCACGAGCAGGCGATGCATCGCCTCGAGGCTCTGACCGCGCGACAGCACTTCGCACGCGAGCCAGTCGAGCAGCTCGGGGTGCGTCGGCAGCTCGCCGAGGCGGCCGAAGTCGTTGCTCGATCGCACGAGGCCGCGGCCGAAGTGATGCTGCCATAGTCGATTTGCGATCACGCGCCACGTCAGCACGTTCTTCGGGTCCGTGATCCAACGCGCGAGCGCCGTGCGGCGGCCGCTGCTCGCGGCGGTCGCTTCCACGTGCAGCGGTGCTCTGGCTCCGAGCATCGCGGGCACGCCGAGATCGACAGCCGGCCCCTTGCTGTGCACGTTGCCGCGCAAGCGCACGAACGCGTCGGGCGCCTTCGGCCCCGCCTCGGTGACCGCGAGCACCTCGACCGTCGCGAAGTCGGGCCGGCGCAGCTGGCCGAGCTCTGCGAACGCGCGCGGCTCGCACGTAGCAGCCGCGGCCGCGATGCCGCCGGGAAGATCGAACGCGAGCCCCGCCACTTCCTCGGCGGTCAACGCGCGCGCGTAGAACGTCAGCTCGTCGAGATCGCCGCGGAAGCCGGGGCCACCTGGCTGCAACCTCCCGACGACGAGCCGCGGCGGGCTCTGCAGCAGCTTCGTGCTGCCGGTGGCCTCGCCGCACGCGACACCGTCGACGTAGAGCACGATGCGTCCCCGGGTGCGATCGCGCGTGAACGCGACGTGGTGCCATTCGCCGTCGTGGTGGCCGGGTCCCGACGCGAGGAACGTGTCGGGCGCGCCGGTGCCGGCGACGATGCAACCGTCGCTGTGCCACGCGATGCCCCAGTCGTCGACCTCGCCCGGCATCTCGCCGTCGACGAGGCCCGTGCCCGTGAACCACCGCGTGTCGCTGGGGCGCCCGGCACCCGGTTGGTTGCTGCGCACGAAGAACGCGACCGTGAACGAGTCCTCGACGAGCCGCGGCAGCACGACGTGGTCGTCGCTGTCGAACCGCATCGCCTGGCCATGGTGCCCCGGGACCGCGACGACCTGCCCCTTGATCGCGCCGTGCTGCGCGCCGATCTCGTCGAGCAGTTGCGTGCTGCTGTCGCGGTCGCCCGAATACTTCGCGACGATCGACGCGCTGGCGTCGTGGAGCCGCTGTTCCCGCGTCGCGGCATCGAGCGCCGAGAAGGCCGCGTCGCACGCGCGCGCGAGCCGCGCTTTGGCGTCGCTGCGCTTCTGCGTGTAGGCCGCGAACTCGGCTTCGTAGCGCTGCCGCGCGCCGTCGACCGGCACGGCGCGGGCCTGCAGGTCGTATGGCTTGATGTTCTCGAAGAACGCGAGGAACGAGTGGTAGTCGCGCTGTGGCAGCGGATCGCGTTTGTGATCGTGGCAGCGCGCGCAGCCCATCGAGATGCCGAGCAGGGCTCGCGCGGTCGTGTCCGCGATGCCGTCGAGGTCGTCGTAGCGATGTTGTTCGGCGTCGGTCGGCTCGTCGTCCCAGATGCCGAGGCGGTAGTAACCCGTCGCGACGAGGTCGGCGACGGTCGGCTCGGGTCCTTCGTCGCCGGCGAGCTGCGTCGCGACGAACTGGCCATACGGCATGTCGCTGTTCAGGGCGTCGACGACCCAGTCGCGGTAGCGCCACACGAACGGCTTCTTGCGATCGCGTTCGTAGCCATCGGTCTCGGCGTAGCGCACGAGATCGAGCCAGTGCTGCGCCCACCGCACGCCGTATTGCGGCGATGCGAGCAGGCGCTCGACCACCGTGTCCCAGGCATCCGGCGAAGTGTCTGCGACGTAGGCCGCGATCTCGTCACCGGTCGGCGGCAAGCCGGTCAGGTCGTACGTGACGCGGCGCAGCAGAGTGTGGCGGTCTGCCTCGGGCGCCGGCCCGAGCCCACGCGCTTCCAGGCCTGCGAGCACGAAGTTGTCGACGGGGTTGCGTGGCCACGCGGTGGCCGAAACCTCCGGCACGGGTGGCCGGCGCAGCTCGCGATAGGGCCACCAGTCGGGGGACTGCGCCGGTGCCGCGGCCAGGAGCCACGCCAGCGTGGCTACGAGGCAACTCAGTTCAGGGACGGCGCGCATGGCGGGCTCCACGGCACCATCAGGAATACCGTACCCGGCCCCGGAGCGGGCCCCCCGGCCTTACCAGCGCGCGCCCGCACTGATGAAGAAGCCGCGGAACTTGAACTCCGTCTCCTCGACGAACGAACCGTTCTCGATGTCGGACTCGTCGTAGTTCGTGGTCCGGGTCAAGAAGCCTGCCGAGATGAGGACGGCCGAGATCTCGTATCGCATCCCGATCTCTGCGCCGAACGTACGCGAGTCGGAGGTGTAGTCCTCGGACGGGCCGCTGATGGCCACCCAGCCACCGCCGCCGCGAAGACCGCCGTAGATGGACAGCGCAGACTTGTCGTTGCGAAAGAAGTCGAATTCGGGCTCGACCTCGAGGCCGATACCGACGGAGACCCAGTCGATGTCTCCGGTCGTGCTGCTTGCTCCGAAATCGAGGGTGTGGAGCTGGACCTCGGGGCCGAGGCGGATCGGCACGCGGAACTTGTCCGTCCCGGGCCGGAACGTCACGTGTGGGAACACGCTGGCGCCCAAAACCGTCGAGTCGACCGGCGCCGGCGAGTCGATCAAGTCGTCGTCGCTGAGGTAGACGTCGATCGAGATCCCGCCGCCGATCGTGTTCCCCACGCCCTCGAAGGCAGCGCCGAACATCAGGGCGTTGGCTTCGCCGTCGATGTTGGCGCCCGATTTGACGTCGATCTCCGCTTTGCCCGGCGCGAAGTAGGCGCGGGCCATGCTGCGTGGTACGTCGGCGGCACGCGGCACTGCGGGCTCGCTGTCACCCGAAGCGATCGTGTTGCACGCGGACAATGCGGACAATGCCAAGAGGCACGTGCCGGCTTCGAGCGCTCGTGCGGTGGCAATCTCGGACGCGGAACTCGTTCTCCTCTTCATGATCGATCCTCGGGACAGAGACGCCTCCCGCCCGGGGAAGCCCCGAATGGCGCGGAACTCTGCCAGGGAGCGACAATCCCGGCAAGGCGCATCGTCATTATTTGCGGCGGGCCGCTTCGAGCCCGCTACTCACAGCGCGAGCGTCAGGCTTCGGGGCGCGCCGTGCGGACCTGATCGAGCAGCTTGCGGATGTCGTCGAGCCGCACGGGCTTGCTGACGTGATCGTCCATGCCGGCCGCGAGACAGCGCTCGCGATCACCGGACATCGCGTTCGCCGTGAGCGCGACGATCGGAACCTTGCCGGCATCCGCGTCGAGCGCACGGATGCAGGCCGCTGCGGTCAGGCCATCCATCTCCGGCATCTCGCAGTCCATCAGCACCACGTCGAACCGCTCGCGCGCGCAGGCCTCGACCGCGAGCCTGCCGTTGGAAACGATCAGGGTGTCGTAGCCGAGGCTCTCGAGTTGCTTCTGGATCACGCGCTGGTTGATGAGGTTGTCCTCGGCCACCAGGATGCGGCCGCAGGGGGCACCACGCTGCCGCGCCGCGACACGCGTTGGTGGCTGGGCCTGGCCGTCCACGGCACCGAGGCACTCGGAGACGGCGCGCTGCAGCGAACGCCGCCGCGGCGGCTTGCGCAGCACGCGCGGCACCCCGAGCCCGGCGGCCTCCTCGGCGACTCCTCCATCGAGCCACGAAGTCAGCAGGACCACGGGCACGCGCTCCAATCCTGGCGTCCCCCGCATGGTTCGCACGACGTCGAGACCGTTCTGTGAAGGCATGTGCAGGTCGAGCACGACCACGTCGAACGGCCGTTGCTCTGCCTGCCCGCGGCGCAGGCTGTCGAGAGCAGCCGCACCGTCGTTCGCGTCCTCGACCTCGACACCGAGCGGCGCGAGAGCGTCGCGCCATGCCGCGCGATTGGACGCGTGGTCGTCGACGCACAGGACCCTGGCGCCGGTCTTGCGTGGAAGCGGGGGCGGCGCAGCAGGCGCTGCCGCTTCAGAGGCCGGCGCTTCGAGTGCGACCGTGAACCAGAACTTGCTGCCTTTGCCCTCGGCGCTCGCGCAACCGATGTCGCCACCCATGAGGGTCGCGAGCCGCTTGCAGATCGCGAGGCCGAGACCCGTGCCGCCGTGCTTCCTCGTCGTCGAGCTGTCCACCTGCGCGAACGGCTCGAACAACCTGCCGAGCGCCACCGCCGGAATGCCGATGCCGGTGTCGATCACGTCGATCCGGATCAGGATGCGCAGATCCTGCTGCTCGGCGAACTGGGCGTGCACCAAGACCTCGCCGCGCGCAGTGAACTTGATCGCATTGCCGAGCAGATTCGCGACGACCTGTCGCAGGCGACCGGGATCGCCGATCGCGAGCCGCGGGATCTTCGGATCGATGCGGCACAGGAGCTCGATCTTCTTGGCATGGGCCCGCTGAGCCATGCCCTCGACCGCCTCTTCGATCGCTTCGCCGGGATCGAAGCCGATGCGCTCGACGTCCAGCTTCCCGGCCTCGATCTTCGACAGGTCCAGGATGTCGTTCAGCAGCGAGAGCAGGTTCTCCGAGCTCGAGCGAACGGCCTCGGCATAGGAGCGCTGCGTCTCGTCGAGCGTGGTCTCGAGCAAGAGCCCCGTCATGCCGATGATCCCGTTCATCGGCGTGCGGATCTCGTGGCTCATCGTCGCAAGGAAGATGCCCTTCGCGCGGTTCGCCTCCTCGGCCTCGTCACGCGCGCGTTCGAGCTCTCTGGTGCGCTGCCACACGCGGTTCTCGAGCTGCGCCTTCTCCACCTCCAGCGTGCGCTTGTGATACAGCGCGAGCAGGTAGAGCGCCGCGGTCAGGATCAGCGCAATGAGGAAGTTGCCACCGGCCAGTTCCGCCTCGTACGCAATCGCCACCAGGGCCAGAAGCCGCAGGAGGACCATGGTGTGCGGGCGAGTCACTCCGGTGCTATCGGAAAGACCCGATCAGCAGGAACACGGAAACAACCGCGGCCGCGAGATCGCCTTCGCATCGGCGCGTCGCCGACCTGCGGGCGCGACCTACTTCACGACGAAGTTCACGAGCTTGCCTGGCACGACGATCTCCTTCACGACCGTCTTGCCCTCCAGGTAGCTCGCTACCGCCTGCCGCGCCGCTGCGAGCGCAACGTCGTTCTTAGCGCCGGTCGGCACCATCGCGCGGCCGCGCACCTTGCCGAGCACTTGCACCGCGATCTCGACTTCGTCGTCGACGAGCATGGCCGGGTCGACCGCAGGCCACGGCGCGCGCGCCAGCAGACCCTGCCCGCCGAGACGGTGCCACAGCTCCTCCGCGATGTGCGGCGCGAACGGTTGCAGCGTTTGCACGTAGCGCAGCAGCTGGCTGCGACTCAGCCGTTCGATCGCCTTCGTCGCTTCGTTGACGAAGATCATCATCGCCGAGATCGCCGTGTTGAACGCGAGCCGCCCGATGTCGCCGTCGACCTTCGCGATCGTGCGGTGCAGCAGTTTCTCGATCGCGGCATCGTCGGGCCGGTCCTGCCGCAGGTGCGCATGCAGCGGCCCGCTCTCCGCGAACTCGGGCACACACAAACGCCAGCTCCGCTGCAGGAAGCGATACACGCCCGGCACGTCCTTCGGATTCCAAGGCTTCGTGTCGGCGAGCGGCCCCATGTACATCTCGTAGAGCCGCAGCGTGTCGGCGCCATACTCGGCGACGACGTCGTCGGGATTGACGACGTTGCCATAGCGCTTGCTCATCTTCGTGACGATCTGCTTCAGCGGCTCGCCGGTGCGCGCGTGTACGACCGCCTCGCCGGCCTCCTTCGTCTCGGCCTTCGGTACGATCGCGCCCCGCGCGTCCTCGTAGGCGAACGCCTGGATCATGCCCTGGTTGTAGAGCTTCTGGAACGGCTCGACGACGCGCACGAGCCGCTGGTCGTGCAGCACCTTGGTCCAGAAGCGCGAGTAGAGCAGGTGCCCGACCGCATGCTCGGTGCCGCCGACGTAGAGGTCGACCGGCAGCCAGTAGTCGCTCGCGGCTTGGCTACAGAACTCGCGGTCGTTCTGCGGATCGCAGAAGCGCAGGAAATACCAGCTCGAGCCCGCAGCACCCGGCATCGTGTTGATCTCGCGCTGCGCGGGCCGGCCGTTCTGGTCCTTCGTCTCGACCCACGACCTCGCGCGGATCAGCGGCGACTCCGGCGTGCCGCCGGGCTTGAAGTCGTCCATGTGCGGCAGCTCGACCGGCAGCTGCGCGTCGGGCACGAGCTCGACGCCGTCCTTCGTGTGCAGCACCGGGAACGGTTCGCCCCAGTAGCGCTGCCGCGAGAACAACCAGTCGCGCAGCTTGTAGGTGACCTTCGCCTCGCCGCGGCCCTTCGCCCGCAGCCAGTCGATCACGGCCCGCTTCGCGGCTGCCATGCCGAGCCCCGCGATCGACAGATCGCCGCTCGTGTTGTGCGCCGCGAACGGCACGTCGTCCGTGCAGCACGCTTCGCCGGCCGCGATCGCCGCGTCCTTCGCCGAATCGCCGGTCTTCGGCGCGAAGATGCCAGGCACGCGCAGGTCGAACTTCTTCGCGAACTCGAAGTCCCGTTCGTCGCCGGCCGGCACGGCCATGATCGCGCCGGTGCCGTAGGTCACGATCACGTAGTCGGCGATCCACACCGGGATGCGGCCCTTCTCGCCCTTTGCCGCGAACAGCGGATTGCGCGCATACGCGCCGGTCCACACGCCGGTCTTGTCCTTCGCGAGGTCGGTGCGTTCGAGCTCGCTCTTGCTGGCCGCAGCACGCTGGTACGACACGACGGCGTCGCGTTGCGCGGCAGTCGTGATCTTCGCGACCAGAGGGTGCTCGGGCGACAACACCATGAACGACGCGCCGAACAGCGTGTCGGGCCGCGTCGTGAACACGCGGATCTTCGTGCCCGCGTGTCCCTCGACGTCGAAATCGATCTCGGCGCCCTCGCTCTTGCCGATCCACTCGCGCTGCATCGTCTTCAACGACTCGCTCCAGTCGAGGCCGTCGAGATCGGCCAGCAGGCGCTCCGCATACTCGGTGATCTTCAGCACCCACTGGCGCAGCGGCCGCCGTTCGCACGGATGGTCACCGCGTTCGCTCTTGCCGTTGATGACCTCGTCGTTCGCGAGCACGGTGCCGAGCGCCTCGCACCACCACACGGGCGCGTTCGACTCGTAGGCGAGGCCGCGCGCGTGCAGCTGTTTCCAGATCCACTGCGTCCAGCGGAAGTACTTCGGATCCGCGGTGCTGATCTCGCGGTCCCAGTCATACGAGAAGCCGAGACGCTGCAGCTGGGCCCTGAACGTCGCGATGTTCGCGGCCGTCGTCGTCGCGGGATGCGTGTTGGTCTGGATCGCGTACTGCTCGGCCGGCAGCCCGAACGCGTCCCAGCCCATCGGGTGCAGCACGTTGAAGCCCTTCGCGCGCTTCCATCGCGACACGATGTCGGTCGCCGTGTAGCCCTCGGGATGGCCGACGTGCAGACCCGCCGCCGACGGATACGGGAACATGTCGAGCGCGTAGAACTTCGGCTGCCTCGGATCGAAGCCGGCGTCGCCGGGATTCAGCGCCTTGAAGACCTTGCGCTCGCGCCAGAAGCGCTGCCACTTCGGTTCGATGGCGGCGGGGTCGTAGGTCTGCTTCGGTTCGGACATCATCATCGAAAGGGCGGAGCAGTATGCCCAGTCCTGCCAAGCCGCTCCAGACTCGCGGAGCTTTACGCGAGCCTCGTCATCGCTCTGGCGAAGTCCGAGGGACGAAGCGTGACACGGTCACGCCGATCGCTTGTCGCCGTTGAGCCGCGCTCGCGCTGCGCGAGCGTCTGCAACGGTGTTCCCCTGCCCGAATTGATCGCGCTTCCTGAGGAGTAAACGACTGGGGAAACCTCGCGGTCTTCCAAGCCTCGGGCGCAGCCCGAGGAAGGAAGCGACCGATGACGCCAGAAGGCGAAGACGTACGGGTACGCCAGTAGCCACTCCCCTGCACCGTGTTGAGCAGCGCCATGACCTCGGACACGTCCTTCCCTTTCGGGCGCACGGCCGCAGGTGCGTTCGACGACGAACCGAATCGCAGGGAGGTTGCCTTCGAGGGCCATGCGGAGCGCTCGTCGCATGACCGCGTCGATGCGCTGCGGGGTGATGGCGTGCAGAGCAGTCTGTCGCAGCTCCTTGCCTGGGCTCACGCGGGAGTGTAGGGCCGCGCCGTTTCGCTGTCGACCGGCCGCGTGCGGCGTTGGCAACGCAAGAGCTTCAGGCGCGTGACTTGCCGTAAGGTGGGGCCAGGCGATGTCCGGTTCCGTCGGTTTCTGAAACGGGAAAACGGTGGTGCGGTGACGTGCGTTGACTCGGCGAACGCGCGAACACGTTCAGGCCGAAACTTGAATCGGCCCCGGCTGGCCAGCGTTTTGCCTACGAACGCGGTGGCAGGATACGTCTGGCAAGGGCTGAGCCTGACCTGAGTACGAATGCCTCGGGTGTCTATCGGGCCTCGTCTTCAGGTGGATCCCATTGGCCATGTGCGGCAGCCGACAACGTAGCTCGACTCCCATGAAGCCTGCTCTCGCATTGCTTGCTGGCGCCATGTTCGCGTCGGCTTCCCTCGCCCAAAGCTGGCCCCGCGACTCAGAAGGCTGGACTTCCCTGTCACCAGGCGGGATGAACCAATTCTACGTCAGCTATGCCAACGGCGCCGACACCAACGACGGGCTGACTGCGTCTACGCCGAAGAAGAACATCAAGGAGGCTGTCGACCTCATGACACCAGGTAGCTGGCTCTACATCGAGCGCGGCTCGGATTTCCCGTATTCGTTCACGGAGAACTTGACACCCACTCGAAGCTGGACCCTATCAGGATTGTCCGCGACCGTGCCGACGGTCGTCACAACCTACGGCGCGAGCACAGCCCGGCCCAAGTTCACGCCCACCAGCACCAACAATGGACTCCAGATCCACGGACCCCTCCGCGACGTCGCGTTCTTCGGGCTGAACTTCGAGTCGCCGCAATTGCAAGGGCCACCATATGTCTCGTTCGACTCATATGGTATCTCCTTACTCAACCTGGATGGTGTCGTACAGCAGCACGTGCTGTTCGAGGATATCCGGGTTTCGGGATTCCTCGTGGGTGTTCGGTTTCAGGGCGCTTCGCCTCAGGGATCTCCGATCATGGCGCCATGGGGTTACCCTGAGGACATCAGCATGCGGCGATCCCTAGTGCTCGACTCCTTCACAACGACAAGTGTCCACGCGGAAGGTCTCTACGCCGAGAAAGTGCATGGACTGTTGATCGAGGAGTGCTTGTTCGACCACAATGGGTGGCGGGAGAGCAGCCCGTTCGCCCCGGCAACAATCTACCGGCACAACATCTACATCCAGGGCGACGTGACGAACGTGACCCTGCGCGGCAACATCGTCGCGCGCGGTGGTTCACATGGCATCCAGTGCAGGCCCGGCGGCGACATCCGCTACAATCTTCTGCTGCGGAACCCGATAGGCATGTTGATCGGGGCGGATCCTGCTAACTGGGGTACGCCACCCGGTGGAGTCTCTGCCACGGTGGTCGGGAACGTGATAGTCGACGGAGCGGACATACAGGCAGTGAATCAACAAGGGCAACCGGACCCGCAGCCACGCGGCTGGTCGATGCAGTTCCAGCACCTGTATTCAGGCGACATCCACCACAACATCTGCGCGTGGAACTGGACACCCAATCCCACCCTACCCTTTCCCGATCGGAGGAGCTATTACTTCAACTCTTCTGGGGCCAACGGGATGGTCGGAATCAATCGAACCAACTTCTTCGAGAACATCTCCTTTGATTGGCGTGCGCCGATCTTGTTCGAGGGCGTCAGATTCGGCATCCAGGGTTCTCCTATGCCTGGTCTGCAGTTCCACAACAACTACATCCAGGAGCCGATCCAGAGTACTGAGGTCTTGAAGGCTTTTAACGGCAACGGGCAGCTGCCACCATTGCCGTCGCAGAACGGGTTGGTCAGCGGCGACAATCGTGTGCATACGGTGGCTTTATCATCATTTTGGTGCCTCTGGCCCGACCCGACGTGGAGGGACTTCCAGACTTGGCTGAATCTGGTGCAAGACCCCTCAGCCCCCTTTACGGTGCAATCCGTTCAGCAGCAACTCACGCCCGGGAACGATACTGCCGTGCCGACCCTGCCCAGGCCGCCGTTCACACCGACCGATAGCCTCGTCCAGCTGCTCGATCTGTGCCGGCAGCAGAGTAAGCAGAATTGGAGTGCACGGCTGGTGGCGTCCCCGCCGGCCTCGGGGCCCGGGACGCCGATCACGAACCTCGTGCATCGCTACGGAGCCCTGTTCGGCCCGTTCTTGCCGCCTCCCGGTTTCAGCATCCCGTGGCCGTGACGCGCCCCTCGGTTGTTCTTCTCAGCGTCGACCGTGTTCGCTCTTTCTGGCGAAGCAGTCCACGCGTCAAGCCCAGGCCTGAGGCGCGCCCGCCGCTCCGGCGCGGCAGTCCCTGGGCTTCGTGGCCTGTCGCGACTCGGGTTGTGACCTGATTGCCTGCTTGTGCCGACGCCGTGATCTTCGCCACCTCGATGTCCGCCTCCCCGACTTCCAGCTGCGAATGGAGCCGACCATGAAGTTTCCGCCCGTGTCCACTGACGCGCTCGTGGCGCTCGGTGCCGTCGTGTCGCTGTGGTGCTTCCAGACCTCGAAGCCGACGCCCGCGGCGTTGGTCTCACCGGCGCCCGCAGCAGCACTGGCCGTGAGCCTCGACGGCACGAGCTGCTTGAGTCGCCTGCCGACTGCCTTCGTGCCGAACCTCGGCCAGTGGCGCCATGCAGCGCGCTACGTCGCACGCATCGGCGCGACGACGATGTTCCTCGAACCGGACGGGTGGACGCTGTCGCTTACTGAGCAGACAGAGAGGGCTGTGTTCCGCGGCAAGGCAGGCTTGGAGGACCGCACCGAGACGACACCCGTCCGGGGCGTCGCGGTGCGGATGACGTTGCTCGGCGCGAGCGCGCAAGAGCTCGGCGCGGAGAACCAGCTGCCGGGCCGCCACCACTACTTCCTCGGCAACGACCCGGCGAAGTGGCGCACGGACGTGCCGCTCTACGGCGCCGTGCGCTATCGCCAGTCGCTGCCCGGCATCGACGTGCTGGTCCGCGAACAGGAAGGGCACTTCGAGTACGACCTGATCCTGCAGCCGGACGCGCGGCTCGAAGCTGTCGAGATCGCCATCGCCGGCGCGGAGCGTCTGTATCTCGATGCGGAAGGCGCTTTGATGATGCAGACACAGCTCGGAACCATTCGCATGCCGCCGCCGGTCAGCTGGGAGGAGGCGCCGTCGGGCGAGCGCAGTCCGATCCGTTGCTGCTACGAATTGCGCGGCGAGGACCGCTTCGGCTTCGTCGTTGCAGGCCGGCGTCCGGGATGGACGCTGGTCGTCGACCCCGGGTTGGTGTGGTCGACATACGTCGGTGGCTCGGGCTTCGACAGGGTCAACTCTCTGGCTCTCGATGCACAGGGTGCTGTCACGATCGCTGGCGATACTCCCTCCCCGGACTTCCCGACCACGCCCGGCGCCTTCAGTACCACCTCCAACGGCAGCGATGCTTTCGTGACCAAACTGTCGCCGACGGGTTCGAGCCTCGTCTACTCGACGTTCCTCGGTGGGTCATGGCTCGATGGGGTCAATGGGCTTGCGCTCGACGCACAGGGCGATGCCATCGTCGCCGGAGTAACTGGATCGAGCGATTTTCCGATCACGCCCGGCGCCTTCAACCCGACTCCATCCAGCCTCGGCACGACGAGAGCCTTCGTCACCAAGCTATCGCCGACGGGCGCGAGCCTCGTCTATTCGACGTTCCTCGGGGGAGGCCCGGATGCTGCCCTGGCGCTGGCAGTCGACGGACAGGGCTCAGCAATCGTTGGCGGGACGACCGGCTCCCCGAGCTTCCCGACCACGCCCAGCGCGTTCGACACGACCTACAACGGCAACTACGACGGCTTCGTGACCAAGCTGTCGCCGACCGGTTCGAGCCTCGTCTACTCGACCTTCCTCGGAGGCTCGTGGGGGCCGGGGGGGAGCGGAGGCGCAGATGAGGTCAACGCCGTGGCGGTCGACGGCCAGGGTGGGATCACCGTCGCCGGGGATACGTATTCCACCGACTTTCCGACCACGCCCGGCGCCTTCGACACGAGCCTCAACGGCATCCGGGACGCCTTCGTCACGCGGTTCACGCCGACCGGCTCGGCCCTCGTGTACTCGACACACATCGGCGGCGAGATGGCTCTTGCGGTCGCCGTCGATTCACAGGGCATCACCACGATTGCGGGCCTGACCCGTTCCCCCGCCTTCCCGACCACGCCCGGCGCCTTCGACACGACCTACAACGGCCCCATGGGGAACGGCTTCGTCACTCAACTCACGCCGACGGGTTCGGCCCTCGTCTACTCGACTTTCCTCGGCGGCAATGGGACCGTGGTGCTGGCTCTGGCCGTCGATCCGGCGGGCGCGGCAATAGTCGCCGGGCAAACGGGTGATAGCACGTTCCCGACCACTCCCGGCGCCTTCAACACGGTCCAAAGCGGAAACAATGATGCCTTCTTGACCAGACTCTCGCCGACCGGGTCAAGCTTGCTCTATTCGACGTTCCTCACCAGCACCAGTTTCGGCACGTACGGAGTGGCACTCGCTCTCGACGCGCAGGGCGCCGCCACCGTCGGGGGCAACACCGGCCCTGGCTTCCCCACCACGCCAGGCGCTCTCCGCACGGTCAACAGTGGGGGCTGGGATGGTTTCGTCACCCGTCTCGATATGCTGCCGACCGGTGCTTCCGTGTTCGGCAGCTCGAGCCCGGGCTGCACGGGATCGCTGGCAATCGGCGTGACATCGATGCCGCAGGTCGGCAACGCGGCGTTCGCGATCACCTGTGGCAATGCCGCGCCGAACGCTGTCGGCCTCATCGCGTTCGCCTCTGCCGGCTTGGTGTCTCCTCTGCCGGTGCTTGGCGTCGACATTTGGATCGACCCTACTGCGTTGCTCGTGACGGCGACCGTCTTCAGCAACGCGATCGGAGCGAGCGAA
>Ga0111538_10000192_pt1 | contig 72779 bp, 60 predicted proteins | sample SoiMethybrSBSTD1_FD_79669 | JGI IMG/M metagenome (GOLD analysis project Ga0111538, IMG submission 79669) | Bulk soil microbial communities from a Populus tree surrounding site in Tennessee, USA - Soil MetaG P. TD hybrid SBSTD1 (version 2)... | ecosystem: Environmental > Terrestrial > Soil >...
AGCGCTTCGCGCACCTGGCGATCGATGTCGGCACTGGTGGTAGCGTGGGTTTTCTGCGAAGTCAGCACTGGCAGGCGCTGGAGGCCGGCGTGGGGGGGAAAGTCGCACTCATGCGACCGGCCGACGAGGCGCCTTGCGCCGCCCTCGATCGCGCAGAGAATCTCGGTAGCCGACGGCAGCAATGAAACCACGCGCATCACAGCGCGATGATAGTGCCTTCAGGGGGCGCTACGGCTCGCGACACGGCCCCCACGCACCGATCACCTTGAGCAGGTCATTGACATCGACCGTGAACGATGCGTTGGTGTCGGCGGGCTCGCCGGCGACAGCCGCGCCCCACGCGGCAACAACCGCCAGGAGGTCCGCCTGGCCGACGATGTCATCGTGGGGCACGGCACAGTCGGCCGGGCATAGTGGAAGCGCAGCGCCAATTGCGAAGTCGGCGTGATAGTCGACGTTGGCCCATGCGAAGCCACGCTCGAGGTCCGGATTCCAGAACACGCCGTAGTCGCCGAACTCCAGCGTCATGCCGTAGTTCGAATCCGTACCGACAACCATGATGCGGTCGCCGATGGGGCCCGAATGCCCTGGGCTGTCGTGAACGTTGCTGGCGACAGCGAGGTTCCAGCGTCCGAGGTTCTGATCGAAGAACGTGACGTCGATACCGGAGTAGTCGAGCAATCCCAAGTCTGATGCATCGAACGGAATTGTCTGACGCGTGAGATGGCCGCCGGGAACGAGTGTTGTCGACATCCTGAGGATGTCAGCGATCTCCCAGTATCCTCCTACGCCCGCATGTTGCTGTGCGGGCGTCTGCTCCAGTTGCGCCGATGCTCCGATGCCTTGCAGCGCGATCAGGAGTGCGCCGGGATGGTCCATCGGGACGAGGCCACCGCCGGCGGGGACAAGATTCACGAGATCGCCCCCGTCGATGTTGTCGGCGCAAGCAATCAGCGGCAGCGGCTCGTGCGGTCCTTCGTAGGCTCCCATGTCAACGGAGCCGTCCTGAATGCGCGGCTGACCGTCGAGATCAAGCAGTGTTCCGGGCGGAAGTGCGGCGTTGGAGCCAGCGTTGATGCACGGCGAATCATTACTCAAGCGCACATTGCCACAACCAGGCTGGAGCAGGCGCGGGTCGAGGTTGATGTTGCCTGAACCGGCCCAGCCACCTTGAACATTGGAATATGAAACTGAAATCCCGGGAAGGAATGACGGAGGTGGCGGCGGGCTGCCGTCGTCGAACGTGATCTGCTCAGGGGTATTCCCCCAGACAATGGAATTGACCACGTTCGCCTGTCCGTTGGGGCTGAGCATCACTCCATCATGATCATTGTTGACGATGGTGCAGTTGCGGAGTGTCGTGTTCCCGACCACATAGACCCCCCCGCCTCGACCGGTATTGTCGACGATGGCGCAATCGCTGACGGTGGATGTAGTCGCGCCAAGCAGGATGCCGCCAGCGAAGTACTGCCCGGCGCTGTTCATGCTAACGAGACATCGACTGATGATCAGGGGCGACGAGCTGCCGCTGACAGCCCCGCCGCCAAAGTCCGCTTGATTGTGTGTGAATTGGCACGACGTGATCTGCATTGGAGCCAAGGAATGGATGGCCCCGCCCACTGCGCCCTGATTCCAGGTGAACGATGAATCCTGGATGGTGACGGATGTGCCACCGTCGGCGAAGATTGCACCACCGCCTCCTCCAATGCTGGAGTTTGCATTAAAGACGCACGACAGGATTGAGCCCGGACTGTTGAAAATTGCGATTGCACCACCCCCCGTGGATTCGCTCGGGCTGGTGTTCCCTTCAAAGGTGCAATTGGACATGGAGGCCTGAGTCGCCTGGTACCAACGAATGGCTCCGGCGCGAACGGTTCCTACGTTCTCGATGAACGTGCACTGTTGGAACGATGCGCCTCCCTGACGGATGTACGCCGCACCGCCAAGTTCTGCGACGTTACCGCTGAACGTGCAAGCCTGGACGACGAGTTGCGCGCCAACCACAAGAAGACCACCGCCGAAGTGTGTGAACGTCTGCAAGTTGTTGATGTTCGCATTGCCGGCGATGACGTGGAACCCCGCAATTGTCGCGGACCCAGTCGGCGCGTCGAACAAAGTCACATGAAGCGCATTCTCCGATCCTGGAGGCTCGCCGGGCGCATCGTCTCCCGCCAGATCACCCGACAGAGTTGAGACATACGACTCAGGGTCCCATGCATCCGGATTGGGTGCGCCCGGGCCTGCATATCCACCGCGCAACGTCACCGCGTTGATCAAGGAGAACGTCGCCGATCGAGGTTCGGCTGGATCGACGCGCCGCGTCGGCATGTACACGCCTTGCGCTACGCGAATCTCCGTGACGTCGCTGCCCGGTACTGCCGCGGCTGTAAGTGCTGCCTGCAGGTCGTTCATTCCAGTCGCCCAAGTCAAACCGTCTCCAGGTACAGCGATGCTGTCATCGACGTGGAGCGTCACGCTCGCCCATGCACACTGCGTGATCAAACTCAACGCGGCGATTCCGACTCGAAGCGGCCCTGATGTCAATCGAAAACGTGACATGAATGCACTCCCTTTCAGGGTGGATTTCTGAGCCATTCTCGGGATGCGCGGCGGGGAAGAAAGGAGAGAGGTCAGCGCCGCCAGAATCGCGCCAAGAGTGCTTCATGATCCGCGCGCATGCAAATCGAATCGCCGAGTTTTTCGACGGGTCGATCCAAGTGCTTTGAAGATCAATGCTTAGCTCAACTCAGGTTTTCGCCCTGAAGACCTAAGGTGGCGCGAATGGTCAGCCTAGCGCGTCATCGTGTCGCCCATGTGGTCGCCGGTTTCGGAGACTTCGCCGAAACTGCCTTGCGACTGGACTTCGCCGGAGAAGGGTTCGAGGCCGTCGACCGAGCCCAGCATGATGACGATGCCGCCGCTGCCGCCGCCGCCGAACTGTGGCGTGAACAAGGGCATGCCGATGATCAGGTCGGCGAAGCCGTCATCGTTGTAGTCGGACATGCTCAGCACCGAGCCGAACTGGGCGGTGGGGTTGGGCGGCAGATCGGTGGCTTCGTGCAGGTAGAACGCGGGCCCGCCGATGAGGCCCAGGTCGGTGCCGCGAAGGACGAAGAAGCGGCCGGAGGGCTTGTCGTCGTTGTCGACATCGGCGAAGAGGCTCGAGCCGACGACGAGTTCATCGAAGCCGTCGCCGTTGATATCGCCGGCTGCGATGGCGCTGGCGTAGGCGGGCGACTCATCGATGAGGTCGGAATCAGCCGGGTTGTTGCGAGCGAAGGCCTGGGCGTTGGCGCCGTCGAGCCCGGATGCGGTGCCGTAGATGATGCTCACGCCGCCGTTGTCGCGCACACCGCCGATGGTTTCGTTGGGGGCGGCGACCGCGAGATCGGCGAAGCCATCGCCGTCGAAGTCGCCCGTGGCGAACTCGCTGCCGAAGCGGTCGAAGGGCTCGGTGGAGTTCGGACCGTCCAGCAGCGACTGATGCCACAGTTGATTGCCCGCTGAGGTGAGGCCATCGACCGAGCCATAGAGGACGTTGATGTCGCCGGCATCGGGTCGCGAGGTGGGATCGTCGAAGGGCACGCCGATGGCGAGATCATCGAAGGAATCGCTGTTGAAGTCGCCGGCGCAGAGGGCCGAGCCGAAGCGATCGCCTACGCCGGCTGCGCCGGCGATGCCCGCTGAGTTCTGATGCAGGAACAGGCTGTGGGCCGCGCGCAGGCCGTTGGCCGAGCCGTAGAGGATGTGCACCGCGCCGGCGGATGCGAGGCCGCCGACGCGTTCGCCGGGAACGCCGATGGCGAGGTCATCGAAGCCGTCGTTATCGAAGTCGCCGGATTCGAGGGCAGCGCCGAACTGATCGCCCGCCTGCGGATTGCTGGCGACGCCGTTCTTCCCCTGGTGCCACAACTGGTTGTCGGCGGGGGTGATGAAGTCGACTGATCCGTACAGCACGTGCACGGAGCCGGCTCCGGAGACGTTGCCGACGGATTCGTTCGGGACACCGATGGCGATGTCATCGAAGCCGTCGCCGTTGAAATCGCCCGCTGACACGGCGCTGCCGAAGACATCGCCCTGCTGAGCGGTCTCGTGCACGCCCGTGGTGTCCTGGTGAAGCAGTTGCGCGTGACCGGCGGTGATACCCGCAGTGCCGCCATACAACAGGCCGACAGCGCCGACGTTGCTCTTGCCGAGGAGGTCTTCGAACGGCACGCCGACTGCGACATCGGCGTAGCCGTCGCCGTTGAAATCGGGACGGCTTTGGGCGGCGCATGGCGCTGCAAGAGAAAGGATGGCGACTGCGGACAGTGCGCGAAGTCGAAGGAACGGTGAAGTATGCATGGTCATGGCTTTGTTCACTGGATGCGTGAGTCTAGCGCATCAATGCAAAACTCACAGGCCCGCAAGCGTTGTTGGACCATTGGAGTCAGCGCATCAGGGAGAAGCCCATGGCTTCGTCTTTGACGGCCGGGCGGCCGAGCAGCGGCTGCGTCCAGAACTGCGACATGGCCGGCACGAATCCGCTGGCGGAGCCGGGCAGGATGATCACCGCGCCGCTGTCGCGCTTGCCGTCTACGTCTTCGAAGGGAGAAGCCATGACCAGATCGTCGGCCCCATTGCCATCGAAGTCGCCGGTCGCGAGCGTCATGCCCAGCCATTCATCGGTGGTGACGCCGCCGGAGCCATCGATGTCGAGTTGGGTCCAGATCTGCCGGCTCGATTCATCGACGCCGTCCTCGCTGCCGAAGAGCACGTGAACGCGCCCGGCCCGTACGGCGTCGCCGATGGCCTCGAACGGCGCGCCGACGGCGAGATCGGCGAAGCCGTCGTTGTCGAAGTCGCCACTGGCGACGGCCCAGCCGAACAGGTGCTTGTCACCGTCGACATGCACATCAGTGAACACAGCGACAGCATTGGCAGCGCTGAGGCCCAGTGCAGTGCCGGAGATCATGACGACGCGACCGAGCAGCGAGTCATCGAACGGGCAGCCGACCGCCAGGTCATCGCGGCCGTCGTCATTGAAATCACCGATCGCCAGCGAATAGCCGAACTCGTTCGCGGGGCCGACGCTCGCCGGCAGGACGCCGCTGTGAAACACCTGGGCGCCGACGCCGCTGATGCCGAAGAGCGAGCCGTACAGCACGGTGACCGTTCCGATGCCTGCTGTGCCGATGTCGTCATCAGGCGCGCTGATGGCGAGATCGTCATCGCCATCGCCGTTGAAATCGCCGGATGCAAGCGCATATCCGAAGAGGTCTCCGTCGGATGCATCGCCGGGGATTGTCAGCGAGTTCTGCGTGATGAACTTGGCCCCGACCGAAGTCAGGCCGTTGGCTGATCCATACAGCAGATTCACGCCGCCGCAGTGCTGCATGAATCCGATGCGCTCGTGCGGGACTCCGATCGCCAGATCATCAAAGCCATCGCTGTCGAAATCTCCGGCGGCAAGCGACCAGCCGAAGAGTTCATCGCGGTCAGGGTTGTCCGGAACGCCGGGCCTGTCCTGATGCCAGAGCTGGACGTTGTCGTCGCTCAGGCCGTCTTGATCGGCGTAGAACACGATCACGCAGCCGGCTTGGGTGTTCGGCCCGAGAATGCCGTTGCCAATGCGCCTGTTGGGAACGCCCACTGCCAGATCGTCGACGCCGTCGCCGTTGAAGTCGCCCCACTCCATGGCCATGCCGAACTCATCGCCGTTCTTCCCGACGCCGGGCACGCCTTCCAGGTCCATGTTCAGTGTCGTCACTGGTGAAGGCCAAACACCGGTCGCCGAACCCGAGGCCACCTGCGCGATGCCTGAAGTGGTGGCGGCGAACGGTGTGCCGATGACGAGATCGGCGTAACCATCGTTGTTGAAGTCGGGGCCGGAGTTGCCCAATGCAAGAGGCGAAGTCATCGCGGCTGTTGCCAGGGCGGCCACCCAAAGCAACATGTTGCCACTGGTACGAATGAATCCAAACGAATCTGGCGACTGGACATTCGAGTGCGGCTGCATGCGCGCATCCTCCAGGGTTTTCGGGCCACTCAGCCGCGTCCGCCACACGGTTGGGCTCGGAAAGAGATGGGTGAGCCGCCACTGGTTATGCCGGCGCGCCAACAATCCTGCGCATCCCCCAAGACCGGGTTGTCAGTTCAGCGCTCAGGAGGCCCGTCGGGGGTTGCCGTCAATCCCTCCGCGGAGACGGCCTGGGCATCGGTTGGCAGCGCGTTGCCGACCTGCGCATCCTCGGCAGCGGCCGGGACTTCGGACTCGATGACCGCCGGTGTCGCCGCGCCCCCGCCGCTCAAATCCGACAGCATTTGTTGCGATGGCCGACCTCGGGCCAGACGGGGCAACGTGTCATCGCGCAAGGCTGCCTCAACCGCTTCCGATTCATCAAGGGCTCGAACATACCCCGCCAGAAGCACGATCGAAAGAGACAGAACCACCAGCAACTCCACCAGGCTGAAGCCCGTGCGATGGGTGCTGCGTCGTTCGCGAAGCGTCGAGCGGATCATGCTTGGCCTGTCCGGGATTCTCGCTCAGAAGGGGGTGGGGTCGGGGGAGTGGTTATCCGTCCTGTCAATGTTCAATACGCCAAAGCGGTGTGCGAGGGATACGAAAGGAGAATGAGTTTTCACGGACCTGTCCGCAACGCCCGCCACGCCCGAGAAATGGGGATTTGGGCTGGCCTACGGCATTGTGAACCCAAAAAACCGCTCGGCATTTCGATCGAGTTCCGAATAGAAACGATCGGCATCAGGACCGAAAAGGCCACGAATCGCCGCGATCTTCTGTGCGACGTGGACCACGAACTTCGGCTCGTTCGGGCGAATCTTGCGCATCGGCTCCGGTGTAAGAAATGGTGAATCGGTCTCCACCATCATCCGGTCGGATGGGCAGATCCGCGCGGCCTCTGCGACGCTCGCAGCGCTGGCGAATGTGACCACGCCGGTGAAACTGATCCATGCTCCGAAGTCCAGGACCTTGCGGGCGTCATCCACCGTTCCTGTGAAACAGTGAAACACCATTCGCGAGGGTGGAAACGAGGTCTGCCGAAGCATCGCCAGCAGATCGTCGAACGCGTCGCGGCAGTGCAGGACGAGCGGCTTGTTCAATGCCGGCAGCTCGCTGCGACAGCGCTCGATGAACTCCAGTTGCTCGTCCAGCACGCGCCGCTGCAGATCTCGAGGTGGGTTCGGGTAGTGATTGTCGAGTCCTAACTCGCCCCATGCCAGGCACTTGGGAGACGAGGCGGCGGCCTTGAGATCACTCCAACTGCGCGGCTGATCGCTGTACAAGGGGTGCACGCCGGCAGAGTGCCACAACGAGGGATTCGCCAACGTCAGGTCGCGGGCGTGAAGACTGTCGGCACTGCTGGTGCCGATGGTGATCGCCCCGCGCACGCCGACAGCTGCGGCACCAGCAAGGATCTCAGCCGTGCGGCCCGCGAACTCGGGAAAAGTAAGGTGGCAGTGGGTGTCAAACACGCGTGCACAGCCTAGCAGCGGCGGCCTTTGTTTCTGGCCTGACTGGTGCGTTCGCGCGACTGGGATGCCGAGGCGAGAACCCTCCAATTCCTCACTTGCGGTGATGAATCCGGCGAGTATCATCCGCGCCCCGGAGGCACGGAACGCAGGGAACGAGCGCGGCTTTTGCGCGATTTCAGGTTGTTGAAGCGCCCGGGGCGCGAGCCGGCTGGTTGAACATTTTTCGCTGCATGGATAGGATGCGCACGACTTTGTGAAAAAAGGCACAGACTCCTTCGGCGCGGTCTGATCCCCCCAGATCGCCCGCCGACAGGGTCGTCTGCCCCCGCTCGCAGGCTCTGAACCATGGGTCGATACCACTACGTCTTCCCCAAGTGGAGCAACATGCTCCTGCCGGCCGCGATTCTCGCGGGCCTGACCCTGCCGCTGTACGCCGTGTTCATCGTTGCGTTCGGGTTCAGCCCCAAGACGCTGGAAGTCGGCTTCATGCCGCACCAGCCGGTGCCGTACAGCCACGAGTTGCACGCGGGACAACTGGGCATCGATTGCCGCTACTGCCACAACACGGTGGAGACGAGCGACTTCGCTTCGCTGCCGCCGACGCAGACGTGCATGAACTGTCACACGCACATCTGGAAGGACAGCCCGAAGATCAAGCCGCTCGTGGACAGTTACACCACCGGCCTGCCGGTGCAATGGGAGCGCGTGCATCAGTTACCGGGATACGTTTATTTCAGTCACACAGCCCACGTGACGCGCGGCGTGAGTTGCATCGAATGTCACGGTCGCATCGATCGCATGCCCGAGGTGTACCAGCACGAGCCGTTGAGCATGGGGTGGTGCCTCAACTGTCATCGCGCCCCGGATGCGAATCTGCGCGATCCGAAACTGGTGTTCGACCTGGGATGGGGCCTTGAGCGCGACCGCAAGACTCGCCTGACCGATGGCGCGCATTGGCGCGAGTTCAACAATCTCAACCCCTCACAGGACTGCTCGACATGCCATCGGTGAGTCAGCCCCACACAAGCGATCAGCCGGCGGTTGCCACAGCATGCGGCGCGTCGACTCAAACTGCGGCGCCGGCCGCAGCGCGCGAGGGCAAGAGCTACTGGCGCAGCATCGACGATCTTGCCGACACGCCCGAGTTCCGCGAGTTCGTCCATCGCGAGTTCCCCAATGCCGCGGGCGATCTGCTGGAGTCGACCGATCGCCGTCAGTTCCTCAAGATCATGAGCGCCTCGCTGGCGCTCGCGGGCGCAGGCGGACTGGCAGGTTGCCGGCGCTGGCCTGAAACCAAACTCGCCCCGTACGCGCATCGTCCTGCCGATCGCGCCCCCGGCCATCCCGTTCATTACGCCACGAGCATGGATTTCGCGGGCGTCGGCGCAGGGCTGCTCGTCACCAGTTACGACGGCCGGCCCATCAAGATCGAGGGCAATCCGCAGCATCCGGTCAACCAGGGCGCGACGACGCTGGCGATGCAGGCGGCGATCCTCGACATGTACGACCAGGATCGCAGTCGCCATCCGATCAACGTCGGCAAGGAATCGACGTGGGCCGAGTTCAGCGCCTGGGCGAAATCGCATTTCGATGCGCTCGCCAACGGGCGCAGCGGTGGAACCGGCCTGGCATTCCTTGCCGAGGCAAGTTCCTCGCCCAGCGTGCAGGCGATGAAGCAGCGCGTCGTGGCGCGCTTCCCCAGCGCCACCTGGCACGAGTTCGAGGCGATCCACAATGACAGCGTCGTGCAAGGCGCGACGATGGCGTTCGGCGATGGCGCCTACCGGCTGCTCTACGACTTCTCCGCTGCGAAGACCGTCGTCTCGTTCGATGACGACTTCCTCGGTGCGGGCACGCCGGCGAGCGTGAAATGGACGCGTGATTTCGCCGCCGGGCGCGCCTGCGACAACGGCGCTGAACCGAGCCGGCTGTATTGCGTTGAAGGCATCGTCAGCCTGACCGGCGCGAACGCTGATCACCGCCTCGCAGTCCGCAACAGCGATGTCGCGCGCCTTGTGGCGTGGTTGGCGTCGCAACTGGGCGTGAGCGGAGTGCCCGCATCACTGGCGACGCTCGATGTCAGATCACTTGCTGCCAAGGCCGACCTCGAGAAGGTCATGCAGCATCTGGTGCAGGATCTCAAGGGCCGCGGACCGAGCATCGTGCTGGTGGGCGATCGGCAGCCGCCCGAGGTGCACCTGCTCGGCCACCTGATCAACCGCGCGCTCGGCAATTTCGGCCGCGCCATCACTGCGGCCAAGATCGACGGCGCGCAGGGTCACGTTGCGGCGATCAAGAGCCTCGCTGAGAAGATCAACAGCGGCGCGGTCCAGACGCTGGTCCTTCTCGGCGGCAACCCTGTGTACAACGCCCCCGCTGATCTGGATTTCGCAGGCCTGATCAAGAAGACGCCGACGTGCATTCACCTCTCGGATTACGACGACGAGACATCACGCGCGTGCGCCGCAGCCGGCGGCAGCGGCTGGCACGTGAATCGCGCGCATTTCCTCGAGGCATGGGGTGATGTTCGCGCCGCCGACGGCACGTGGGGCATCACGCAGCCCCTGATCATTCCGATGTTCGATGGCAAGACGGCTGCGGAACTGCTGTCGCTGATCGCCAATGAGCCGGTGACGACCTCGTATGAGATCACGCGTGCGGTGTTCGCAGCGAACGTGAACAGCGGCGTGGTCGGGGATGCTGAAGGCCGCTGGCGCCAAGCGCTGCATGATGGCTTCGTGCAGGGCTCCGGCTTCGCCGCCGGCGCGGCGCCGGAGGTCGTCGGCAGCGATCCCGCGCAGCATTTTGCAGCGCTCGAACAGCGACTCGCGGCTTCCAGCGGCGAGTTCGAGGTCGCCTTCACGCCCGATGCCGGCATCTACGACGGCCGGCTGGCCAACAACGGCTGGCTGCAGGAACTTCCTGATCCGATCGCGAAGCTGACGTGGGACAATGCAGTGATGATCAGCGCCGGGCGGGCCCGTTCGCTGGGTGTCAAGTCCGGCGACATGGTCACGCTGACCGTCGGCGGCAAGAGCGTGACCGCAGCGGCGATGATTATTCCTGGCACGCACAACGACGTCGCAAACCTCGCGCTGGGTTACGGCCGCGGCGAGGCGTGCGGGCGCGTCGGCAAGGATGCGGGCTTCGACTTCTATCCTCTTCGCACCAGCAGCGCGATGGGCTTCGCGCCGGCCACCATCGCCAAGGCGAGCGGCTCATACGTGCTGGCGACGACGCAGGATCACCACCCGATCGATTCGTTCCCGGCGGGTGTTGGCACGCAGGAGCGATTGCCCACGCTCTTCGCCGAGGCCGATCTCGGCCATTACCGCGAGCATCCGGAATTCGCCAAGCATCACACGCACGTGGTGACGCGGCTGAGCCTGTTCCCGGAAGATCATCCGTTCCAGACAGAGATGATCGGAGCCGACGGCGAGTTCGTCGGCGAGTACGCCTGGGGCATGTCGATCGATCTCAACGCGTGCACCGGCTGCAACGCCTGCGTCATCGCCTGCCAGGCGGAGAACAACATCGCCATCGTGGGCAAGGAGCAGGTCAAGCGCGGCCGCGAGATGCACTGGATCCGCATCGACCGCTACTTCAAGGGCAGCGACGAGACCAATCCGTCGGGCTTCGTGCTCCAACCGGTCAACTGCATGCAGTGCGAGAACGCACCGTGCGAGCAGGTGTGCCCCGTCGCGGCGACCACGCACGACGCCAACGGCCTGAACGTGATGGTGTACAACCGCTGCATCGGCACGCGGTACTGCTCCAACAACTGCCCGTACAAGGTGCGGCGCTTCAACTACTTTGACTGGTGGGGTCGCGGGCCGCTGCGCGAGCAGCCGGGCGTCATGCTGCAGGTCGAGCCCGACTACTACCTCAAGGGTCAGGCCAAGGCCGATCCGATGCGGCAGATGGCGATGAATCCTGAAGTCACCATCCGCATGCGCGGCATCATGGAGAAATGCACGTACTGCGTTCAGCGCATCATGCGGGCCCGCATCGATACCAAGAACCAGTGGGTGCGCGACAAGAATCTCAAGCCTGACGATCCCAAGGTTCAGGACCGCAAGGTGCGCATTCCGGACCAGTCGTTCACGACTGCCTGCGCCGCGGCGTGCCCGGCCCGCGCCATCGTCTTCGGCGACCTCAACGATCGCACCAGCAAGATCAAGGCGATGCACAAGCATCCGCGCACCTACGAGATGCTCGAGGAACTCAACACCAAGCCTCGAACCAGGTACATGGCGCGCATCCGAAATCCGGCGTTCAGCGCTGAGCACTCAGGCGAGCAGGGCGGCCACGGAGCGCCGGCCCAGACGACCACCAACACCGGGGGGCACGGGTGATGAGCACAGTGATCATCGACAACACGGTTGACGTGCCCGGCCGCCGCGCGCCGCTGGTGCTGAATCACAGCGATTTCGGATCGGTCACGCGCGACATCTGCCAGGTCAACGAGTCCCCGCGCCCGCCCAAGGCGTGGACGATCGCGTTCGTCATCGCCGCCGCATGGGCCGGGTTCTTCGGCATGCTCATCGGCTACCTGATCTTCACGGGCGTCGGCGTGTGGGGCAACAACAACCCGGTGATGTGGGCATTCGACATCACCAACTTCGTGTTCTGGGTCGGCATCGGCCACGCCGGCACGCTGATCTCCGCCATCTTGTTCCTGTTCCGGCAGAAGTGGCGCACGGGCATCAACCGTTTCGCCGAGGCGATGACGATCTTCGCCGTCATCTGCGCCGGGACGTTCCCGGGCATTCACATCGGCCGCGTGTGGGCGGCGTACTGGCTGTTCCCCATCCCCAACCAGATGCAGATGTGGCCGCAGTTCCGCAGCCCGCTGCTGTGGGACGTCTTCGCCGTCGGCACGTACTTCACCGTGTCGCTGGTGTTCTGGTACATGGGGATGATTCCCGACCTTGCCACTTTACGCGATCGGGCCAACACCAAACTCAAGGCGATCCTCTACGGCCTGTTCAGCCTGGGCTGGCGCGGCAGCAACCGGCACTGGCACCGCTACGAGCGCGCCTACCTGCTGCTGGCGGCCCTCTCCACGCCGCTGGTGCTTTCGGTGCACTCGGTCGTGTCGTTCGACTTCGCAGTGAGCCAGGTGCCCGGCTGGCACACGACGATCTTCCCGCCGTACTTCGTCGCAGGCGCCATCTTCAGCGGCTTCGCGATGGTGGTGACGCTGGCCGTGCCCGCGCGGGCCATCTTCGGCCTGCAGGACTTCATCACCATGCGGCACCTTGAGAACATGAACAAGGTGATCCTGCTGACCGGCTGCATGGTCGGCTTCGCCTACAGCATGGAGATGTTTATCGCGTGGTATTCCGGCTCGATGTACGAGAAGTTCGCGTTCATCAACCGCGCCTTCGGCCAGTACTGGTGGGCGTACTGGATCATGGTTTCGTGCAACGTGATCACGCCGCAGATCTTCTGGTTCAAGTGGGTGCGCACGAGCGTTCCGATCATGTTCGCCGCCAGCCTGCTGGTGAACGTGGGCATGTGGTTCGAGCGCTTCGTGATCATCGTGACCAGCCTGGCCCAGGACTTCCTGCCGTCGTCGTGGGGCTACTACAAACCGACGTGGGTCGACATCTGCATGCTCATCGGCTCCTTCGGCCTGTTCTGCACGCTGTTCCTCCTGTTCATGCGGTATCTGCCGGTGATCGCCATGGCTGAAGTCAAGGGCGTGATGCCGCAGGCCAATCCGCACGCGCATCACGGCGGGCAGCATCATGAAGAGGCCCGGCTGGAGAAGGAGGTGGCGCATGTCTGATGCCAGAAGCGTTCAGCCTGCCGCGTCGGCCCGCAAGCCGAAGACCTACGGCCTGATCGCCGAGTTCACCACCCCGGCCGATATCTATCACGCCGCCGAGAAGGTGCGCGACGCCGGCTTCAAGTGGTGGGATTGCTGCACGCCGTTCCCGGTGCATGGCCTGGACAAGGCGATGGGCATTCGCCCGACGATTCTGCCGGTGCTGGTGTTCTTCGGCGGCCTGACGGGCACGACGCTGGCGATCCTGCTGCAGGTGGTGACCAACGCCACCCGCATCGATCTGCCGTTCCTGTTCCTGCACGGCTACAACTTCATGATCTCGGGCAAGCCGTTCATCTCGGGCGCGGCGTTCGTGCCAGTGACCTTCGAATTGACCGTGTTGCTCGCGTCCCTGAGTTCATTCGGGCTGATGCTGCTGCTGAACGGCCTGCCGCGCCTGTACCACCCGCTGTTCAAGAGCGTGCGCTTCGCCCGCGCGACCGATGACCGGTTCTTCCTGGTGATCGAGGCTCGCGATCCCAAGTTCCAGCAGCAGCGCACGGAGGAATTCCTGCGCTCGCTTCATCCTGCCGCGATCGAGACCGTTGAGGCTTGAGAGATTCCATCGTCCGCCAGATCCAACCCTCTGACCTCTGACCCTTCTGATCACATGCCCAAAGGCATCATCTATCTTCTGATGATCGGAGCCATCCTGGCGATGATCCCGCCAGCGCTGATCGCCAAGACGCGCTCGGTGCAGAGCCCCGCGCGCCGCATCCACATCAACCTGGACATGGATCTGCAGGGCCGGTTCGGACCGCAGGATCCCAACGGGCTGTTCGCCGACGGGCGGGCCATGCGCGCGCCGGTCGAGAACACGCTGGCGCGCGAGGACTACGCCCTGCAGGCTGATGATCACTTCTATCGCGGGGTCGTGGGCGGCGCCGATGGCAAGCCCGCGTGGGCGACGACCTTCCCCGCGCAGTCGCACGTCGACATCACTTTCATCAAGCGCGGGCAGGAGCGATTCAACATCTATTGCCGGCCGTGCCACGGCTTCGCCGGCTACGGTGACGGCATCGTCAACGCCCGAGCCCAGTCGCTGATGGTCACTGGACAGGGCGGCACGACCTGGGTGCAGCCCAAGAGCCTGCACGAGCAGGCCATTCGCGAGCAGCCGGTGGGACAGATCTTCAACAGCATCACCAACGGCGTGCGCAACATGGCCGGCTACGCCTCGCAGGTGCCACCGGCGGATCGCTGGGCCATCGTGGCGTACGTTCGATCGCTGCAGTTGAGCCAGCACGCATCGCTGGAGGATGTGCCCGCCGATCAACGCAGCGAGATGCCGTTCATCAAGTTGCCGCAGCACCTTCGCCCGCAGCCGTGACCGCACAGGGATTTTCGACCCTCTGACTTCTGACCTCTGAACTTCTCCCATGGCCGCCACCGCTCAAACCGCTTCGCTTCCCGAAAATCGTCTCGGCTCACTTGCCGGGATGGTGTGGCGTCCGGCCGCACTTGCTGGCGGCGTGCTGCTGGTCATCTCGGCGCTGTTGCCGCTGATCCCCGCCTTCGGCCTGACGTGGGATCGCTTCTTCCGCTCGTACCTCTTCGCGTTCGAACTGATGCTGAGCCTGTCGCTGGGCGCCTTGTTCTTCGTCGTCCTGCAGCATTGCGTCAAGGCCGGCTGGAGCGTCGTGGTACGCCGCATCGCCGAGGCCGTCGCGGGCAACCTGATGTGGATCTGGGTGTTCTTCATTCCCGTTGCGATCGGGATGAAGAGCGACCTGCTCTATGCCTGGACGCACTTGCCGGCCGAGAAGGCGACGGCGGCCAAATACCAGTATTACCTCACGCCGTGGTTCTGGCTCATTCGGGCTGCAGTGTTCCTGTTCGTCTGGGCGATGATCGCGCGATTCTTTGTCCGCACGTCGATTGCGCAGGACGCCACGGGCGAAGTCAGCCTGACGAGGCGCATGGAACGGGCCGCGCCGGTCGCGATGGTGCTGTATGCCCTGACGCAGTCGTACGCAGCGATGGACTGGGTAATGAGCCTCGACAGCGAGTGGTTCAGCACGATGTTCCCCGTGTATTTCTTCGCGGCCAGTTGCTGCGGCTTCTTCTCGCTGCTGATCCTGCTGTGCGTCAACCTGCAACGCATGGGGCGCGTGACGCACGAAATCACGCCCGATCACTACCAGGACATGGGCAAGCTGCTGTTCGCCTTTGGCATCGTGTTCTGGGCGTACATCGCCTTCAGCCAGTACATGCTCATCTGGTACGCCAACATTGCCGAGGAAGTGCCGTTCTATCTCACCCGCCAGGCCAGCGGCTGGCTGGGCATAAGCCTGCTGCTGCTGTTCGGCCACTTCGCCGGACCGTTCGTGGGGATCATCTCGCGACATCCCAAGCGCAGACCCGCGACGCTCGCGCTGGCGGCGACGTGGATGCTCATCATGGCCGTCGCCGACATGTACTGGCTCGTCATGCCCGACGTGCCCGATGCGCTCGTACACGATGCCCGGACATACAGGGAGTTCATGGCGACAGCGACCGGTGAGGTCGTCGGCTGGCATCCGAGCATCCTCGACCTGACCTGCGTGTTGGGCTTGGGGTCACTGCTGATAGCCGGCGCGTTCCATCGCCTCGGATCCTGCAGCCTCATTCCCGAGCACGATCCGCGCCTCCACGAAAGCCTCGCGTTCGAGAACATCTGACCCTCAGGTCTTTGCCCATGCACGAAGTCTACGAACACAATCCCGGCGATCACGAAGATCCGTTGCCCGGCCCCACATGGATTCTCGGCATCCTCGGCTCGGTGCTGCTGGGCGTGGTGGTGCTGGGCGTGACGGCGCTGTTCTTCAACGCCGACGAGCGCATGATCTCCGACAAGACGCAGACCGCGACCTATCCGCAGTTCGAAACGCTGAAGGAAGAGCAGCTCGCCAAACTCCAGGGACCGCCGCGCAAGGTCGAGGTGAACGAGAACGACAAGGTCGTTGAGACCGTCGTTATCCCCATCGACCTTGCGATGCAGAAGGTCGCTGAGCGCGCTACCAGCGCACCGGCCGCCGGCGCGACCTCCCGTACGCCCTGATCCCGTACACGACGCTTCACATGAATGCTCGCACGCACAACTCACCGCTCGGATGGCTGGCCCTTGCCGGCGTGTCGATGGCGGCGCTGTGCGCGAACGTGGCGTCCGCGCAGACTCCGATGACGGCTGAAGATCTGCCGGCGGAACTCGAGGGCGTCACCATCACCGAGCACCTCAACGAGAAGGTCCCGCTCGAACTGACGTTCACCGACGAGTCTGGCGATCACCACCGCCTCGGCGAGTACTTCGCGCAGGGCAAGCCGGTGATCCTCGTGCCCGGCTACTACCGCTGCCCGATGCTGTGCGACCTGACGCGCAGCGGCCTGGTCGAGGCGATGAACGAACTCGACTGGTCCGCCGGCGAGCAGTTCCTCGTCCTGTTCGTGAGCATCAATCCCGACGAAGAATCCGACGTCGCCTCGGTGAAGAAGGAAGCGTACCTCACGCAGTATCAGCGAGAGAGCGCCAAGAACGGCCTGCACTTCCTCACGGGCGACAGCCAGTCGATCAAGCATCTGACCGACGCCGTCGGCTTCGGCTATCGCTATGACCCGAAGGCCGACGAATACGCGCACACGGCGACGATCATGTTCGTCACGCCCGACGGTCGCCTGTCGCGCTACATGAACAACACGGTGTTCCAGTCGCGTGATGTGCGCCTGGCGCTGATCGAGGCCTCGCAGGGCGCCATTGGCTCGCCGATGGAGAAGTTCCTGCTGTTCATGTGCTACCACTACGACCCGCTGCGCGGCAGTTACGCCGCGAGCGCTTGGAAGATCATGCGTCTGGGAGCCGCGGCGACCGCACTTCTGCTGGCCGTGGGTCTTGGACTGTTGTGGTGGCGCGGCAGCAACTGGGAGGCGGCCGGCGCGGGCGCCGTGGCCGGAGCCGACGCCGCCACCGGTCACGTTCAGAGCAGTCCCCAAACGGATTAGGAATGTCCACCAGCAGACTCATCGCTATCGCCCTCATCGTGCTGACCATCCTCGGCGGCATTGCGCTGGTCATTGCCGGCGACACCATGTGGTTCCCGCGCAAGGCGTCCACTGTTGCGCCGCAGATGGACCTGGTGTTCAACATCATCACGTGGATTTCGATCTTCTTCTTCGTGCTGATCATGGTGGTGATGTTCTGGTTCGCGGGCGAGTACCACACCGGCAGGCAGGCCAAGGCCACCAGCGATGTCACGCACAACACGCCCTTGGAACTGACCTGGACGATCATCCCGCTGATCCTGGTTATCGCGATCTTCTACGTCGGGCTCGAGGGCTACCTGAACCTGCGCGTCGCGCCCGTCGGCGCCTACGACGTCCGCGTCACGGCCCAGAAATGGTCGTGGCTGTTCGAACATTCCAATGGCGCGTCCGAGGCCAACGTCCTGCGCGTGCCGCTCAACCGGCCCGTGCGGTTGCTCATGCAATCCAAGGATGTGCTGCACGCCTGCTTCATTCCGGCGTTCCGGGTCAAGCAGGACATCGTGCCCGGCCGCATCAGCACGATCTGGTTCGAGGCGAAGGAGGCTGGCGAATTCGACCTGTTCTGCGCCGAGTACTGCGGCAAGGACCATTCGATGATGCGCGCGAAGGTGATCGTGAAGCCGGAGGCCGAGTTCATCGCGGATTTGAAGGAAGCAGCGGAACTGCACAAGAAGCTGTCGGACTCGGAGTTGGCCCAGTACGCCATGAGCAAGCTGTACGTTCGCTGTCAATCATGCCACTCGCTCGATGGCAAGCGCGGCACCGGGCCATCATGGCGCGAGACCAATGCGAACTGGAACAAGGAGCGCGTTTTCAAGGATGGGAACAAGGAAGTTGTGAACGAGAACTACATCCGCGAGTCGATTCTCAATCCGGGCCTGCACATCGTCGAGACGTTCACAAACGCCATGCCCACGTTCAAGGGGCAATTGGACGATCGCCAGATCGCCGCCCTTACCCTCGCCATCAAGAATCTGCAGCACTTCGACAACGCCGGCAAACTCAAGGCCGGCGAGGCGATCGACTGGCAGATTCCAGGCGGCTTCCCCGGCCTGTACGGAGGCGATGGCTCCGTGCCGGCAAACGGCGGCGCCGCCAGCAGTCCCGCAACAATTCCGCCATCGAACACACCTTGACGACTGACGAGGCTTCGCCCGACCTCCGATCCCTGACCTCTGACTCCTGTCCCTGTCATGACCACACTGGACATCTCCAAGCCCCTGCACCCGACGATCGGTGAGGACAACTACCTCACCCACACGCGCGGGATTCTCTCGTGGCTGTTCACGCTCGATCACAAGCGCATCGGCGTGAACTACCTCGTGTGCGTGCTGACCTCGTTCTTCTTCGGCGGCATGTTCGCGCTGCTGGTGCGCACCGAACTGCTCACGCCGGGCAAGACCATCGTCGAACAGGACGCCTACAACCAGTTCTTCACGCTGCACGGGGCGATCATGGTGTTCCTGGTGATTATCCCGTCAATTCCGGCGGCCCTGGGCAACTTCGTCCTGCCCATCATGCTCGGCGCCAAGGACGTCGCCTTTCCGCGACTCAACCTCATGAGCTGGTGGCTGTGGGTCACCGGCGCGGTCTTCTTCGTCGGCTCGCTGTTCACTGGCGGCCTTGACACTGGCTGGACGTTCTACACGCCGTACTCCATCGACAAGGGTTCGGCGATGGGCGGCGCGGTGTCGGCCCTCATGGGCGTGTTCATTCTCGGCTTCAGCTCCATCTTCACCGGACTGAACTTCATCGTCACGATTCACCGGCTGCGGCCGCCGGGCATGACCTGGTTCCGCATGCCGCTGTTCCTCTGGGCCATCTACTCCACGGCGATTCTGCAGGTGCTGGCCACGCCGGTCATCGGCATCACGGTGGCGCTGCTCATGTTCGAGCGCACCTTCGGCATCGGCATCTTCGATCCGAAACTCGGCGGCGACCCCGTGCTGTACCAGCACTTCTTCTGGTTCTACAGCCACCCGGCCGTCTACATCATGATCCTGCCGGGCATGGGCATCATCAGCGAACTCATCGCGGTGCACAGCCACAAGCACATCTTCGGCTACCGCTTCATCGCGTTCTCGTCGGTGGCCATCGCGATCTTCTCGTTCCTGGTGTGGGGCCATCACATGTTCACCAGCGGCCAGAGCCCGTTGATGAACGCGATGTTCAGCGCCATCACCTTCTCGGTCGCCATCCCGTCGGCGGTGAAGGTCTTCAACTGGGTGGCGACGATGTACAAGGGCTCGATCAGCCTGAACACGCCCATGCTCTATGCCATGGCGTTCCTGTTCATCTTCTCCATCGGCGGCCTGACCGGCCTGCACCTGGGGACGCTCGCGGTCGACATCCACCTGCACGACACCTACTTCGTCGTCGCGCACTTCCACTACGTGATGATGGGCAGCGCGCTGATCGCGATGATCGGCGGCCTGCACCACTGGTGGCCCAAGATGACCGGCAAGATGTACAACGAGAATCTCGGCCGACTCGCGTGCGCGCTTGTGTTCATCGGCTTCAACGTCACCTTCTTCACGCAGTTCTTCCTGGGCACCAAGGGTGGAACGCGCCGCTCATGGGACTACCTGCCGGAGTTCCAGGTCTACCACATCATCTCGACGATCGGCTCGTACATCCTCGCGATCGGGTTCTTCCTCACGGCCGGCTACCTCATTCACTCGCTGTTCCGCGGCAAGAAGGCGCCGGCCAATCCATGGGGCGGCCGCAGCCTCGAATGGCAGTGCGCCTCGCCGCCGCCGCATGACAACTTTGCCACCACACCTACGGTGGGCGACTGTTACGACTTCTCGACCGTGGAATGGGACGAGAAGCAGGGCACGTTTGTCGTGCACGGCGAAGGCCAGCCGTCTCCCGCGCATTCGCATCACTGACCTTTGACACTGAACCCGCCAACCCCCGGCAAAGCCCGGGGGCCAACGGAAAGCCCATGACAACGCTTCACGCACATGACGCCGCTCACGGCCACGATGATCATCACGATCATCCGCCGCACCTCGCGCACCACTGGGACAATCCCAAGCAGCAGTTCGAGGCCGGCAAGCTCGGCATGTGGCTGTTCCTCGCCACCGAAGTGATGCTCTTCGGCGGGCTGTTCTGCGGATACTCGGTGTATCGCCACAACCATCCCGAGGTCTTCGCCTACAGCAGCCACTACCTCAACACGACGCTCGGGGCCACCAACACCTGCGTGCTGATCCTCTCGAGCCTGACCATGGCGTGGGGCGTCACTGCGGCCCAGCAGAACAAGATCGGTCTGCTCAAGTTGATGCTGGTGCTCACGCTGATGGGCGCCGCGACGTTCCTCGTCATCAAGTACTTCGAATACACCCACAAATTCCACGAGGGCCTGTTCCCGGGCATCAAGTTCTACGAGAAGCCCGGCGAGCATTCGCACATGTGGGTCAATGTCGACTCCGCGCCCCCGGGCGCAGCGGAGCACGCAGCGACGACCGAGACAGCCCCAGCGGGCGCGCCGGCGTCCGCCGACCAGTTGCACGCCGCATCAGGCGGCGCGGCTCCGGCCAGCGCGCCGGCGTTCGAGATCCAGACCGTCTCGATTACCCCTGGCACAGGCGCCGCGTTGCCGCCGGCGGAAGCGTCGACCGTGTTGCCGGCCGCAGCCGGCCCTGCCGGACTCGGAACCGGCGAGGCGATCGCCATCCCCGAGGCTGAACTGCTGCGCGATCGCCACCCGGCCCACATGCAGCCGCTGCAGGACCCTACCCGCCCCGCGAACATGCACATGTTCTTCAACATCTATTACATGATGACCGGTCTGCACGGCATTCACGTCGTGATCGGCATGATCGTCATCACCTGGCTGCTGGTGAAGACATTCAAAGGCCAGTTCTCCAGCGAGTACTTCACGCCCGTCGACCTGGGCGGGCTGTACTGGCACGTGGTCGATCTGATCTGGATCTTCCTGTTCCCGTTGTTCTATCTGATCTGAGCGTTCAGCATCTGAAGACTTTCATGGCGCACGAACACCCAACTGAACCCGATCACGGCGGCCATCATGGCGTCGGCCACGTCGTCTCGCCGAAGATCCTCATCGCCACCGCTGCCGCGCTGCTGGTGCTCACGGGCATCACCGTGACCGCGGCCAAGGTCGCCTTCGAGGAAGTCGAGATGCACGAATTGACGATCATCGTCGCGCTGAGCATCGCGCTCATCAAGGCCAGCCTGGTGTGCCTGTTCTTCATGCACCTCAAGTGGGATCGACCCTTCAACGCTTTCGTGCTGGTCACCTCGCTGGCCCTGGTGGTGCTGTTCATCGGCTTTGCACTGACCGATTCGTCGGAGTACAAGACCGAAGTCAACGCCTACGTCGGCACGCTGCCCGGCGGCGAGACGCCCGAGGTGAAGGCCGAACTCGACAAGTTGCCGCCGCCGCTGACCGGAGCGGCCCGGCAGGAGCACGCCGCCAACTCCGGCGGCGCGGCGGGCGAGAGCGGCGCGGCACATTGAGGGCTCGTGCATCCGTGCTGTTGGCGCGCCGAACTCCCTTTCACGATCGCCAATCAGGAATCCGGGCGGGCAGGTTCGGGATGGGGCTGTTCCTCACGTCGCTGGGAATCCTCTTTGGCGTGACGCTGATCGCGTTCCTCGTGCTGCGCCTGCAAATCGGCCGCGCGTGGCCCGACCTTCCGCCGCTGCCGCGCATCCTCTGGATCAGCACGTCAGTGATCGTGCTCAGCAGCGCGACGATGCAGTGGGGGCTCTCGTCGATTCGTCGCGGCCGAGGCGGCGTGCTGTCCGTCGCGATGCTCCTGACGCTGGCCCTGGGCTTTGCGTTTCTCGCGCTGCAGTCGCTGGCGTGGCTGCGCTGGCTCGCGCCTGCGGTCGAGCGCTGGAATCAGTCGGAGGAATGGCGCTTCGCGCTGACGAGCTTCTATCTGTTCACAGCGCTGCACGCGCTGCACGTGGTCGGCGGCCTGCTGCCGATGACGCTGGTGACGTGGCGCTCGCTGCGGCCGGGCCGCTACAGCGCTACCGATCACGCGGGCGTGCACCTGTGCGCGATGTACTGGCACTTCCTTGCGGTCGTCTGGCTCGTGCTGTTTGCGACGCTGATGATCGGCGTGTGATGGACGAGGCGCAGCCGCCGCTCGCGTCAATCTGGGCGCTTGCGGCAACATGGGCGAATGTGAATGTCCCGCGATCTGTCGCGAACGTGCGCGATTCCTCTTTCATCACCCATCAATTCTGACGACGATGCGCACGTACTTCTGCACCGGCGCGGTGCCCGCAAGGGCCCGCGCCGGGCTTCGTTTCATGGCAGTCCGCGAACGCCAAGGTCAGCCGCCTTGCTGCGGCTGGAACAACTCATCCTGCGGATGCATCGCGTGCCAGGCGAACCAGAACGCGTTGAACGTCAGCATCGGCGGATCGAGCGGGTCGCTCGCGACGCGCAACGTGCCCGCATTCCGGTCGCCGATGAATCGCAGCCTTCTGCCGCCGAGCGTGTCCTGCCATTCGACCAGTCCCGCGAGTTCGCCGGTCATCGGCGTGGCGTGGTCGAGCACGTACGGCAGTGGATACACACGTGCGGATTCGCTGGTCACAACCGCCAGCACGCGCGTCTTGAGATCGAGCGAGTCGGTTGGCGGCATCGGCGACACCGGAAACAGGATCTTCGGCGAGCGGAAGTACTGCGTCGGCGCCGCATCCTTGTAGCGCTCGAACATCGACAGGTCGCGATTGACCACCGTGGTGTCGGGATGCCGCGCGCTCCAGTCGGCCCACGTCACGACCTCGCTGGGAATGATCGTCAACGATGACTGCAGCGTCGCGCTGCTGCCGGAGATGGGCCGGCCGGTCAGTTGGCACCACAGCGATTCGTTGCCGCCGCCGACCTCCGACGCATCGGGGCTCGTGCGCGTCTGGTTGATGTCGTACATCAGCAGGTTCGAGTTGTAGACCAGGCCGCTGGCCCCGAAGACGGCCGTCCCCTGCAGCGGCGGATTCACGCGGCGGTCGAACACGACCGCGCTGGCGCACGGCCAGTGATACGTCACGACGATCGGCGTGCCAGCGAGCACGTCGTTGATGATCTCGTGCACGTACAGCACGTGCAGCGGATAGGCGCGCGACTCGCCGTCGATCTCGACGCCGATGATGATATCAGACGGTACGAGATACTTGCCGTATGGCGGATCATTGGTCCGCTGCATGGCTTCCCAGCGCTGTTCGGGCGGCACATCGGTGGTCGGTCCGCTGTGCGCGGCCTGAAGCATCACCGGCACCATGCCGCGATGCAGCATCGCCGGCGCAATGAGATCGCGCGGCACGCTGAGATTCGAGAGGTCGAACTTGAACGACTCGATGGTCTTGCCATCGCCGGGCGGCCTGACGCTCGCTCCGACCATGCGCATCACCGCTCCGCGCAGGGCCCAGCCGGCGATGAGCAGGCACACCATCAGCGTAAGGAGGATGACCCAGCCGCCGGAGGCGAAGGTGAAGAGGCGGTCTGGCCGATTGCCGATTGACGATTGACGATTCACGATCGTCACGCCAGAGGTCCGCGATCGATCACCAGCAGCGCCAGCAGCAGCGGCAGGTAGGCGATCGAAGCGACAAACAGCGCACGGGCGTGATCGTCGCGGTGCGTGCGATGCAGCCGGACGCTCAGCGCCAGCAGCCACAGGCCCAAGGCCAGCGAGCCGATCGCCGCGGCGATGCCCGCGACATTCAGCAGCGTCGCCAGCAAACCCAACGGAATGAGCATGAGGCTGGTAATGACGATGACCTTGGTGGTGATGCGTCCATCGCGATCGAGTACCGGCAGCATGGCGAAGCCGCCGCGTTCGTAGTCCGCCCGGTACAGCCACGCCAGCGCGAAGAAGTGGGGGATCTGCCAAACAAAGAGGATCGCGCCGAGGATCCACGCGCCGAAATCGAGCCGGCCCGCCGCCGCGACCCAGCCAATCATCGGCGGAATCGCGCCGCACACGGCGCCGACGATTGTGTTCAAGGTGCTTCGCGACTTCAGCGGCGTGTAGGCGAGCACGTACAGGACGATCGTGAGCAGCGCCAAGCCGGCGGCCTGCAGATTCACTCCCAGTGCGAGCATGCACAGGCCCGCGTAGCCCATGAGCGTCGCAGCGATGAATGCGTGCAGCGGGCTCATCGAACCCGAAGGCAGCGGCCGGTTCTCTGTGCGATGCATGCGAGCATCGCGGCGAATCTCCCACAACTGGTTGAACGCACTGGCGCAACCGGCTGCGAGGGCGGTGCCAAGGATGGTCCACAGCAGCCGCGGCCAGTCGAACTCGCCGCGCGTGCCCAGGATGAAGCCGACGGCGGTGGTGACCAGCACCAGCGCGCTGAGGCGAGCCTTGGTCAGTTCGAGATACAGGGTCAGCAACCCGCGCCGGGGCGCGGCGACAGCCAATGGCGTGGTCGTCAGTTCAGGCAGCGATGGCGGCGCTGAGGTGAGCGTGGTCATCGGATCGAGGCAACGGAAATGGAGCGAGAGTATAGCCTCACGACCGGCTTTGTGAAAAAAATCACAGAGTCGTCCTCGACTCGGAACGGCCCCGCGATATCGTGCCGCCAAGCTGGCCAATCGCGGCTGATAGAGAGACGGTGGAGAGCACGCACGTGACGAACGCACCATCTGAATCCGTGTACGCAGCGCGGCGATCAGGTGCCGTCGCTCGCTCACTTGCCCTGGGCTACGGCGGCGCCGTCGCCATGTGGGCCCTCGCGTATGTCGCGATGATGAATCCGGGCCCGATCATCGGCGAGGCGCTCTTCGCGCTGACGCTGGCGTGCGCGATCGTCGCGGGATTGATGGCCGGCCGCGGGCGGCTGCCAGGCGAATCAGGCTGGGCGGCGGGCGCGAAGGCCGGATTCATCATCGCCACCGTGAACATGCTTCTGATCGGTTCGCTCATCGGCGGCGAATCGCGCGGCGAACGGTTGATGCAGGCGCTCATCTGGATCGCGGCCAACTACGTCGTCACGATCGGGCTCGCCGCTGCGGGCGGCGCGATTACGACAACGCCACGGAGTGGGAATCGCGACTGGTTCAGTATCTTCACGCGCGTCGCGGCGGCGACCGTGTTTCTGTTGCTGATCACCGGCGGCCTGGTGACCGGCCTCGAAGCCGGGCTCGCCGTGCCCGACTGGCCCAAGTCCTTCGGCCACAACATGCTGCTCTATCCGCTGTCGCAGATGACCGGCGGCGTGTTCTACGAGCATGCGCATCGCCTGTACGGCATGCTCGTGGGCGTGACGGCGATCACGCTTGCGTTCAGCGTGCTCTTTCTGGATGAACGCCGCTGGGTGCGAATCCTCGTTTTCGTCTACTTGGCGATGGTGTGCGTGCAGGGCTACATGGGCGGCACTCGCGTCACCGAAACCAGCGTGCCACTGGCGATCGTGCATGGCGTCTTCGGCCAGGTGGTCTTCGCGACTGCGTGCGCGATCGCCGTCACGACTTCGCCGAGGTGGCGTCTCCGCCGGGACCCTGCGACGACGCCAGCGGCGAAGACCGATCGCACGTGGTCCACCGTCCTGGTCTGCGGATTCCTTGTGCAACTGGCGCTGGGCGCGATGTATCGCCACACGCTTCACGTGCACGTGCTCTACACGCACATCCTCTGGGCGTTGTTCGTACTCGGCATGGTGATCTTCGTCGGCGGGCGCGCCTGGCGAGGCAATCCGGCAGCGACGGCTGACGATCAGCGCCTGCTCATGAAGTTCGGCAAGGCGACGCTGCACACATCGGGCCTGCAGATCGCGCTGGGAGTGGTGGCGATGATCGCGGTGCTCTCGCGCGGCTCGGCGCCGCCGGCGACCTCGGGCACCGCCACGCCCATCGGCACGATTCCATTGTGGGAGATCGTATTCACGAGCGCGCATCAGGCCATTGGCGCGCTGCTTCTGGCGATGGCCACGATGCTGATGCTCTGGACGCGGCGAGCAGTGCCCGCGAAGGTCCACGCCTAGTCGTACGCGCGCGACGGCGTGGAATACTCGGGATGATTCTTGACGAACACCGCCAGCAGCTCCTGATCGATCCGCTTGCGCAACTGCGGGCTGGCAATGGATCCATGATCGCGATCAGGCACGATCTCGATGACGGCATCGCTGGGCGGATCGAGTTTCGCCAGCGACTCTTTCAACTGTCGCGTGGCGCCTTCGAGGTAGAAGGTGTCGACCGCGCCCATGTGCACGTGAATTTTGCCCGCGAGTTTGGGCGCGAGCGTCGGCCAGCGTTCCTCTACGATCAGGCGGATGTCATACTTCTTCCATGCCTGCGCCGTCGATGGAATGACCTTGCCTGTCTGGCGGTCGTACAGCGGCGCGGGCAGGCCATCCTCGCCCTTCGGAGAGAAGACCCATTCGAATGAGCGCAGTTGCCCGCCTTCGCCGTAGGGGATTTCCATCTTTGCGAAATCCTCGTACCAGATCAGCACGCGGTCGCCATCGCGAGCCAGCGGCCGCTTGACGCCTTTCTCATCGACGTACATGTTCGCGCCGGGCTTGTACAGGTCGATCTGCTGGAAGTCGGTGAAGGTGACCGGATCGGGCGCGATGGACCACACGCCGCCGAAGACATCGGGGTACGCCACCTGGAGCCAGAGGCTGGACCAACCGCCCGAGGAATGGCCGGAGAGGAATCGCGCGGTGGGAGCGGCGACCAGCCGGAAGCGCTTCTCAAGTTCGGGAATGAGTTCCTCCACCAGGGCCCGGCCGCGAGGGCCGTTATTGGCCGAATCAGCGAAGACGTGGTGGCCGCCTAGGCACGAGGGATCGAGCACGACGCGCACGATCTGGTCGCTGAAGCCGGTGCGCTCCCACACGCTGGCCATGTAGTACGCCTCCGAGGCGTCGGAACCGAAGCCGCCGATCCAGTACAACGCGGGGTAGCGGCGATCGGTGAACTTGTCGTAATCCTTCGGCAGGATCACGATGGCCCGCATGGTGATGTCGCGCGCATGGAAGTACGAAAGCATGTCTGACTTCATCTGCACGACCTTGATGCGATCGGTCTCGCGCAGGGGCTGAACGATGAGCGTCTGATCGATGCGGAGGTCCACCGCGCCGGACGTGGCCCCATCGAGTTTTCGCCGCAGGGTGGTCGAATAGCCGTCGCCGGCGCCTCCGCCGATGCTGGGCGAATCGAGGTTGCGGCGCATCACCGCCTGCACGCTCCACTCGCGGGCCTCGAGCGTGCTCAGGGGTCCCGGGTAGGCGATGGCCTTGTCATCGAAGATCAGCGGCGTGTCGGGCTTCCAGTCCTTGACATCCACAGCGAAGAAGGGCGCGGGGCCGAACCACGACGGGCCGTTGCGCGGCTCGCCCGGCCCGGCGCCGAACATGAGGTACACGCGGCCGGTGTACGAGTCACATACGCTCGGCGCGTAGGTGAGACTGAAGGTGAGGGGAGCCGCCGCCGGCCGCGCGTCCTGCGCGTGCGCAGGCCGGATTACAACGGCAGCGACGACAACAAACAACAGGGCGGCAATGCGCATGATCGCGAAGCGTATCCATTCACCCCCGGCTCTGCCGAGGATCGGCCTGCGTCATTCCTTCGTCGGCTTGATTGTCTCCTGCAGCGCCAAGACGCAATACGCGGTGACGAGGGCAGGATCGCCTTCCATCCAGCGATCGGCCTCGTTGCTCCACGAGCCATCGTCCTTCTGCCGCTTCACGATGGCGTCGATGAGTTCCACGCGCCAGTTGTGCTTGTTGCCTTTGTCGTCGGCGATCTCATCCTGCTGGGCGACAAACAGCGCGCGGGAAAGGGTGTGGTAGTAGTAGTACAGGCCCTGGCCGCCGACGCCGGGGTTCTCATCGAACGTCCAATGTGTGCGCAGCCAGTCGAAGGCAGCCCGCACGCGCACATCGTCAGCCGAAAGACCGGCATACAGCATGCTCTTGAAGCCGGCGTAGGTCATCGAGCCATACGAGCGAAGCGAGCGAGGCTCGTCGGCGGCGATCTTCTCACCGTAGCGTCCTTCGCCCGCCGCCTCGCTGCCCATGCTTTCGCCGCCATTGGCCGGCGAGTAGATGAATCCGCCATCGTTGCCTGCCCACGGCGCGCTGTTGGTGGCCTTGAGATTCTGCGTACGCGACGCGAAGGACAGCGCCTTCTGGAAAGCGGGCTCATCGGGCGAGAGGCCTGCGTCGTAGAGCGCATCGAGCATCATCTGCGTGTTGGACAGGTCCGGACGCTGGCCGTTGCCGTAACCCGCGCCGCCGAACCAGTCCTGCTGGGCGCTGACCCCCTCGCCTTGCTCCCATTGATTGACCTGCAGCCAAGCCAGTCCCTCGACAAGAGCATCGTGCGTGTCGGTATCGCCCACCGCCGCCAGCGACGACACGACCGCCGACGTGATGTAATTGGCCTGGTTGCCTTCGGCGAACGAGCCGTCGGGCTGTCGCGCCGAAACAAGCACAGCCAACGCGCGGGCGAGTTTCGCATCCTGCTTGAGGTCGATTCCCTGCTGGATGAATCCCTTGAGCGCCAGCGCGGTGATGGCGACAGCCACCGGGCTTGGCTTGTCGGGTTCGTTGGTCGGAGCGGCCTGAGATTTGGGGCTCCAGTATCCGGATTTGGACTGGGTCGAGCGCAGATACTCGAGGCCGCGCTTGATCGCGTCCTGCGCCTTGGCGAACGATTCGGCGCTCAGCGGGACTTGCTCGGCTTTGGAAGCCGTGCGATGCACGGGCGGATGCGGCGCCACCACCTTCTGCGGCAGCGGGGGCGGATCGTACTGCGTGACCTTCTCGGGCTTGATGCGCGGATCGAGCGGCTTGGTCGGCGGCTGATAGATGGGGCCCGACGATTGCTTGGAATCCGCGGCTGGCGGGGGCGCGGTGCCGGCGGGATCCTGCTTCGCCACGGCGAGCGAAGCGGCGACGATCATCGGGGCGGCAAGCAGCAGGGCGGCACGTATGCGATCAGGCATCAGTCAGTCCTCCGGAGATTGCGGTGACTGTATGAACCGGCTCGTCGGATGACCAGTTGCGATGCGAATCCAGCCCGTTTGCCAGCATTCCGCTGGCGAAGGGCGGGCCGGCGTGCCATTATGCAAGGATCTGATGTCCGAATCACGCCGGCCAAGCCGCGATCGCCGCTCCAAACCGGATTTCTCGTTTCGAGCGCCTCCGGAAGGGGGTGTCGAGCCCTATGCGCTTGGTGAATCGCGCATCGCCGCCCCGTCTTTGCCGGGCGAAGTCATTGCCATCGAATCCATCGATGAACTCATCGATCGGCTTGCCGCGGATCTGGTGATTCACTCCGAGAACTGCGTGCGCGAGTTCGGCGATTTCCACCTGGCGCTGTCCGGGGGCAGGACGCCCCTGCCGCTCTACGAGCGGCTGATGTACGACCCCAATTGTCGCCGGCTGCCGTGGCGACGAACGCACCTGTGGCTGGTGGATGAGCGCTGCGTGCCGTTCGACGATGCCTCCTCGAACTTCCGAGCCATTGACGAGACGATCGTCGATCACTCCGACATTCCGCGGGAGCAGGTGCATCCGATCTTCGCGCTGGGAGATCGGGCCGACGAGCAATACGAGGCGGAGCTGCGCGAGAACCTTGCCTGGCGCGAGAAAGGGCAGGATCGGCTGGACTACGTTCTGCTGGGGATGGGAGCCGATGGCCACACCGCCAGCCTGTTTCCGCACACCGAACCGCTGCGCGAGCGGCAGCGGCTGGTGCGATTCAACGTCGCTCCCGACGCCACGCCGAGCAAACGCGTCACGATGACCTATCCGCTGATCAACTCCGCGCGCTTTGTGGCGGTGATGGTGACCGGTCGCGCGAAGGCGGCGACGCTGCAGCGCGTGGGCGACGCCGACCTTGGAACTGACGACCTGCCCATCAAGGGAGTCGATCCCAGCAGCGGCGAATTGCGCTGGTATCTTGATGCAGAAGCGTGTGGGGCGGAATCGGAATCGCCGAAACGCTGAAACGCCGAATACCCGGGAGCTGGATGCTTGTTCGCCTCGAGCCGACCATCGATCTGGCCGATGGATTTGGACTTCCTGGCCGTGTGCGCTAGCGTTCAATCCACCATGATCAAAACCGGAAAGGTCACTGATCGGCGCGCGATTCGCTTCGGACGGATGGAAGACATCCTTCGCGACGTCCACGGGCTCAACCGCCGCGTCGAGGATGGGGCGACGCTGCGCGGCGCGGGCAACTGGACGCCCGCGCAGGTCGTCGATCACGTTGCGAAGTCCATCGGGTTCTCGATCGATGGCTTTCCGGCTGATGCCACGCCGCCGCTGCCGCTGCGGTTCATCGGTCGCATGCTGCGCACGTCGGTGCTCCTCAAGCCGACCAAGGCTGGCATCACTCTCAAGGGCAAAGTGGCTGCTGCGCTCGCGCCTGAGCCCAACGTCACGTGGGGGCAGGCCGTGACGCGCATGACCAATGTCATGTCTCGAATTCAGAAGGGCGAGCGCATGACCGCCTCCAGCCCGATGTTCGGTCGCTACTCCCATGAGGAATGGAATCAGTTCCACTGTCGCCACGCGGAGTTGCACCTGAGTTTTGTCCAGCCCAAGTAGGCGTCAGGGCAGCGCCTGCTTCTTGAGGTCGATGGTCAACGGCAGCGTCTTGACGCCGGTGCGCACCGTCAGCGTCGCCTTGAGGGGGCGCTCCTTGGGCAATTCGTCGAACATGTAGGTGATCGTGGCGCCGTCGGAGAACCAGCCGTTGGATTCAACGACCTGGTCGTCGGCAATCTGGATCTCGATCTTCTCCAGCCAGGTTTCGAGGGATGAGGGCTCGATGGCGATCCCGTCATCAGCCGCCTTGATCCGCATCTTGTCCTTGATGTCCGCGATATCCGCGGGCAGCGGAATCCACTCGCCGGTCAGCGTCACCGGCACAGGCTTGGTGCCCGTGAACACAGTGGCTGTGAACGGCGCGGATACGTCGAAGGTTTCGGCCTTGCGGGCCGATGTAGCCAGTTGCAGGGTGATCTGGTTCAGATCATCGTTATCCTTGAAGTCGTGCTCGAGGTCGACGTATTCGAGTTCATCGCGGAAACCCGGTTCGATCTTCGAAAGGTCGGTCCCGGCTGAGTCGGTGGCGACGACCTTCGCCGGCTGCTGCAGACTCATCACGTGAACGCCCTTGGGCAACTTGAGGCTGAAGAGCAGTCTCAGGCCTGGCTGCTGCGACGACATGAACATCATGTCCTCGCCCGCGTCGGGGACGCTGACGTCGAAGGTTCGCGTCTCGACGACTCGCATGAGCGCGAGGACGGGCTCATCGGCGGGGGTGCGAGAGGCCGCACCGATCAGCACCGTGCCTGTCACAGCAAGCGAACCGAACAACAGCGCACTGGGAGCGGTCAACGATCGGGTTCGATGCATGGGTCACTCCTCGGCCGGGCCAGCGTGTGTGAAGGTTGTGCCAGTGAATGTGCAACCGCCAGCATACCGCGCACGGATACGCGCCTGCCGCAGCGGCTCGCGCCGGGAAAAGCCGGTTTTCGCATGTGCGAAAAACATGCCGCTTTCGGGGTTGACAACGTGCGCCAAGTCGATCCAATACGACCCGCTGAAGGCTTGGGGCGACACGGCTCGGCCTTTCGCACGGCTCGGAGGCTTTCTTTCGATGAACTACGAACCCACTTCCCTGTTCGATCTGCCCGCGATCTGGTCAGGCGTCGGCGGCGCATCCACCGGCCTCGCGCCGGCGACAGCGCCCTCGCGCCCCAGCAGCGGGCCCTTCGACTATCCCGCCGTCCTGCCGGTCATGTGGGATGAAGACGAGGAAGAAGAGGACGATGACGAGGACGATGAGGACGATGAGTTCTTCGATGATGAGAGCGAATTCGAGGAGGAGGGCGAGGACGACGAGGCCAATGGCGACGACGATGCGGACCTCGACGAGGATGAGGAGGATGACGAGGACGAGGAGGAAGCGGTCTGAGTTCGTTCCGTTGCCCCGCGAGTCATCATTCATGTTCGCGATCGACGCCGCGGCTCGTTTGTGTTGGCACGGCGAGCCGTCCAAGCCTGGATGGAATCGTGATCAGCGGCCGACTGGCATTGCAGAGCCAGTCGAGGTCGTGGTGACCATCGGCATGACCGGCCGCGGCGACGCCGTGGTCGATGACCGCTTGTTGTCCGCCCGGAACGACTCCAGCGCGCGGCCATGCACGCCGCGGGCGGATGCCTCCAGCGAATCGCACAGCCTGCAGATCTCGCTGATGGCCGCGTACTGCCGCCGAAGGTCCACGATCTTGTCGGAAATGGCCGCCCCGTTGTCGCGATACAGCCTCTTGTAGGCGTCCTTGAGCGCTTCGATGGTTTCGGCTGTCAGGCCGCGCCGTGTCAGCGCCACTTCATTCAGTTTCCGCGGTTTGGCCGGGCTGCCCTCGACCAGCATGTACGGCGGGACATCCTGCGGTACGCGGGCCATGCCGCCCACGAATGCGCACGTGCCGACGGTGACGAAGTGATGCAAGCCTGCGCCGCCACCGATGTTGGCGTAGTCCTCGATATGGACGTGGCCAGCCAGCATGACGGCATTGGCGATGATCACCCCGTCGCCGATGCGGCAATCATGGGCCACGTGAGCCGTGGCCATGAAGAGGTTGTCCGATCCGATGCTGGTGACGCCGCCGCCGTTGCCCGTGCCGCGATGAATGGTCGCCATCTCGCGCACCTGGTTGCGATCGCCCATGCGCAGCAGCGTCTGCTCGTTGCGATATTTCTTGTCCTGAGGGTCGCCTCCCACGACGGCATAGGGATACAACACATTGTCGCGCCCGATCTCGCTGTCGCGCTGGATCGTCACATGATTGTGCAGCAAGGTGCCGGATCCGATGCGGACGTTGGGCCCGATCACGCAGTACGGGCCGATCGTGACGCCTTCGTCGAGCCAGGCGCTCGGGTCGATGATCGAGGTTGGATGGACGGTCGGCATGGCGTCAGGCGTCGGGGCGAGATCCAGTATCCAGAATCGACATCATTCCTGCTCCGCATCCACCATCATGAAACGAATCTGGGCTTCGGCGGCGATCTTGTCGCCCACGTACGCGCGGCAATTCAGCGCGCCGGTACGCGACTTGGCGCGAACCGCCTCAGCCTCCAGGACCAATTGATCACCCGGCGTCACCGGCCGGCGCAGTTTCACCTTGTCCAGGCTCAACAGCACAGCGATTTTCCCGGTGTGCTCCAGTTTCTGGCTCATCAGCAGTCCGCCCAGTTGAGCCATCGCCTCGACGATCAGAACCCCCGGCATGATCGGCGTTCCCGGATAGTGCCCCTGAAAGAACGGCTCGTTGATGCTCACGTTCTTTACGCCTACCGCCCGTCGATCGCCATCGATTTCGATGACGCGGTCCACCAGCAGCATCGGATAGCGATGCGGCATGATGCGCTGGATGGCGCGAATGCCCATCTCGCAGCCTTCCACCGCCGTCTGCTTCCGCCGCTGGGCCTCATCCTGCTCGAGGATCTTCAGGCACATGCGACGGTTGAGGTTGTGGCCCGAGGCATGCGCCACGAAGCGGCCATGCACCTCGCCACCCACCATGTACAGGTCGCCGATCAGGTCCAGCACCTTGTGCCGCACCGGCTCGTTCTCGAAGCGATAGACATTGTCGATCGGGCCGTTCTCGCCGATGACCAGCACATCGCGCGGCGAGAGATGGCGGCACATGCCCTTATCCCACAACGCCTGGGCCTCCTCGGCGAGGCTGAACGTCCGGGCCCGCGCGATCTCGTGCAGGTAATCGCCGTTGCTTGAAACGAAACTCTGCGTCTGCCGCTTGATGCGATGGCTGTTGTCGCCGTAATCGAGGTCGTAGACAACCTTGAACTCAGCGTCTTCGGTGGGGAACGCCGCCAGGAGAGCGTGGCCCTGCTCGACGACGATCGGCCGCGTAATGCGGTAGATGCGGCGCGGAACATCCTGCTCGACTGTGCCGGCGCCGATAAGAGCATCGACGAACGGCGCCGCCGACCCGTCGCCGCAGGGCAGTTCCGGTCCGTTGATCTCAATAAGCGCGTTGTCGATGCGCATCCCAGCCAGGGCCGACATGCAGTGCTCAACGGTTTCGATGGTGGTCGTGCCCGCCTTGAGTGTGGTGCGGCGGGCACGCTCGACGACATTGCGCGCATCAGCCGGAACCACGACCGGCGGCGTGAGGTCGGTGCGTACGAAGACGATGCCGTGATTGGCCGGCGCCGGCTTGAAGTTCACGATGGCATCCGCGCCGGTGAGCAGGCCCCGCCCCTGCATCCGCGCCTCGTCGGCCAGCGTGTGCTGGCGCGGCGTCTGATGACTGGCAGCGCTGACCGACCGGCTCGGCTCGGGTATCGACGGGAGGCGGGCGGCGCCATTGCCGTTGCCGTCCGAGGCGTCGGGAGTCGCGGCGATCGAGCCGGTCATCGTCTGGGATGGAGTCGGGGCGTGCACCATGCAATCGAAATCGCCAGCTCGGAGGCGGCGTCGACGAACGCCAAGCTGCACCGGGCCACTTGTAAACATCGGCTAACCAGCGCCGAAGCCCCGATTGTACCCCCAGCAGCCCTGCGGGGTCGCCGGTCACCTGGCCTGCTTCAGCACGTTGACGGCCCCAACCCCCTCTTGCACCTTCGAACGCGGGTTGGACAGGCGAATTGTCGAACTGGGCTGCATGATTATCGCTCAGATTCCTGCGCCGATTCGCCTGAGCCGGCGGCCGTGCTCTTGCGCATGTGGGCCAGTTCCTTGAGGATTTCGGGCAGGCGGCGGACGGCGGCGATCTCGCGAAAGGCAGCGCGAGCGTCTACGGCCGGTGCGCCGGCGACGGCCGCGTTGGCGGGAATGTCGCTGATGATGCCGGAACACGCCGCGACTTTGGCGCCCGAGCCGACCGTCACGTGCGGCGCGATCGCCACTTGGCCCCCGATCTGGCAACCATCGCCGATGGTCACTGACCCGCTCATGCCGGTGGTGGCGGCAATGACGCACATGCGGCCGATGCGCACGTTGTGGGCGATCTGGCAAAGGTTGTCGATCTTCGTGCCCGCACCGATGACGGTGGAGCCGAACTTGCCGCGGTCAATGCACGTGTTGGCGCCGATTTCGACGTCGTCCTCGATGACGACGTTGCCAATGTGCGGCATCTTGCGCAGGCCCCGGCCGTCGGGCGCGGGCCGATAGCCGAAGCCGTCGGCCCCGATCGAGGCGTTCTGGTGGATGATCACGCGGCGGCCGATGACGCAGCGCTCGCGCACGACGGTGTTGCCGTGCAGCACGCTGGCGTCTCCGATCGAGGCGCCTGCATAGAGCCGCACGCCCGGGTGAAGCGTCACGCCGTCGGCGATCATGACGTCTGGGCCGACGCTGACGTGCGCGCCGATTCGCACATCGCGGCCGAGTTTGGCGCTGGCATGCACCGAGGCGCTCGCATGCACGCCCGGATCGGGCAGGTCGTCGGGCGGCAGGAACAACTCCAGCAGCGCGATCATCGCCTGATCGACGTCCTTGACCAGCAGCATCGGGCGTCGATCGGCCGGGACCTTGAGCCCGTCGCATACAATCGCAGCGGCCGCGACGGAGGCTGCCCACTGCCTGGCGTAGATGGCGTCTCCGATGAAGGTCAGGTCGCCGGCAGCGGCCTGATCGATGGCGGCGAGGCCGGTGATTCGCGTTTCGGGCGCTTCGCCGACAAGGCGCGCGTTCAATCGCCTTGCGAGATCAGCGACAGTGAACGCGGGAGGCGCGGACATCGGCGTCAGTGCTGGGCAGGGCCGGCGGTCTTGAACGACGCGTTCATGCGCTTGATCATTTCGTCGGTGATATCGACGTCGGAACTCGTGTAGACCATGCGGCGGGCCGAGATCTGCCGCGTCATCTCCTCCGAAGTCCCGGCAGGAATGGGCGCGATCGAATCATCCACGAACACCACCTTGTATCCGCGCTCCATGGCGACGGCCTCCGCGGCCTTGCGGATATTGAGGTAGAGGTTCTTCATCGTGCGCGATCGTTCGATGTCGAGTTTGAGGCGGAAGAACTCGACCTGCGCCTGGTATTCACCGGTGCGCAGCGTCAGCGCCTCCATCATCTCGCGATGCTTGGGCGAGCCGGCCTGCAGATCCTCGAGATCCTTTTCCATCTGCTGCAGGGCCTTGCCCTCGGCGTCGGTTTGCTTCTTCATGTCGTCGGCCATGCGCAGGAGTTCGGCGTCGGCGGCCTTCTTCTCGTCGCTGTTGTTGAAGGTCTTCTCCAGGTCGAAGGTCGCGAAGAACAGCGGGACCTGCGGCTGCGGGTCGGGACGGAACGCCGCAGCCTGGTAGCCGACGATCGCAGCGATCACAATCATCAGCGCGATGCTGAGCGGGTTCATCTGGCTCTTGAACGAGGAATTCGACATGGCGTGACCTTTCGGAACGGGGCGGGTTCGGCTGGCTGATAGTGACGCGGAGGAGTGATGTCGATGCGATTACTGCGGCTTGGGCGGGTTCGCCGGCTGGCTGTTGGCGCCGCCCGCCGCCCCCCCGGCGCCCGCGGCCCCGGCCGCCTTGTGGGCATTGTTCATGCGCGTGATCAGTTCATCGGTAATGTCGAGAGCGGGGTTGGCATACAGCATGCGGCGGCCGATGATCTGCTGAATCACCTGGGCCTCGCGCGAGACGCGGCTGTCGGCGGTCGTCGTGATGTCGCCCTGGCTGTCATCCACCAGCACGATGTCATAGCCGTTGGCTGACGCCATGGCGGCGGCGGATGACTTGATGCTGCGGTAGATGTCCTGATACTGCAGAGCCTTCTCGATGTCGATTTTGTCAAGTGTGACGCGCGACCATGCCTGGAAACGCAGAGTCTTGAGTGCCAGCTGCTCCTGCAAGGCGATGGCCTCGGGCGGAACGGGCTTGTCCGCAGCATCCTTGCGCATTGCGTCCAGTTGCTCCTGCAGCTTGGTGACCTCGTCCTTGCGCTTGGTCTCTTCGGCCTTGACCTGCTGTCTCATGGTGTCCATGTTGGCCAAGGCCTCGCCGCGCTGGTCGAGTTTTTCGAGCACGGTGGACAGTCTGACGGTGGCGATGACCGCAGGCTTGACGCCGGCCTGCTCGGCGAGAGCCGGGCCGTAACCGACGATCAAAGCAAGAGCGCCGCCCAGCACTATGCCGGTCAGCAGGGAGCGGTTGAGACGGTGTGGATTCTTCATGAGCGGTTCTTTCGGTGGGGCAGTCGAATCGGTCCAACTGAAAGCGACGATGATACTTCGTCCGGCTGTCAAAGGCATCCGCAGCAAAGGCGCATCGATCGGCGTTTTCCGACGCGAAAACGCCCCTTCGCACGTGGAGTGCAGTTGAACCGCCGACTAGAACGGCAGTTCCGCGCTGAAACTGAAGATCGACTCGTCGTCGTCCTCTTCCGAGAGCAGCGGGATGCCGAAGTCCAGCGCGATGGGAACGTCGCCGAACTGCGGAATGTAGATGCGCAGACCAGCGCCGATGGCAACGCGATACTGGTCGAAGCCGACATCATCGGTGACGGTGCCGCTGTCGAGGAACAGCACGCCCGTAAGAGCGTCGCCGAAGAGCGGGAACTCATATTGCGCGCCAAGGAAGAACTCCCACTCGCCGCCGACGGGTTCATCGCTGGGAAGACCGTTGTCGGCTCGAATGCCCTTGGGGCTGATGGTGCGGTAATCGAATCCGCGGAATGAGCGGCCGCCCAGGTAGAACTGCTCATACACCGGCGCATCACCGCCGAAGATGTAGCCCACCTTGCTGTTGAGACGCAAGGTCGAGCGCCGTCCCAAGAAATCCTCGTTGAGCGTGAAGAACACGGTGTAGTCGGCGGTGGTGGAGGTGAAGGTGAAGTCGCCGCCGAATGGGCCGTACTGATCCAGGGCCAGTTCCAGCCTGCTGCCGCTGCCCGGCCGCCGCGCCGTGCCAAGGGTGGTGCGCGTCAGAGTGAGGCCCAGGTCAGTCAGGACGTTTGGCCCGGCGTCGTCGAAGACCTCCGTCGGCGATTCGTCCTGAATGTTGCTGAGTTCGACCTGTTCGACGCGCGCGCGAAGGGCCGCGGCCCAGATGTCGCCGAAGCGTCGGCCAAGGGCCGCGGAGAAGCCGATGCGATCCTCGTCATACAGGTCGTAGTAACGGGTTCGCAGGTTGACGGCGGTGCTGAGCGAGTAGTCGCTGTCGAACAGGCGCGGCTCGGTCCACGAGGCGGTGATCTGAAACAGTTCGGTACCCGGCCGGACTGTGAAGTTGAACTGTTGGCCCGCGCCGCGGAAGGCCTTGCCGCTGATGAGTTCGCGGAACGACTCGGGGTAGTCGGTGATGTCGAAGTTGCGCTGGTCAATGGAGAACTCGCCGAAGAGGCCCGAGTCTGAGCCGAGGGCCACGCCGAAGTTCACGCTGCCGGTGTTGCGCTCCTTGACCTCCACGAGCACATCGCGCGTCTCGGGGTCCTCGGCCTCGGGTTGTTGGAGGGTGATGCGGGCGTCGCTGAAAAGCCGCGTCTTCTGGATACGGTTCTCGGATTCGATCAACTGCGTGGCGTCGATAGGCAGGCCCGGCCTGATGCCGCGCAGTTCGCGCCGGATGACGTTGTCGCGCGTGAGCGTGTTGCCGGAGATGTGCACCTCGCCGACCACGCAGCGCGCGCCTTCGGAGATCACCAGCACCAGGTCAACGGCCTTCTCGTCCTCCACGCGCCGCGGGTGGGCCTCGACGGTGACATCGACGTAGCTCATCAGGCCGTACGCTTGGATCAGGGCCTCGCGGCTCTGTCGCAGAAGATCGCCCGAATACACATCGCCGGTCTTGAGAACGATGATGGCTGCGATCTGCTCCGGCGCGAAGACGCGCGGCGGCGAGCCGTCGGGCCTTTGCACGCGCAGCGAGCGCAGCCGGTACTGATCTCCCTCGGCGACAATGAAGACGACCTTTGCCTCCTTGTTGTCCGGACTGAGTTCCACGCGCCGATCGACGCGCACATCGAGGTAACCGCGATCGTTGTAGTAGTTGGTGAGGGCACGGATGTCGTCGGTCAGCAGTTCCTCGTCCAGTTCGCCCTTGCGCAGGATGACCAGCGCCGTGCGCGTCTTGATCTGAGCGTTCAGTTGATCATCGCTGAAGGCCTGGTTGCCTTCGAAGTCCACGGCCTTGACCTTGACGCGCGGCCCTTCGATCACACGCAGGATGAGCAGTCCGCTCTTGTCCAGTTCGGTCTCGTCAATCTGCACGGTCGTGAGGTAGTGGCCGCGCTTGCGATAGAGTTCCTCGATCCGTCGCTTGGCCAGTTGGATGAGCGAATCATCGCGCGGACCGCGCGGCACGACGGAGACGACGGCAAGCAGGTCGGCGTCGGGAATCAGCCGGTTGCCCACCACCTGCACCTCAGCGATGATCTGCTGCTCCTCGAAGCGATAGGTGATGGCGACCGTGCCATCCTCGCGCAACGTCTCGAGGCCGACGATGCCCCTGAACTGGCCAAGCCGGACGAGGCGATGCACGTCCTCCAGGACGACGCGCGGGTCGTACGGATCGCCCACGGCCGCCCGGATGTTGTTGCGAACTTCCTGCTCGGTGACGCGCCGCAGGCCATCGAAGATGATCGCGGAAACGGGCCGATCGGCGTTGGGAGAGCCCTCCTGCACCGGACTTTGCGCGGAGGCGACACGCGCCGGAAGCAGCAGGGCCAGCAGGGCCAGCAGCCCGCGCAGCGTCATGCTCATGCGTGCCGGCATCCTGCGGTCGTTCATGCGTGCCGGAGCATACATGGCCGCAATTGGCCTCACAAGGACGGCCAATTGAGGTGGCCCAGACGCGGCCTGCGTTCCGCGACGTTGGAAGGCAGGACAAGCGGTTCAGGTTGTCGCGTGCCACAATCATGCGTAGTCTGCGGCTCGCGCGCTCACGACCGCCACGCACATGTCGCTTACCGTCGCCCAACTCGCAGCGAAGATCGGAGCGCAGGTCGCAGGCGATGGCGCCATGGTCATCAAGCGCTGCGCGCCGGTCGAGACCTCCGTCGCTGGCGATGTGACGTTCCTGGCCAATCGACGATATCTCCCTGAACTGGAGACAACCGGCGCATCGGCGGTGGTCATCGCTCCCGATCTTCCCTGCCCGGCGCGGTTGACACGGCTGCTGCATGTCGATCCGTACTACGCATTCCGCAATGCGATGATCGAGTTGCACGGCTTCCGCGAGCACCCGGAGCCTCTGTCATCGAACCCGACCGTTTCGTCATCCTCCGCCTCGGCTGGAGGAGCCAAGCCAGTCATCAGCGATCATGCCCTGGTCGATCGCACCGCGCGCATCGGCGACGGCGCGACGCTGCATCCCAACGTCGTAGTCGAGCGCGGCGCGCGCATCGGCGCTCGCACGATCCTCTATCCCGGCGTGTTCATCGGCCCTGACGCCAGCGTGGGAGATGACTGCATCCTCTACCCCAACGTCGTCGTGTACGACAGGTGCATCGTCGGCGACCGCGTGGTTTTGCAGGCGTGCACCGTGATCGGCTCCGATGGCTTCGGCCACGCCACGCACAAGGGAGCGCATCACAAGATCCCGCAGACCGGCATCGTGGTGATCGAGGACGACGTCGAGATGGGCGCCTCGTGCGCCATCGAGCGGGCTGCGATGGGCGAGACGCGCATCGGCAAGGGCACGAAGTTCGCCGATCTCATCTCCATCGGCCATGGCACAACCGTCGGCCGGCACTGCCTGTTCGTTTCGCTGGTTGGCGTCGCCGGATCGGTCGAGGTGGGTGATTACGTCGTGCTCGGCGGACAGGTCGGCGTGGCTGGGCATCTGAAGATCGGCGCGGGCGTTCAGGCGGCCGGAAAGACCGCGATCGTCCAGGACGTGCCGGCCGGCCAGAAGGTCGCGGGCGTTCCCGCGCTGCCGCTGGACCAGGCCAAGCGCAACGCCTTGGCGTCGGTCGAATTGTGGGACCTGTTCAAGCGCGTCAAGCGCTTGGAGCGTGAATCGACCGCGGACGACGATTCCCGGGACCAATAGCAGGAGTGCGGCTCACAAAAGCACACGAAGCGTGACCGGATGGCCACGCTTCCTGTGTTTCTCTCTTCTCCTCGCGGCGTCCATGACGTCGCGAGAGAACTAGCCAAAGTCTGATTACGCGCGCCGGCGGCCGCGCCCGAACACGCCCGCAATGCCCAGCAGCGCTAGCGCGCCTGGGCCGGGGACGGGAATGAAGCACACGCCGACGACGATGTCGTTGTAGTCCTCGTCGCACAGCGGATTGTCGAGGTAGATATCCTCAATCTCGAAGAACGAGTTCTGCGGATCCCACGCGAACTGCATCTGGTCCCCAGCGACATCGGTGCGCAGCACGGCGGTGGTCGCTGTGACGGGAGCGACGATGTCGTAGGCGAAATGCAGCACATCGCCCGCGTTGAACACGCCCGGCAGGTCGATGGCCGTGCCCACAACTGATGCATGGTTGTTGAAGGTCAGGAAGCCCTGATTGGTCGCGTCGCTATTGGGCGCCGGATTGATCACCGTGTCGGCGTCTCCCGAGCCCAGGAAGTACAGGTTGCCCGTGTACTCAGCGGACGCGTGATCGAAGAACAACGTGATCGTGACGTTGTCGGTGGGAACCGTGATAGGAACGCCTACGCCATAGGGCAGGCCAGCCGGGGCGGCGGAGGAGATCGCAGCCGCGAGGGCGACGGCGCAAAGGATGCGCGCTGTGGAACGAATGTGCATTGGCCTCTCTCTTCTCTTTTCAGAACCCGGTATCAGGACTTGAGCGCAGTGCCGATGCGGTCATCGCCGCATGAAGCGCCCGCCGTTCACGACCAGTACCGGATCCGATCTCTCTCGAAACGATCTCTTCTCAACAACTCTGCCGTGCGGCGACTGGAGCCGAACGACATCTCTCAAGTATGCCACATTATCTCGGGGACGTTATAGCGTCTAGCGAAAAAGTCTCCCATAGGTTGATTTGATCATTCCCTTACACGAACCCTTCCCATCGCTCGCTGTCTGCCCATCTTCGCATGATCTTTGCGCAACCCGCATTCTCGCGCGACGGCGAAGGATTCTGGTACGGTGACGAGCCCGAGGCCTGCCGTGCCGCGGTCCGAGTTGTGCACAGCCTTAGGAATCCCGACCCTGACCATGACCCCGACGACCACCGCTCCCGCTCCGCTGCAGCACACCGCCTTCCACCAGTTCCATGTCGATCACGGCGGCAAGATGGTGGATTTCGCCGGATGGGACATGCCGCTGCACTACGGCTCGATCATCGATGAACACAACCAGGTGCGGCGGTCGGGCGGGATGTTCGATGTCTCGCACATGGGACGCGTGCGCTTCAGCGGCCGCGATGCCCGCCGCTTCCTCGACCACATCTGCACGCGCCAGGTCTTCGACATGACCGCCGGCCAGGTGCGCTACAGCCTGGTGTGCAACGAGAGCGGCGGCTGCCGGGATGATGTGCTGGTCTATCGCCTGGGCGAGAACGAGTTCATCATGGTGGTGAACGCCTCGAACCGCACGAAACTCCTGCAGCACTTCGAGCAAGTCAAGTCGGCGCGCGGCTTCGTCTTCAAGATGGCCGACGAGACGCAGTCAACCGCGATGGTCGCGTTGCAGGGGCCGAAGGTGATCGAACTCATCGGCAAGTTCTCGACTGAGGTGCCGACGCTCAAGCGATACCGGTTCACAGAGAAGAACCTCATCTTCATGAAACTGTTGATCTCGCGCACCGGCTACACGGGCGAGGATGGCGTCGAAGTCATCCTGCCATCGCGCATGGCCAATCAGGCGGTGCAACTGCTGATGGGGAAATTGGGCTCGTCAGAGGGTGGCGCGGAAGCCGCGGCCGTCAAGCCGGCCGGCCTCGGCGCACGGGATTCGCTGCGCCTGGAAGCCGGCATGCCGCTCTACGGCCACGAGATCACCGAGGCCAACGATCCTGTGTCGGCCGGGCTGAACTTCGCCATCAAACTCGACAAGGGCGACGGCAACGCGGAGATCGGGCGCTTCATCGGCCAGGATGCGCTCCAGAAAGTCGCACGCGAAGGACCGCGCAACAGACTCGTCGGCCTGAAACTCGACGGCAAGCGCAGCGCCCGGCAGGGAATGGTCGTGCGGCGCGGCGGCAAGGACATCGGCTTCGTCACCAGCGGCTGCCTGAGCCCGACCCTTGGGTATCCCATCGCCATGGCCTACGTCGGCGCGGGCGACAGCGAGATCGGCAAGACTGTGCAGATCGACCTGGGCAAGGCGACCGCTGAGGCGCAGGTCGTCGCGCTGCCCTTCTACAAGTCCAAGTGAATCGCGTCGGTGCGAGTCATCCTCGCCGGCGCGATGTCGCGCGCTTGCGACGCGGGCCCGTCGTCTTCTTCTGCCGCTTCTCCGACAGCGCGATCGCTTCACGGATGATCTGCTGGTACATCCTTCCTGCTTCACCACCGCGGGCTGGCGGGTTGAACACGCCGTCCTTGAACAGCGAACCCTTGCTCGATTCGCGGTTGGACAGCCACACGCGCGGATTCTCGGCCGCGAGGATCTGCGCGAATCCGCCAAAGCTCCTCACACTATCAGGCGCTGCTTCGAGGATGTCCACGTCTGCTGCCCAGTAGCCGCGATGCTTGATGAGCAGCCACGCGCGGTCGCCGCCGCCCATGCTTCCGCCTGTGCGCACTAGCACCCATCCACCCTTGAGTTTCACGCCGTCGAGCGTGAACTTGATCTCATCCTTCTCAATGGCGCGATCGATGGCGGCGTCGCTGTCGTCGTCACCCTCGAGTTGCCATGTGCCCTCGTCCCACAGCATGACGATGCCGGCGCCGTAGCCTTCAGGAATGACGCCTTCGAAATCGGCGTACTCGAAGGGATGATCCTCGGTCCGCATCGCCAGGCGCTTGTCGCTCGGCCGCAACGACGGCCCTTTCGGCACAGCCCATGACAGCAGGACGCCGCGGTGCTCCAGACGGACGTCGTAATGCAAGTGTCCGGCGAGATGCTTCTGCACGCAGAAACGCCGGGCCTTCGGCTTGCGCGCCTGCCGTGGCTTGGCGCTGGCTGAGGAGGTCGCCCTCCGCTTCGGCTTGCCGCCAGGTTCAGGCGTGCGCGTGAAGTCGCGCTTGGCGCGGTACTGCTTCAACGAGCGTCGGGCCATGATTTCTCCACGAGCGGACGCCGCTGGTTGTCGCGCAGCGGCGTCGTTCGATTGCGTTCGGCTATTCTGACACAACGGCTCGCGGAGGCCCAATCCATGGAAGTGCTGATTCTGCTGCTGCTGATCGCCTTCACCGGCGTGCTGGTCATGTCGGAGATGGCACTGGTGTCATCGCGCCGCGTGCGACTTGAGCACGCGGCCAATCGCGGCAGTCGCGGTGCGGTGGCAGCGCTGCAACTGGCTGCCTCGCCCACGCGGTTCCTCTCAGTCGTTCAGGTTGGCATCACGCTGTCGGGCATCGTGGTTGGGGCCTTCGGTGAGGCCACCATGGCCCACCGATTGCAGGCGCTGCTCGAACGCTCGGACGCCGTCCGGCCATACGCGGGTCCGATCGCCACGGGGGTGGTGGTGCTCGTCATCACCTATGTCTCGGTCATGCTGGGAGAACTGATTCCCAAGCGCTTGGCGCTCGCGGCGCCGGAGCGCATCGCCGCCCTGACCGCGCCGCCGATGACGGCACTGGCGTACATCGCCGCGCCAATCGTCTCGTTTCTCAGTTTTTCCACCGATTTCACCTTGCGGCTCTTCGGCGTCAAGATGAAGACTGATGAAGTCACGGCGGACGACATTCGAGGCCTGATCGAGCAGGGCACGCAAAGCGGCGTGTTCCTGGAGAAGGAGCGTGAACTCGTCGAGCGCATTTTCCGGCTCGGCGGACAGCGCGTCAGCAGCCTGATGGTGCCGCGGGCCGACATCTCCTGGCTCGAGGCCGATGCCCCGGCCGAGCGCATCCGCATCGCCGTCGCCACCGAATCGCATTCGCATTTTCCCGTCTGCCGCCGGGGCTTGGACAACCTGCTGGGCGTGGTGCATCTCAAGGACATGGTCAAGGCTGGCCTGCTGCAGAAAACCATCGACCTGAAGGTCCTGGCACGTCAGCCGCTGTTCGTGCCGGAGGTCATGCCGGCCCTGAAGGTCCTGGAGGAGTTCCGCAAGGGGCAGACGCACATCGCCTTCGTGCTCGATGAATACGGCATGCTCACGGGCCTGATCACGCTCAACGACCTGGTCGAGAGCATGCTCGGCCACATGTCGCGCGCCGGCGAAGACTCCGAGCCGCTGGTCGTGCGACGAGCCGATGGATCGTGGCTGATCGATGGCGCCCTGCCAGTGGCCGAATTGAAGTCGCTCATGGAGGTCGACGTCCTGCCGAACGAGCGTCGGACGACCTTCAACACCATCGCCGGCTTCATCATGACCTATCTGGGCCGCGTGCCGAGCACGGGCGACACGTTCACGTGGCAGAAGTACCGATTCGAGATTGTGGACATGGACCGCCACCGAATCGACAAGGTGCTGCTGAGTTTCGCGCAGACCGGTGACGGCGATCGCCTGCACAGCGAAGAGCCGGAGTAAACCGATTCAGATCACCACTTCTGTCCAAGCCACGCCTCGTACGACGCCTTCTGCGCATCGCTGGCATCGCGCATCTTGCGAAGCGTCCATCGGCCATCGGGCTTGCCGGCGAGTGTGATCTTGACGCTGCGCAACTGATCTCGCCGGAAGTACGTGATGCTTACTTCCTGCCCGGGCTTCAGGCTGCGCAGGCGCGCCTCGAGCGTGGCCGCCGTCAAACGCCTGCCATCAAGCGCGAGGATCTCATCGCCCGGCAGCAATCCCGCGGCGTAAGCGGGGCCGTCAGAGAGCACAGAGGTCACAGTGGTCTTGCCCGCCGGCGCGGGTGGCAGGATGGCTGCTGAACTCGCGCTGCCCACAGGCGCGGCTATGGCGCCGCCATCGCTGAGGTTCAGGCCGAGATAGGCCTTCATCTTCGGCTCAGCCGGACGCGATTGCGGTGCGCTTGTTGGTTGATCATCACTCCCGGTCCTCGCAGGCGGCGTGCTCTCATCGGCTTGCTCGCCGTCGCCTTCACCGCTCCCGCCTCCGCCGGTGCGCGCGCCGCGTCCGCCTCGCCCGCCGCGTGCTGCGCCCGCTTGATTCTCACTCTCGCTGGCTGGCCGGAAGTACAACTCAACGCCGAGCGCTTCGAACGCCCGCTCGAAATCCATCGGTTGCGCGCCCCTGATGTGGCGCTCGAAGAGATCATCGAAGTCCGCTCCGCTCAACTCCTCGACAATGCGATGCAGGTCGTCCGTCGTGTAGCCCTTCTTGTCCTTCAGGGGGAATCGTTCGTAGAGCGTGCGCATCACGTCGTCGAGGTTCGCCTTGCCTTCGCTTCGGCGCCGCATCTCCAGGTCCAGCAGCAGGCTCACGAGTGAACCCTTGCCGTAGAAATCGACCGTGGAGTTGGCGTCATCGGGCGTGCGCACGCCGTAGTGAATCCACGAGTCGAAGGACGCCTGCGCGAGGCTTTGCACGAGATCGCCCGGCTTGTTGCGCATGGCGTCGATGGCATCCGCCAGCGACTCGAGATGGCGCGCCGGCTGGGTGAATCCCGCGCGCACCAGCACCAGCGGCGCGTAATAACTGGTAGTGCCCTCGGCCACCCACAGCAAGTCGGTGTAGTTCTCGCGCTGGTAGTCGTAGGGGATAAGTCCCGCCGGCCGGAACGACTTGATGTTCCAGGTATGGAAGAATTCGTGCGATACGAGGCCGAGGAAGCGCTGGTACGTGGCCGGTTCCTCGAGCGCGGCGCGCGTGGTCTGCATGATCGTCGAGTTGACATGCTCGGTGCCGCCGCCCGCGCCCGCGCCGGCATGAACCAAGAACAAGTAGCGCTCATAGGGAGTGGAGCCGAAGATCTTCGTCTGCTCCTCGACGATCTTGGCGAAGTCGCGCTTGAGTTCATCGGGCTTCTCGTCAGCCTCGCCCCAGATGACGATCTGGTGCGGCTTGCCCGATGCCTCGAAATCGATCACATCGTGCACGCCGATCTCCAGCGGGCTGTCGATGAGCGTGTCGTAATCGGGCGCGATGAGTGTGTTGTCGCGCCGCGGCGTCGCCTCCAGGCCGCAGGCGATCTCCCAGTCGCGCGGCTTGACGATGCGCAGCCTGCACGGCCAGTCGCGTGTCCGCTCGGCGTACATGAACACCGTCGCGCCGTCGAGAAACGCGTGCGTGTCATCCACGTGGCGTGTGCGATCGCCCAGCGAGTTGCAGTACACGCGGTACTCGGCCCGAACCGATTTCGACCCTTCGAGCGCGATGCGCCACGTCGCCTTGTCGGTCTTCGTCACGGCCAGCGGCTTGTCATCATCGCCGAAGGCCTTGAAGTCGCGGATCGACTGCGCCTGGTTCATCACGACGTAGCGCCCGGGGCGCCAGATCGGAAGCATGAGGTCGATCTGCTCGCCCTCCACGCCGCCGATGAGCACGCTGACACTGACCATCTGCGTCTGCGGCTGATCGAGCGTGAGGGTGTACAGCACGCGCGGCGTCTGGCCTCGCTCCTGCGCGAACGCCGGAATCGCAGCGAAAAGGATGATGATGGACGACAGGGCGAAGGTCGCAAGGCGGCTCATGTCTGGAGAATAGAGGATCGCTGGCGGAAAGTTGCGATCGCGATGCCCGCTCTGCATTCGGATCAGGAAGCGGCGCGGCGCGCTCGCGGCTGCTCGGTCGCATCGGCCTTGCGCTCGCGAAAGTACCGGCTCGGCCGGTCATCCTGCATCTGGATCTGCAGTTTGCGCAGGGCATCCAGTTCGATCTGCCGCACGCGCTCGCGCGTCAGGCCGACCTCGCGGCCGATCTGCTTGAGCGTCAGCGGCTCCTGGCCTTCGAGCCCGAAGCGCAGTTTCAGCACGCGGGCATCGCGCTCGTCGATCGAATCCAGCAGCCGCATGATGGTCTGGAACTCCTCGCTGGCGGCCAGGGTCTGGTCCGGCGGCTCGCAGCGGAAGTCCTCGAACATCTCGCTCATGTCCTTGGTGGCGCCGTCCTCGTTCACGGGTCCCTGGGCGGGGGCGCGGGCGGCCTTCATCGCGCGGCGGATGATGTTCAGTTTCTTCATCGGCACGCCCATGCCATGCGCGAGTTCCTGGGCCGTGGGCTGCCGGCCGAGTTCTTTCTCCAGCGTGCGACTGGTTTCCTTCCATCGCGCGATCAACTCGACCATGTACGCCGGGATATGGATCGGCTGCACAGCGTTGATGAGCGTGCGCTTGATCGCCTGCTTGATCCACCACGACGCGTATGTGCTGAAGCGTGCGCCTTGGGCGGGATCGAAGCCCTCCACGGCACGGATCAGGCCGACATTGCCTTCCTCGATCAGATCCGCCAGCGGCAGGCCGCGGTGCACATAGTTCTTGCTGATCGAAACGACCAGGCGCAGGTTGGCCCGGACCATGAGGTCCTTGGCTTCGTGGTCGTTGTCATTGATGACGCGCCAGCCCAGTTCCCGCTCCTCGTGCGCGGTGAGCAGCGGCACCTCGTTAATCTGCTTCAGGTACACCTGAAGATCAGACTGCACGGGCGGCCGTGGAGCGCGAGAACGGACTTTGCTTTCCTTGGGCACGGGTGGGCTGTAGAGGTGACCGAAACGCGATCGAGCGACACACATGGCCGCGCTGCGAGTGGATACGAGCGTTGAGGCCCGCCCGGTTTCAGTCCCCGCCGCGACGGCAGCGCCATGCTACCACAGGCGGCCATTCATCGACCGCGCTCAGCGCATTATCCACGGCGTTCCTGATCCCAGTTGCACTCGCGCACACGGCCCGACGGCGATGATCTCGTCGCAAACTGCGGCTCGCTTGAACGCGTCACCGCGCGCCATCCCCGCGCGAACCCGACCGCATCGCCTGCACGTTCTGGGCAACGGCCGCACCGCACCAGTCCGCAAAAAGGGCCGATATCCTGACATGTCACACCCGCCCTGCGCCTCTCCATTGTCCGACATCTCCTCCATCCTTCGCGACTGGCCGCCGCAACCCGGCCGCATCAACGCCCGCATCATCACCGGCGAGGATGGCAAGTCCAAGCTGCAGATTCGCATCGACCTTGGCCTGCTGCAGATGGAAACCAGCGGCCGGCCCGATGGCACGCAGCCAAACGGGTTCGAATCCCTGCTCGCCTACCAGCGCGATCGGCTGCAGCGCTACCAGGCCAGCGGGGGGACCGCCGAGGCGTTCGTGCTCAGCGGCGATGAGTGCCGGGCTCTGCGCGAGGAGGCCGTGCAGCACTATCACCGCTATGTCGGGCTTTTCGCGCTGGGCGACTACGCAGGCGTGGCGCGCGATGCCCAGCACAATCTTGGCATTCTCGATCTCTGTCGCGATTACGCTGTGAGCGAGCAGGATCGCACCATGCTCGAGCAGTTCCGTGGCCAGGTGATCATGATGCGAACGCGCAGCGAGGCGGAACTGGCCATCAAGCAGGGCCAGCCCAAGCAGGCGATCGCGGCACTGGATCGCGGCCTGATCGATCTGCGCCATACCTTCGATGACCAGGGCCGCATGGATGAGTACGACACGGCCAACGAGACGCAGTTGCTTCGCGGCATGCGCGATACGCTTGTGCCGCAACTGCCCAGCAGTCAGCGCGTCGAGTTGCAGGAACGCCTGCGCGCGGCGATCGACGCGGAGAACTATGAACTGGCAGCGATCCTGCGCGACGAATTGCGCATGCTTGGAGATTGATCATCGGATCGCTTATCCGCGCGATTCGAGATAGTCGCGGAGGATCTCGGCCGCGGCCAGGGCGTCGCGCAGCTCCTTCTTGCGCTTGTGCGTGCGGCCGGTCTGCGACATGGCCTGGTCCGCGGCGTAACTGGTGAGCCGTTCATCCTGGAAATGCACCGGCACGCCGACGCGCTGCGACAGCGTCGCGCCGAACTCGCGGGCCTTCTTTGCGGGCCCTCCTTCGCTGCCATCCATGTTCAGCGGCACGCCCAGCACGATCGCATCGGGCTTGTGTGTGGTGATGGACTTCAGCAGTTCATCCAGAAGCAGAGTCGGCGCGACGGTGATGACCTCGAGAGGTGTGATGACCCCGGTGATGTCGTCGCCCGCTGCAATGCCGGTGCGCTTGTCGCCGAGATCGATTGCGAGGTACCGCATCGTCAGCGCAATCGATCATCCGCCGACTCGGCCACCTGCTTGATGCGCTCAGCGGTTGATTTCGGACACACCAGCGTCGCATCGGCGGTGCGGACGATGATCAGGTCCTCGCAATCGACGGCGGAGATCGTGTGATCTGGATCGTCAGAAACGGCGAGCACGTTCTTCGAATCGAGATGCGCCGTGCGGCAGTTGGCGCGATTGCCAGAGGCGTCGGGCGTGAGCGTCTCACCGTAGGTGGTCCATGAACCGACATCCATCCATTGCACGTTCATGGGAACGGTGCAGACGGCGATGCGCTCCTGCGGGTCCTTCGACGCCGGCTCCATGATTCCGTAGTCGACGCTGATCTTCGTCAGATTCGGATAGATACGTCCGAGCGCTGCCTGCCTCTTCGCACGGTCGTTCCATGCGCGAGCGATCTCCATCAGCCCGGCATGATTGTCCGGCAGCCACCATTGCAGCGCTTGCATGAACTTCGCGGCGGGAAAGACGAACATGCCGCTGTTCCAGCCGAACGTGCCGGAGGCGATGTACTTTTCGGCGGTCGCAAGATCGGGCTTCTCGACGAATCGTCGCGCGTGAAACGCGCCGCTGCAATCGGTTTCGTCGACTGCCGCGCCGCGCTCGACGTACCCGTAACCCGTCGCGGGAAACGTCGGGGTGATCGAGAACGTCACGAAGCGCGACGAATCGGACTCGCACAATCGAAACGCCAGGTCGAGTTTCCGCGCGAACTCATCCTGCGGCTGAATCAGGTGGTCGGCGGTCAACACGGCGAAGACCGCCTTCGGATCGCGCTCCGCCAGCACGGCGGCCGTCAATCCCACCGCGTTGACCGTGTCGCGCGGCTGCGGCTCGCCGAGGATGTGCTCATCATCGAACGTGGGCAGGGCGTGGCGAATGGCGGTGCGAAATGCCTCGCCGGTGCAGATGTAGCGGTGATCGACCGGGATCACGCCATCGAGTCGCGATGCGGCGATCTCCAGCAGGCTGCGCCCGCCGATCAGGGGCAGGAGTTGTTTGGGTCTGGCTTTGCGACTCATGGGCCAGAGGCGCGTGCCCGAGCCGCCGGCCATGATCATCGCGTAACGCATGGGGCTATCTTACGGAATTCACCGTCAGAGGAGCGCCGTCACAGTCGCCGCTTCATGCGCCACACCCAGCGGCCGTAGTCGAGCATCGCGCGGACGCGCCGGCCCAGCGGCGGACGCCCCGCTGGATCGTGACCGAAGGCGGTCTCATGGCGCCAGCGCCAGTAACTCGACGAGTTGATGCGAAAGCCGCCGCGCAAGCCGAGCAGACACAGTTCCCACAGGCCGCCGATGGTTTCTGCGATGCGCACCATGGGCCATGAGTCTAGTCAACGGGCGTGCAGGCGCCGCGATGTCGCATGCGATGTGATACTTGGCAAGTGATCCACATGCGTGTGACTGCGCACAGATGCATCGGGCATCGCGCTTGACGCGACGCAACATCGCGATCTACAGTGATGGCATCACAGCGCTTGATGCGAGTTGATGCAGACGCCGATCGCATTCCTCCGACCGATCGGCGTCTGTTCTTTTGTGACTGATGCCGCTAGCGCTCGGGCGCATCGGCCAGCGCCAGAGGCTCTGTCGGCGAAGTCAGCACATCGCGTTCGTGCAGCGGGAAGAAGCGTGAGCCGATCATCGGCACGCGATGATTCGGATTCGCCTGCTTGGGGAGCAGCGGGCCGACCAACCAGATGATGATCAGCCCCGCGACCGAGCCCAGCCACATGTAGTCCTGCCAGCCCATGAACACCCAGAAACTTGTGATCAGCACCAGCAGCAGCGATGCGGGAATCATGCCCTCCCAGGAGAGGCGCATGAGTTGATCGAAGCGGAAGCGCGGCAGCGTCCAGCGGATCAGCATTGTCAGGAACACCAGCGCGAAGACCTTGCCCAGAACGGTGCCGAACTGCAGCAGGATCAGCCCGATGCCGCCGGTCGAGGCCAGATCGGGCCCGACGCCGAACGGATTGAGCGACCAGCCGCCAAGGAACAGCATCGTGAAGAACGCGCCGCCAGTGATCATGTTGACGTACTCGCCGAGGAAGAACATGGCCCACTTCATCGAGGAATACTCGGTGTGCCAGCCGCCCACGAGCTCAGCCTCGGCCTCGGCCAGATCGAAGGGCGAACGGTTGGCCTCGGCCAGCATGCACGTATAGAAGATGATTGCCACCAGCGGGTGATGCAGCAGGAACCACTGATGCCCCTCGCCGGTCTGAGCCGCGACGATGCCATACGGCGACACCGTGCCGGCGATGAGGATCACACACAGCAGGCACAGGCCCATGGGGATTTCGTAACTGATCATCTGCGCGCTGGCGCGCAGGCCGCCGAGGAACGAGTACTTGCTATTGCTCGCCCAGCCGCCGAGAGCCACACCGTACACGCCCATGGATGCAACGGCGAGAAGGTAGACAACGCCGATGTTAATGTCGGCAGCGATCATCTTGACCGACTGGCCGCCGATGACAAGCGTGCCGGCCCAGGGAATGATGGCAAACCCGATGAGCGCGGTCAGGCACGTCAATCCCGGCGCCAGAACGAACAGAAAGCGATCCGCCTGTTTGGGGATCCAGTCTTCTTTCATGAACAACTTGAGTCCGTCAGCGATCGGCTGCAGCAGCCCCAGCGGGCCGACACGGTTGGGGCCAATGCGGTCCTGTGTCCAGGCGCAGACCTTGCGCTCGAGCAGGATCAGGTACGCCGCCCCGCCCAGGCACAGGTGGAAGACGACGAGAATCACCACGACGCTGGCGACCAGTTGCGCGTTGTTGGAGAGGAAATCCGAGACGACCTGAGGCATGGCCGTAGTGTAGCGGCAGCCGTGGTTGCGGCACGAAGGTCAGGACGCCGGCATCGACGCGATCGCCGACACCACCAGCACCGCCACGCCCACGGCGTAACTGGCCTTGTCTGTCAGGGCAAAGACCACCGGATCATGGTGCAGCGTGCCGCGCTGGGCCGCGAACCACAGCCGCGTGATCCAGTACAGCAGCAGCGGGCAGATCAGCCACAGCCAGTCGACGCGCGGATACAGGAAAGTCGCGTCGGCGCTATTGAGGTACAGAGCGAAGACCAGCACCGCCATGTAGCCCGAGGTCGGCCCGAGCGTACGGATCAGGTCGAGATCGACCACGAGATACGCGCGGCCGGGTGACTGCTCGCGACCCTCGCCATCGAGCGCGTGCAGTTCCGTGTAGCGTTTGGCGAAGGCGATCGAGAGAAACATGAACATGCCAAAGGCCAGCAACCACGGCGAGAGTGGGACTTCGACCGCCGCGCCGCCTGCGAGCAATCGCACCGCGTACAGCGCGGCCAGCGTCAGCACATCGAGCATGAGCATGCGCTTGAGCCGCCATGAATACAGGCCTGAGAGACCGAGATAGCACGCCAGCCATGCAGCGAAGTCCACCGGCAGCAGCCACGACAATGCCGCGGCGGCCAGCACGCACACGACCATCAATGTCATCGCGGTCTGAGGCGTGACTTCGCCCGATGCGATCGGCCGCTTGGATTTTTCCGGATGCTGCCGATCGGATTCGCGATCTCGCAAATCGTTGAGCACGTACATCGCCGACGCCCCGAGGCAGAACGACGCGAACGCGATGGCGACGCGCAGCCACGCCTCGGCGTCGCCCAGCCGGTGGGCCGCCAGCAGCGGCAGCGCCACGAGCAGGTTTTTGGCCCATTGATGCGGGCGCAGACAGCGAATCAGCGCGGACATGAATCATTCATCGGCATGATGCTGCATCAACGCGCACGTCGACACGCCGGGTCTGGCATAATCACCCTTTGGCAGCCGCGACCACGCCGCGTTCGACAACGACCGCCGGCCGATCATCGCGTGGCTTGGCAGGAGCCGCGGGTCGAGCCAGTCTCGGGAAGTAATCCTGGATGGCCGACACCGTCCATGTGCCGGCGCGCAAGGCCGCAATGGCCTGCACCGCCGCGCGGGCGCCGGTCATCGTCGTGATCATCGGCACACGGTTGCGCACCGCTGTCGCGCGAATGCGGCCTTCATCGGTGTTCGCGCCCTTGCGCGTCGGCGTGTTCAGAATCAGGTTGATCTCGCCGTTGGCGATCTTGTCGAGGATGTTCGGCCGCGCGCCTTCGCTGACCTTCCGCAATACGACCGTGTCGATGGCGTGCTGGCGCAGCAGTTCGTGCGTACCTCCGGTGGTCAGGACCGTAAAGCCCATTGAGACCAGCAGCCGCGCGATTTCCACCGCGTGCGGCTTGTCGGAGTCGCGCACGCTCATGAAGACGTTGCCTTTTGTCGGCAACTTGATGTTCGCGCCCATGAGCGCTTTGGCCAGTGCGACCGCCGGCGAGCGGTGCGCACCCATGACTTCGCCGGTCGACCGCATCTCCGGGCCGAGTACGACATCGACGCCGGGGAAGCGATCGAATGGGAAGACCGGCTGTTTGACCGCGAAAAAGCCCGGATCGGCAACCTCGCGCACCTGCAGTTGATCGAGCGTCGCGCCCATCATCGTCTTGGCGGCGATCGTCGCCCACGGCACGCCGTTGGCCTTGGCCACGAACGGCACCGTGCGGCTGGCGCGAGGATTCACCTCGAGGATGTACACCTGCTCATCCTTGATCGCCATCTGCACGTTCATCAGGCCGCGCACGTTCAGCCGCTGCGCCAGCGTTCGCGCCTGGCTTTGAATGCGATCGACGATCGACTTCGGCAGCGAGAACGGTGGGATGACACAACACGAATCGCCGGAGTGAATGCCTGCTTCCTCGATGTGCTGCATGACGCCGGCGATGACCGCTCGCGGCTTGTCGGAGCGATTGTTGATCTGGCGGCTCGCCGTGTCGGAATTCGGCTCGAAGTCCGCGACGACATCGACATCGACCTCGATCGCTTCGGACAGGAACTTGTCCACGAGCACCGGCGCGCTTGCGAGTTCGGAGACATTCACCGCCGTGCGCATGTAGCGGCGCAAGGCTTCCTCATCGAAGCAGGTTTCCATGCCGCGCCCGCCGAGCACGTAACTGGGGCGCACGAGCACCGGGTAGCCGATCCTCGATGCAATCTCGACCGCCTGATCGAGCGAGTACGCGATGCCTGAAGGCGGCTGTAGGAATTTCAGGTCATCCAGCAACGCCTTGAACTGGTCGCGATCCTCCGCCAGATCGATCGATTTCAGACCGGTGCCGATGAGTGGTACGCCGGCACGCGTCAGGCCTGCCGCGAGATTCAGCGGCGTCTGCCCGCCGAACTGCACGATCACGCCGACGACGCTGCCCGAGCGGTCGGCCACTTCCACGCCGCCACCGTTGAGCCTTTCGACGACGTTGAGCGTGTCCTCCAGCGTCAGCGGCTCGAAGAACAGAAGGTCGGACGTGTCGTAGTCAGTGGAAACTGTTTCGGGATTCGAGTTGATCATCACCGACTCGAAGCCCATCTCACGGGCGGCAAAGGCGGCCTGCACGCAGCAATAATCGAACTCGATCCCTTGGCCGATGCGATTGGGCCCGCCACCGAGGATGATGATTTTGTCGCGCGCCGTGACGCGGATTTCGTCGTCGCAGATTCCGCCGATCGGCGTTTCGTATGTCGAGTAGTAGTACGGCGTCGTGGCCTCGAACTCGGCTGCGCACGTGTCGACGAGCTTGTACACCGGTTCGATGCCGCGCTTCTTGCGGTGGGCCCGCACCTGCATGATCTTCGCGACAGTGATGTCGCCCAGGTACAGGTTCGCCAGTTGCGGATCGCTGTAACCCAGACGCTTGGCTTCAAACAGCACATCATCCGGCAGCTCTTCGAGGTCGCGGTAGCCGCACAGCACATCCTCGAACTCGCACAACTGCTTGATCTGATCGAGGAACCACGGATCGATCTTCGTCAGGTCGTGTATCTTCGCGATGGTCCAGCCCATCTTGAAGGCGTAGCGGATGTAGTACAGCCGGCCCTGGCTGGGCACGGTCAGTTTGCGGATCAGCGTCTCGTCGGGAATCGGCCAGAGGATGGGCGAGCCATCGGCCGCGACCAGCGCGTTGGGCGTTTCAGGGGTGCGGTCGCCGGTGAAGCGCACGTCGCCTGATTCGACGGCGCGCTTGGCGGCCAGCCACTTGTCGTTCTTGTCCAATCCCAGGCCGAAGCGCTTGACTTCCATCGAGCGAATCGCCTTCTGCAACGACTCCTTGAACGTGCGCCCGATCGACATCGCCTCGCCCACGCTCTTCATCTGCGTGGTCAGGGTCTCATCGGCCTCGGGGAACTTCTCGAACGTCCAGCGCGGCATCTTCACCACCACGTAATCAATCGACGGCTCGAAGCACGCCGACGTCGTCCCCGTGATGTCGTTGCCCAGTTCATCCAGCGTGTATCCGATAGCGAGTTTCGCGGCGATCTTGGCGATCGGGAATCCCGTCGCCTTGCTCGCCAGGGCCGACGAGCGTGAGACGCGCGGGTTCATCTCCACCACGAACATCTCGCCTGAGCCAGGATTGACCGCGAACTGCACATTCGCCCCGCCGGTCTCAACGCCCACAGCGCGGAGAATATCGAAGGACGCATCGCGCATGCGCTGATATTCCTTGTCGGTCAGCGTCATGATGGGGGCGACGGTGATCGAGTCGCCGGTGTGCACGCCCATGGCGTCGATGTTCTCGATGCCGCAGACGACGATGCAGTTGTCGGCCTTGTCGCGTATGACCTCGAGTTCGTATTCCTTCCAGCCCAGGGCGCTCTCATCGATCTGCACCTGGCCGATCATCGAGGCGTCGAGGCCCTTGCGCACGATCTCCTCGAACTCGGTCTTGTTGTAGGCGATGCCCGAACCCGTGCCGCCCAGGGTGAACGCCGCGCGAATGATCGCGGGAAGACCGATCTCGGTGACGAAGGCGTTAGCCTCTTCAAGCGAAGTCACCGTCTTGGCCCGGGCCTGCTTGAGGCCGACGGATTCGACAACCTGGCGAAACGCCTCGCGATCCTCGGCCCTGGAGATGGCCTCGCGGCTGGCACCGATCATCTCGATGCCGAACTCGCGGAGCGTGCCGTTGTCGTGCAGGGCGCAGGCGCAGTTGAGCGCGGTCTGGCCGCCCAGCGTGGGCAGGAGGGCATCGATGGGCGTGCCGAGTTCCTTCTCCCGGAGGATGATCTTCCGGACGGCCTCGGGGGTGATGGGTTCGATGTAGGTGCGATCCGAGAACGCCGGATCGGTCATGATCGTCGCGGGATTGCTGTTGACCAGCACCACGCGGTAGCCCTCCTCGCGCAGGGCCTTGCACGCCTGCGTGCCCGAATAATCAAATTCGCATCCCTGGCCGATGACGATCGGGCCTGAACCAATGATGAGGATGGTGTGGATGTCGGAACGTCGGGGCATCGGCTGTCATGCGTGCCGCATCACGCTTCAGTGAGTGGGCGCGCAAAATCCGTATGAGGATATCGGAATCGATCTCCCAACTCAAACGCCTGAACGGCTGCGTCGGCTCCGGGCTGCATGACAGCGCGCCGTCGGCGTCGTGCCGGACGCATGCTCGCTTGCTCCCGGCGAGGAAAAGGGTCGCGGTCGCGGGCGTCGATTGCAGCTGCGCTGCCGCCTGGTATATGCTTCGCGGCCGAATTCCGAGCTGTGATCGCCGTTCATCGACCTGTGCACAAGCCGCCGCCGCGGCTTTCGCTGTTTGAGAGAGATAACATTTTCGGGCCTTGCCACACACATCGTCCGAACGACTAGGATCCTAAGTTAGTGATCGCTTCTTTATGACCTGGCCCTGGATCATCCTCTTGGCGGTGGCGCTGTGGCTGATCCTTGCGGGAACGGTGTACGCGATCATCATCCCCTGGCTGGCCAACGCGCCCGGCGAGTCGCCGGTCACCGGGCTGATCTGGCGCGTCGTGCGCCTCTACGCCTTGGTCGTGCACCGCGTGCGGTTCGAGGGATTCGAGGAGTTTCGCCGCATCCCGCATCCGGGACCGCTGATCGTCGTGTCCAATCACACCGGCGCGGTCGATCCGCTGCTCATTCAGGCCGCCTGTCGCTTCCCCATTCGATGGATGATGGCCAGCGAGATGATGAGTTCGCGCATGGACTGGCTGTGGCGGCAGCAGCGGCTGATCCCGGTCGATCGCGATGGCCGCGATGCGGGCCCCGCCCGCGAAGCCATCCGACACGTGCAGTCGGGCGGGATCATCGGGATCTTCCCGGAAGGACGCATCGTCAATCCGCCGGAGCAGATTCGCCCGTTCTACATGGGAGTCGGCCTGATCGTCGCGCGGGCCCAGGCGCCGGTGCTCCTGGTATGGATCAGCGGCACACCCAAGACCAACCGCACGATGGAATCGCTGACGGGTTTCAGCGAGGCGCGCGTCAAGTTCGTGGACCTGATCGACTTCCAGGACGAGCGCGATGGGCACGTCATCACCGCGGAGCTGCGGCGCCGCCTGGCTGAAATCAGCCGCTGGCCCATCAACGATCAGAAGATGCCCCCGCACGTCAAGCCGGCACTCGAGTGGTGACCAGCCCGCCGCAAGCGACGCGGCTGCATTACACTCCGCTGCATGATCAGCCGAATCGAAGGCGTGCTGGCGGAACTGATGGATGGTCGCGCGATGCTCGCCTGCGCCGGCGGCATCACCTACGAACTGCTCGTCCCCGGCTTCGATCAGCAGCGGCTCGCGGTGTGCATTGGACAGAACGTCACGTTCCACACGCTGCACTACCTGGAGGCTCAGGGCCCGACCGGGCCGTTCATTCCGCGGCTGATCGGATTCGCCGCACCGGAAGATCGCGCGTTCTTCGAACTGTTCACGACCGTCAAGGGAATGGGCAATCGCAAGGCGTTGCGAGCCCTGCAACTTCCCTGCGGCGCGGTGGCGGGCGCGATCGCGGAGAAGGATGTCGATCTGCTCAAGAGCCTGCCCGAGATCGGCAAGCGCACGGCGGAAACCATCGTCGCCGAACTCTCCGGCAAGGTGGACCGATTCGTCGAACTCAAGCCTTCGAATGCGATCAGACACGCCGGACCGGACGGGCAAGGCGATGTGCGCAGTGAACTGATCCGCGATGCCGTCGCTGTGCTTGTGCAACTGGGCGAGCCCAAACTCATCGCGCGGCAACTGGTCGATCGCGCGCTGGCGGCCGATCGCACGCTGTCCACGCCTGATCAACTCATGGCCGCGGCCCTGCGGCTCAAGCAACTCACGTGATCGGCGATGCCGTCGTTTGTCACTCACCTTGAAGGCGCGATCGACGGCACGCGACTGCCCGCGCGCACACTGCAGACCGTGCACGAAGGCCGTCCGATCTGGGTGCGCTATGACCTTGAAGCCGTGAAGCGGGCTGCGCGGCGCGATGAACTGCAATCGCGCGAGCCCACGATGTGGCGCTACCGCGAACTGCTTCCGGTGGAGCGAGGTGAAGACATCGTGTCGCTGGGCGAGACCATGACGCCCTTGCTGCGCTGCGATCGTCTCGCGAAATCTCTGGGATTCACCGGCGAACTGATCATCAAGGATGAATCGCGCCTGCCCACCGGCTCGTTCAAGTCGCGCGGCATGACGATGGCGGTGTCGATGGCGAAGTCGCTGGGCGTCATGCGCGTCGCCGCGCCCACAGCGGGCAATGCCGGCGGCGCGCTTGCAGCGTATGCAGCCAATGCCGGCATGGAGTGCTTCATCTTCATGCCTGAAGACACGCCCGTCGTCAACCAGCGCGAAGCCGCGCTCTTCGGCGCGAAGGCATTCCTCGTCAACGGCCTGATCAGCGACTGCGGCCGTCTGGTGCGCGAAGGCACGGCCGCGGGCATGAATTGGTTCGACATGTCCACGCTGCGCGAGCCGTATCGCATTGAGGGCAAGAAGACCATGGGGCTCGAACTCGCTGAGCAACTCGACTGGTCGCTGCCCGATGTGATCCTCTATCCGACCGGCGGCGGCACGGGACTCATCGGCATGTGGAAGGCGTTCGCGGAACTGCAGGCCATCAGCTGGTTGAACTCGTCGCGCAGTCCGCGCATGTTCGTCTGCCAGTCGAGCGGCTGCGCGCCGATCGTGCGCGCGTTCGACGCAGGCGAGCGCTTCGCCAAGCCCTTCGAGAACGCCCGTACTATCGCCAGCGGCCTGCGCGTGCCGGCGGCTGTGGGCGACTTCATGATCCTCGACGCCGTGCGCGAGTCGGGCGGGCGGGCCATGGCGGCCGATGAATCGCGATTGATCGAGTGGATGAACCTGTCCTCGTCGCTGCAAGGCATCTCGCTCTGTCCGGAAACCGCCGCGTGCCTTGACGTGCTCGAGCGTGCTCTGCGCGAAGGCCACATCGGGCGCAGTGAGCGCGTCGTCATCTTCAATACCGGCGCGGCGCAGAAGTACGTCGAGGCGATGTCAAGCACAACGCTGCCGCGACTGGATTGCACGCGGCCGATCGAGTGGCCATCGGTGATGGGTTGAGCCCAGTCCGTTCGCGGGCCCTCAATTGTGAAGCCGCATCGCCTGCGCGGCCCGATAATCGTCGCCGCCGCACGGTCGATGCCCGGGCGCGAAGCACCTGCATATTCAGGTCGACGACTTCTGGGGAAAACACACCAGGAGGTGTTGTTGCGGAAGATGCGTGCGGTCCACGTGATGCTCGCCGCTGCGGCGCTGCTGATGAGTGCGCATGTGCATGCGCAATCTTCAGGCTCGCCGCGCCCGGGCACTCCGCGCTCGCGCCAGGCTCCCCGGCCGCCCGCGCGCAAGCCGCCGCCCAAGGGTGCCAAGCCCAAGACCTCTACGACGCCCGGAGGCGTGGTGCGGCGCGAAACGCCGGCGATCACCTTTCGCGGCCCGATCTTCAACGAGAACGCCAACGCGGTCAACGATCTGACCGAGGCGCTGATGGCGGCCAAGGCTGAGAACCGCCGCGTGCTCATTCACTGGGGCGCCAACGACTCGGCGGGCTGCCGCGCACTGCACATGCTTCTGCTCAACGATCCGACGCTCAGGCGACTGCTGCTCTACGAGTACCGGCTCGTGCTGATCGACGTCAGTTCGCGCACCCGCAACCAGGACATGGCGCTTTCGTACGGCGTTGGATCCCAAGGCGCGGGCCTCCCCGGGCTCACCGTGCTCGACGCCGAAGGCGAAGTGATCTGTAATCAGCAGGCCAGCAAGTTCGGCGACGGTCGCGGCGGCTTCGATCCGGCGAAACTCGCCGAATTCCTGCGCGGCTACCAGGTGATGTATCCCGCCGCCGATGATCTCGTGCAGAAGGCGCTGGCCGCTGCCCGGGCTGCGCGCACGCCACTGCTGGTTCAATTCGCGTCGCCTTCATGCCCGCGGTGCAATGAGATTGACAAGTGGTTCGAACGCATTGACGTCGAAGGCGTTCTGCAGCGGCATGTCGCGCGCGTTCGCATCGATGTCGATCGCACCGTGGGCGGGCGCGACGTCTTGCGCCGCTACAGCAACGCCTGGCAGACGGCGATCCCCTGGTTCGTGCTGCTCGATCCGACCGGCTCAGAGGAAGGAACGATCCTGTCGACCAGCGACTGCCTCGACGGCCGGAGCATCGCGACGCTTGCGGATGACGAGTCAATTGCCCGGTTCCAGGCAATCCTCCAGACCAACGCCAGTGGATTGACGGACGCGGAATTGGAATGGCTGTCCCAGTCGCTTCGCCAGTTGAATCCGCCGCCGGCCGCCGCCAAGGCGCCGGCCGATGCCTCCCCGACCAAGCCGGAGTCGCCCGGACCCAGCGAGTCCGGCGCTGCGCTACCCGCGCAGGCCGGCGCGTCGTCGTGAGATCACGTCATGTCATGCGCGAGATGGCGGCACGCAACGCCGTGGTATCATGCACCGTCGATCGATCCCACACAGGAGATCACGCATGATCCGCCACGTATTGCTTGTCGTTGCCGCTTCAACGCTCATCTACCCGGCGTCCGCGCTGGCGCAGCAGCCCGCCGCGCCTTTGCAGCCGCCGGGAGGCGCGCCGACGGCCGCGGCCGCGCAGCAGCCGGCGAAGACCGAACGCCAGGCGATCTACGACGAGCAGGCTGACGCGAAGCAGCAGATCGCTGCCGCCGTGGCCAAGGCGAAGAAGGAGAATCGCCGCGTGCTGGTGCAGTGGGGCGCCAACTGGTGCGGCTGGTGTCACAAACTGCATGAGACGTGCGCCAAGGACAAGGACCTGTCGCGAGAACTGCTCTACGAGTATGACGTGGTGCTCGTGGACATCGGCCGCTTCGACAAGAACATGGACCTGGCGGCTTCGTACGGCGCCGATCTCAAGGGCAACGGCGTGCCGTACCTGACCGTGCTCGATGGCGAAGGCAAGGCCACTGCCAACCAGGAGACCAGTTCGCTCGAGGAGGGCGATCATCACCTGCCGGCGAAGGTGCTTTCGTTCCTCAAGCAGCACCAGGCCGAGTACCTCACCGCCGAGAGCGTGCTGAGCGACGGCGTGAAGAAGGCCGCTGCCGAGAAGAAGGTCGTCTTCCTGCACTTCGGCGCGCCGTGGTGCGGCTGGTGCCACAAACTTGAGAACTGGATGGCGAAGCCGGAGATCGCGCAGATCCTTGGCAAGGACTTCGTCGATGTGAAGATCGACATCGATCGTACCGTCGGCGGCAAGGACCTCATGAAGCGCTATGCCGGCGAGAAGGCCAAGGGCATTCCGTGGTTCGCGTTTGTCAACGCCGCTGACAACACTGTGGTCGCGACCAGCGACGACTCGAATGGCGCCAACGTCGGCTTCCCGGCGAAGGACGAGGAGATCGCGCATTTTGGCGCGATGCTCGGCAAGGCGCACAAGAGCATCACGCCCGAGGACATCCAGACGCTGCTCAAGTCACTGAAAGATGCGAACAAGGCGGCGCAGTAATCGGCGCGGTGATCACTCCTCACGCAACACCGCGTATGGCGGGAGAGCGTTCTCCCTGGTGCTCGGGAACATCGTCCTGATGTAGAGCATCGCATCCACCTGCCTGGACCAGCCCCCCGTCGCAGTCATCTCGCCGTAGCCCAGCGGGCGGCTGATCATCGGCAGGCGCAGCCAGTGATCGGCCGGAAGGGCGCGGAAGTCGATGAACAGAAAGCGCTTCTCAGTCTGGCCGCACAGATCTTCGAGTGAGCCCTTGCTGGGTGCTGGGATCTCCATCGGCGCGGTCCGGCCGAAGACGTTGCCCGCCTTGCCATCGAAGGCCGTGAAACCGATGGTGTACATCGTGTCGCCCAGCGCCTTCTTGCTGATGGTGCCGCAGTTGGTCACGCCATCGTAGAGGGGCCCGCCCATCACGGGCCTGATGGCTTCGATGTCGTTGGCCGCGTGCATCGTGGCCATCCACGCGATGACCTTGCGATCCTTGTAGCGTTCGTTCACCTGCCAGATGAGGTTGGCCGCCATGCGCTGATCGCGCGTGTTGTTGTCCGTCACCTTCATCTGGCCCCGGCCGGCAATGAATTCGAGCATGCTCCTGACGCTGACGACGGCGTCATCGGCGCAGCGCCGCATGAAATCGAACTCCGCTTCGCCGTGAGCCTTGACCAGCGCCGCGCGATGCCGATCCATGAACGCGGCGACCGCCGTCCATTTCTCGACCAGCGGCTCGAGGTTGGCCTTGACGGGCATGCCATCGCCGCCGCGCTCGTTGAACTTCGCATAGCCGCCAGTGATGTCATCGCGCATTTCGGGGCTCAGCAGCGAGGGATCGGCCTTGTCGAAGAACTCGATCATCGCGGCGCCGCGCTTGAGTGTGGCGTTCTCGCCTCCGGAGAACTGGTGGTCGAAGCCTGCGGTCTCGATCGGATGTTCGGATGTCAAGGTCGATCGCACGTATTCGAGCGTCGGCCGCACCTGGGCGCTGAACGTCCAGATCGGGAAGATTCCCATGCGCGTGATGTCATCCATCTTGATGTTCGGATCGCGCAGCGCGCGATCAACCTCGCGGCAGTCGAACATGCCGCTTTCCCATGTCAGAACATCGAAGCCCATTTCTCTGTGCAGGAACTTGATGATCCGCGCCTTGGCCAGGAAGTCGGCTCCGTCGCCGTGGCTTTGTTCGCCGAGCACGACCAGGCGCGAGTCGCCGATCAGGTTCTTGATCGGCTGCAGGTCGCTGAAGTCTTCGTCATCTTCCGGATCGATTGACGTGATGACGACGGAGCGCTCCAGCAGGTCGCCGACGCGCTCGTCGACCTCGACCATCGGTTGCGTCTGCGGCGCCGTGGCGGGCGGATTCTGCAACAGCATCGGAACGCATACGACCAGGGTGAGCATGCACATGACGGGTCTCCAGTCGATCGGGATTGAGATGTTGTACGGGATCGACTGTCTGGAGTTGATCACCAGAGCCTCGCGCCGTCGCTCGTGCTAGATTTCTGTTCATGGCGGCCGCCGCGACAATTTGCCCGCGCTCCCGATGGTGGCTGCGCCGGCGCTGGCTGCTGATCCCGATGTTGCTGGTGCTGGTGTTCGCGCTGCCGCAACTGTTCGGCGGCAAGATGAGGGTCGATTCCGGCCTGTACGCGGGCGTCTCGCTGCACATGTACAACCAGGGGACGTTCTGGACGCCGATGGCGGGTGATGCGCCGTACTTCCGCAAGCCTCCGCTGGTGTTCTGGATTCACGGCGCGTTTCTGTGGCTGCTGGGACCACATTTGTGGGTGATGCGCCTGCCGACTGTCATCGCGGCTCTGGGCATCGTCGGCCTCACGTGCTTGATCGCGCGACGAATGACGAACTGGCGCGTGGCCCTGTTCAGCGGCTGCGTGCTCGCCACCACCGTTTCGTTCTTTCATCTGTTCCAGCGTTTCGTGCTCGATTATTGGCAGACGTTTTTCATGCTCGTGGGCGTATGGATGATCGTCGAGGCGCAGCGCCGCCGGCTGCTCTGGCTGGCCATCTGTGCGGGGGCGCCCATTGGGGCATCAATGCTGTGCAAGCCCCTGATCTCGGGCATCGCGCTGCCGATCATGTGCGTCTGGCTGGCGACTATCCGCGAATATCGTTGGGCGCTCCTGACATTCCTCGGTGGGACCGTGACAGCCTTGATGGTTGCAGCGCCGTGGCACCTGAGCATGATCGCGCAGCACGGCGACCTCTTCCTCGGCTCCTACTTCCAGCGAGAGATGGTCGATCGGGTCACAACCGCGCAGGGCTTCGAGGCCGAGCCGTGGTACTGGTACCTGATCGAACTCGCCAAGGGCTACTGGCCGTGGATGCTGACGCTTGTGCTCGGACTGTGGACCTGGGCGCGCACTGGCCCGGGATCTGAGCGTGAAACCCGCTTCCGCCGATTGTGTGTGGCCTTCTGCCTGCTGTGGCTGGCGATCATGATGTATTCAGCGGACAAACGGATCCGCTACCTCATGCCGATGTTGCCGATGCTCTCGATGATCAGCGGCTGGTGGCTGGCCCACATCACATGGGGATCAAGGCGCCGCCTCGCCCGGCGAAGGACACTGCGTTGGCTGGAGATGGCCGTGCAGTTCGCCGTCGTGGCCGCAGCGATCTTCGCCACGCTGCCGATTCATTACAACACCCAAGCCGTGCCGGAATGGGAAGCGCTCGACCAGTACATTCGAGACCATCCGGGCGAGCGCTACCAGATCGGCACGGTCAATGTGCAGGATGGCGGTCGCATCTATTTCTACACAGGCATCTGGCCGCACAATGCGGTCGATCCGGTCGGTCGCGAACTGCCGATCGAGCCCAATACGCTGCTCATCAACAGCCACGAGGTACCGCGCACGCGCCGCATCCAGGGCGAGGTCGTCTTCGACCAGGGCAAACTGCAGATCGTGCGCGTTAAATAGCGGACGGCGCGAGGATCAGATTCGATCTCGGATCAACTGCACGGCCACCGCGATCTGCCAGATCGCCTGGGCCAGGAGGAACGCGCCCATGCCGTGGATGTTCATGTGTAGGTGGCCTGCCAGCAGCAGCAGCGGCGCCGCCGCGCCGATGAGCAGTCCGATCGCACCGATGGCGATGCCTCCGCTCATCTGCCTCGTCAACAGCGCCACGGACCACAGCAGCGTGGCGATCGACAGGCCGACGATGCCGATGTGATCGCACACGACATTCGCTTCGTGGCAGAGCGTAAACAGGAGGTTCACCGTCTCCAGCGCCTCCGAGTTTGAGTCACGAAAATGGGATGCCAGGCGCGATACGACAAAGCCGTTGGTCGCTGCGGCGGCCATCATCGCAACAGCGCCGGCGATGTACGCCACGAGGCCCGCACGCACCCAGATCGAACGCATCCCCAGTCGATCGGCGAAACCCCAGAAGCCAACAATGAACAGCCCCATCGCGCCGATCAGCACGCCATGCACGATGCCGTTCTTGACAGCCATCGCCGCCAGTTCATCGACGATCGAATCGAGTTCGTGCGTGTGCAGCGTCGGATGCTGGGCGAAGAAGATGACGGTGATTGCGGTGGCTGCGGCGATCACGATGCCCGATGCGCGGCTGCTCGAATCGGCGGAAGTACGCTCATCGGCGCGGGTGGGAATCGGTTCGTGGTTCATCGCCATGCTCCAGTCTGGGGCGGGAACGCTACCGTCTCAGCGTGCTGGCAGGCCGCGTTTCGCGCGGAGTTTGCCTGAAAGCAGACATCCCGCCCACAATGTCTGGAGAGTGATCGCCGATCATGCATTCCGAATCCGCTGACATGAAGCCCGTGCCGCCGCCTCCCAGCGCCACGTCGTCGCGCGGCTGGATTGTCGAAGCGTTCAACGGCCTGTTCCTCGAGCGGCGCTACGGCGACATTCGCGTGGGTGACATTGTCAATGATGCCGGCGTCGGGCGCTCGACCTTCTATGAACACTTCCGCAGCAAGGACGATGTCTTCCGTCAGTCGGTCGCGCCCGTGCTGGAGCCGATGGCCGACGCCGTGACAGATGATGGGGGCGATCTCACCGCCATCGAGCACATCCTGCGCCACTTCCTCGAGTATCAGAAACAAGTGCGTGCGATGCTGGGCGGTGAATCGGCGTGCCTGGTGACCGACACCCTCGCCGACATGATCGAACAACGACTTTCTCTGTCGGCCGATGGCTCCCAGCGCCATCTGATCATTCCCATCCGGCTCGCCGCGCTGCAGATCGCCGAAGGTCAGTTGGGTCTTGTGCGCGGCTGGCTGCAAGGCGAAGCGACATGCGAGCCGTCGGTGATGGCCGAGGCGATTCGAAAGAGCGCCAAGGGCACGCTGGCAGGACTCAAATCGCCGACCTGAGCGGGCCCCGTCGCGCGCGAGTCATGTTGAATACACTGCGCGCCCATGGCCAAGCCGCGAACGCACTACATCTGTCGATCCTGCGGCTCGGTGCAGGCGGCGTGGATGGGCAAATGCCCCGACTGCGGCACGTGGGATGCGCTCGAAAAGTACGTCGAGCCCAAGGCCACTGCTGAAACGCAGACCCTTGCCGCGGCATGGGCGGCCGGCGTGGGCGCTGCAGCCGAGACGGGTGAAGCCAACACGACGACGCTTATCGCGCCGCCGAATGCAGTTGCGACGCCGCTGCCCGAAATCGACACCGTCGACGTGCGGCGAATCCCCACAGGCGTGAGCGAGTTCGATCGCGTCCTCGGCGGCGGCCTGGTGCCGGGCTCGGTCATTCTGCTCGGCGGCGATCCGGGCATCGGCAAGAGCACGCTCATGCTGCAGGCCGCGGGCAAACTCGCCCGCACCGGCAGTCGCGTGCTGTACGTCACAAGCGAGGAATCGGCGTACCAGACGCGCCTGCGGGCCGAGCGGCTCTTCGAGCATGAAGGCGTTGCCATCAAGGGCACAGGAACGGCCGATCCAAGGGCAAGCGATGGCATCGACTCGCTGGGCGACCTCTATGTACTCGCCGACACGAACCTGGCGCGGATCGTCGAGCAGGCGCGGCAGGTGCGGCCGACGCTGTGCGTCATCGATTCGATCCAGATGGTGTACAAGGCCGACCTCGACGCCTCGCCCGGCAGCGTCACACAGTTGCGGCGCTGCGCCACGGAACTGGTGTACCTCGCCAAGGTTTCCGGGATGGCGATCGTGCTCGTGGGCCACGTCACCAAGGAGGGCACGCTCGCCGGGCCCAAACTGCTGGAGCACCTCGTGGATGCGGTGCTGAGTTTCGAAGGCGATCGCCATCATTCATATCGAGTGGTGCGCGGCATGAAGAACCGGTTCGGTACGACGCTCGAAGTCGGGCTCTTCGAAATGACCGCGCAAGGCTTGCGCGAAGTCGCCGACCTGGAGGCAATGCTCGATCCCTTGTCGCGGCCGCGGCCGGGCAGCGTAGTGTGCCCGGCCATGCACGGCTCTCGCTGTCTGCTGGTCGAGGTGCAGGCGCTGACGGCGACCGGAATCCTCGGCGCCGCGAGGCGCAAGACCTCCGGCATCGATGGCAACCGTCTCGCCATGCTCATCGCGGTGTTGGAGAAGCATGTGGGCCTGCGGCTGGCGGATCAGGACATCTTCGCATCGGCGGTGGGTGGGCTGAAGGTGGTCGAGCCCGCGGCGGATCTTGCGGTGTGCCTGGCGATCGCTGGGGCACACCTCAACAGGACGCTGCCGGCGGGGGTGGCAGTGATGGGAGAGGTGGGGCTTGGCGGTGAGGTCCGGGCGGTGGTCGGCGTCGAGGCTCGGCAGCGCGAGGCAGCAAGGCTTGGATTCGGGTCAATCGTGGCGCCCGCAGGCCAGTCGGCAGGCGTCGGGCGGGCCTTCGAGGTCAGATCGCTTCAGGCTGCTGCAGCGATTTTGGAGGCAATCGGGTTATCAGACGGGGCCCGGCTTCGGCGGAAGTCTGGGGCCACCGAGGAGATTAGTTAGTACCTGCAAAATTCTTTTGTCCCCTGGAGCGCCGTCCGGTAATCCAGATCGGCTTGTAAATGCTTGCCAGACAAGGTCTTGGGCGCGTCGGGATGGGACGGGTCCAAGCGGGCGTCCGCCAGGGTGTGCACAAAAGTGAGGGGTCACTAGAAAGGCGAGCCGATTGACTGTATCGTTCGCCCCTTTGAAGGGAATCGGCCGTGGATGGCCGATGATCGGAAGCACGTCCGAGCCGGGCTGCGTAGCCCGGTGATCACCAAGGACGGGTGGATGTACCGGCTGTTCGCGAGGAGTCGCGAATGGCCAAGCACAACGACAGGACCCCACGCGGGGAGCCGCATGGCCAGTCCGACAGATAGGAGAGTCTTGGAATGAGTCTGACTACGCGAGTGGGTCTGCTCGCGGGTGCTGCCGCGCTGACGCTGACCGGCATCAGCAACGCCCGTCCCGCCGGCGAGACCAGCAATGACGATGTGGCACAGCGCCTGGCGGCTGCTGAAGCCAAGATCGCCGCAATGGAAGCCGCCCAGAACCAGAGCTGGCTGACCGAACAGCGCGCGAGCGAGATTCGGGGCCTGGTGCAGGACGTCCTCGCCGACGCCGACACCCGCGCCAGCCTTCTACAGACCGGAATGACCGCCGGCTATGACAACGGCGCAGTCATCGGCTCAGCCGACGGCAACTGGCTGCTGCGCACGAATGTGCACATTCAGGAACGTTTCATTTACAACAACCAGGATACAGGCGACTCGGACCTTGAAAGCGACCGCTACGGCTTCGAGCCCACGCGCGTTCAGTTCTTCCTGACCGGCCATGTGGTTGATCCGTCGTGGTACTACCACATCCGCATCAACACCGGCGCGCAGGACCAGGACGGCCTGATCTACGGATACATCGGCAAGGACTTCGGCAACGGCCTGAAGGTGCAGATGGGCGCCATGCAGTCGCAGCTGCTTCGCGAAGACATCGTCGCCACGCAGTACCAACTGGCGGTCGAGCGTTCAACCGTGAACTACATGTTCAACGCCGGCTACATTGACGGCGTGCAGGTTTCATGGGAAGGCGACAAGTTCCGCGTGTTCGGCCAGGTGTCTGACGGCGCGTTCACCGGCAACACCCCGTGGCAGTTCCCGGATACCGAGTGGGCCGTCACCGGCCGCTTCGAGTTCCTCTTCAGCGGCAACTGGAATCAGTTCAACGACTTCACGAGCCCGCGCGGCTCTGAGGGCGGAATCATGGCCGGCGCCGCCATCCACTACCAGGCTGGCGAAGACGGCACGCTCACCGAGGACATCGATTCGTTCACCCTTACGGCCGACCTGTCGTGGGAAAGCAACGGCTGGAACCTCTTCGGCGCTGTGATGTACAGCGATACCGATGCAGCCGACAACAACCCGCTGGGCGTCGTGGTCCAGGGCGGCTGGTACTGGGATGACACCTGGGAACTCTTCGGCCGCCTCGAATGGACCGATTTTGATAGCCCCGGCACCGACGATTTCGGCATCTTCACGATCGGCGTGAACAAGTACTTCGCCAGCCATAACAACAAGATGACCCTCGACGTCGGCTACGGCTTCGAGACGATCCCCTTCGGCCTGGCCGTCACCGGCACCCGTGGCGATCTCTCATCCGACGACGATGGCCAGATCATCCTTCGCTACCAGTGGCAGATCCTGTTCTGATTGCCTGATGATCTGACACACGCACGGAACTCCTGCCGGCCGACCCGATCTGGGTCGGCCGGCTCTTTTTTTGCAGCGTGAGCGGGGTCCATGTACCGGACGCGCGTACGCGGATTCGCGTTTGCTATGATCGCGGCCTTTGGAGGGTCGACGCGCGGATCGGCCGATACAACCGACGCGCCGCCTTGCTCGGGACGTGACGGCTTGAGCGCCCATTGGAGACCGCATCATGCACAGTGCATTCCGTTCCGTTGCTGTCGCGCTCGGCTGCCTGACGCTGGCAGGCCAGTCGGCCGCCCGGCAGTCACCCGTGCCAGCCGCGCCGCCTGCAGACGGCGGCACGGTGCAGCAGCAGATGGACGACATGCGCCGCGAAATGGAGCGGGTGCTGCGCGACAACGCGGCCATGCGGGGCGAGATCGATCAGTTGCGGGCCGAGGCCGACGATCAGTGGTTGACCGAGAAGCGCTCGAACGAGATCAAGACCCTGGTGAACGACGTGCTGGCCGACGCCGACACGCGCGCCAGCCTCCTGCAAAGCGGCATGACCGCCGGCTGGAACGAGCACTTCTTCCTGTCCAGCGGCGATGGCCGCTTCCTGCTCATGCTCGAAGGTCTGGAGCAAATCCGGTTCATCTGGAACCATCATGATGAGCCGGACCGCTGGCGCTACGGCTTCGAGAACGCCCGCACGCAACTGACGTTCCGCGGCCACGTCTTCAATGATGACATCGAGTATCTCGTGCGCGGCGAATTCGCACGCAGTGGCGGCAACGAGACTCTTCTCGATGCCTGGGCCCGCTACCGCTTCACCGACAAGGTCTCTCTGCGCTTCGGCCAGTTCAAATTGCCCTACAGCCGCGAGTTCCTGGTGTCCGAAGGCCAGCAACTGGCGGTCGAGCGCACCATGGTTTCCGACTTCCTCAGCGCCAAGCGCTCCCAAGGCATCGAATTGGAATACCTCGACTCGGTGAACCGATGGAGCGGCGCCTTCTCGGATACGACCGGCGGCACGCTTGGCGGGGCGAGTACGAACACCGTCTGGTCGGCCCAGGACACGGAGTGGTCCGTCACGTCGCGATACGAGCGGCTGATCGCCGGATCATGGGAGCAGTTCAGCGACTTCACGAGTCCGCGCGGCGATGAGTTTGGTCTATTGCTCGGGCTCGGCGCCTTCGGCCAGCAGGGCGAATCGACAGGTTCGTTTACCACCACGCGCGACGAGAACCGTGTCTTCGGAGCGACCGTCGACATCTCCGCCGAGTGGGGCGGCGCCAATCTCTTTGCCTCGGCCTACTACGTGTATTTCGATTCCGACCTCGCAGGCGTCGGCATCGTCGATTTCCTGGGTCTCACCGCCCAAGGCGGCTGGTATCTCGACCCGAAGTGGGAGGTCTTCGGCCGCATCGAGTATCTCGCCTCCCAGAGCAACGAGTTTGAAACACCCAACCTGCTGGTCGGAACCGTCGGCGTGAACTACTACATCGATGGTCACGACGTGAAGTGGACCACGGATGTGTCGGTCGGCTTCAACGAAATCTCGGGCACTTACGCCAGCGACATCGCCGGTTTCCGCGGCGACACGACGGGCAACCCGCAATTCGTCTTCCGCACTCAGTTCCAGTTGATGTTCTAGGTTGCCCGCAGGGTACACGGCGACTGTGGCCGCCTTGAACGCCCCGGTGTGCGTGCTATCCTTACGCCTTCAAGCATTTGGGGCTGTAGCTCAGTTTGGGAGAGCGCTTCCATGGCATGGAAGAGGTCGTCGGTTCGATCCCGATCAGCTCCACTGGCCTCGAACGGCCGCGGATGTCAATCGCCCGCCTGATGCACGTCAGGCGGGCTGCTTTTTTGCGTCCA
>Ga0111538_10000193_pt1 | contig 72778 bp, 68 predicted proteins | sample SoiMethybrSBSTD1_FD_79669 | JGI IMG/M metagenome (GOLD analysis project Ga0111538, IMG submission 79669) | Bulk soil microbial communities from a Populus tree surrounding site in Tennessee, USA - Soil MetaG P. TD hybrid SBSTD1 (version 2)... | ecosystem: Environmental > Terrestrial > Soil >...
AGTGACGTCGGACTTCGAATGACTCTCTGGCTCGAAATCTGCCTGGGCGATCTTCGCGCCAGACTGCGCGCCCTGCGGCGACACCTAAGCCCTAAGCCCTTAGCCCTTAGCCCTGACAAGGATCACTCAATGGCCCATGGCTTCGGAATAAACAGCTGCTCGAAGAGCCGGACGGCATAGCGATCGGTCATGCCGGCGACGAAATCGCGCGCGGCGGCGTCCACTCCTTCCGCCGCCATGATCCGGCGATCGAGAAAGTCCTCCGGCCGTTCGTGAATCTTCTCCCAGAGCCCGGACAGGATACCTGACGCTTTCTTGAACTCGGCGGTCGCAATCGTGTTCTCGTAAACCGCGTCAAACAGAAAACTGCGCAGCCCGAGCACCGCGTCCAGGACCGGCCCGCTCATGCGGATCTCGGTCAGGTTGGCGGCCAGCGTTTCGGTGACGACGTCTTTCACCAGAGTCGCGATGCGGGCCGACGAGGTCGATCCCAGCGCCTCGACGAGGTCCTTCGGCAAATCTTCCGCCCGCATCAACCCCGCGCGTGTGGCGTCGTCTATGTCGTGATTGACGTACGCGATCAAGTCGGCCACGCGCATGATCTGGCCTTCAACGGTCGACGATCGCAGCGCGGCCGGCATTCCCACCGGCGCGCCCGACTTCCCTTTCGAATGCTTGGCGATGCCGTCGCGGACCTCCCAGGTGAGGTTGAGCCCTCGCCCATCGTTTTCGAGCACATCGACGATTCGGAGGCTCTGTTCATAGTGGTTGAAGCCGCCCGGCATCAGCTCGTCGATGATCCGCTCGCCGGCGTGGCCGAACGGGGTGTGACCCAGGTCGTGACCGAGCGCGATCGCCTCGGTGAGTTCCTCGTGCAGGCGCAGCACCTTGGCAATCGTGCGCGCGATCTGCGAGACCTCGAGGGTGTGGGTGAGACGGGTGCGGTAGTGGTCGCCCGCCGGGGCAAAGAAGACCTGCGTCTTGTGCTTCAGCCGCCTGAACGCCTTGCAGTGGATGATGCGATCACGATCCCGCTGATACGCCGGACGGACATCGTCCTCCACCTCGGCGCGAAGACGCCCGCGCGACTCGGCGCTGCGCGCTGCCTGAGGCGCGAGTACTTCGCGTTCGCGTGCTTCAAGTTGCTCGCGGATCGTCATTCAACTTGATGCGCGACCGGCTTCGGGCTTCGGATTGTGGCGATGGCGTGTTTGAAGATCATGTGGTCGGCACCGGCGTGGTCGAGCACCAGGGCAAATCGATCGAAGCTCTTGACCCGGCCCTCAAGCTCGGATCCGTCCATCATTCGCACGGTGACCGTGAACCGTTCGCGGCGAACGTGGTTGAGAAACACATCCTGGATGTTGGGTTCGATTGATCTGCTGTCGGGTAGGGGTGTCATCAGCGGCCGATCTCCTTCAGCCGTTCGTCGAGCAGCCGGTGCACAGAAGCGACCGTCTCTGGTAATTCGCCGGGGCCGTCGAACCACGTTAGATTAGGTTCTTTGCGGAACCAGATCAACTGGCGCCGCGCGTAGCGACGGTTCTCCTGAGCGATCAGCGCGCGCGTGGCGGCTTCGTCGCGAACGCCATGGAGATGCTCGAGGGCCTGGCGGTATACCAGCCCTCCGAACGGCCGCGCGGTTTCCGGCACGCCCCGCGCGAGCAGCCCGCGGATCTCCTCGAGCACGCCGCGCTCGAACTGCTGATCGACCCGGCGCGTCACGCGGATCGAGGTCTCAGCCGCTGGCAGTCGAAGCGCAATCGGCACCACGGTCATTTCGGGAATCGGCGATGCGGTTTCCTCGAAGTGCGCGGTCAGCGGGCGGCCGGTCATCGAGAACACCTCCAGCGCTCGCACCATCCGCTTGAGATCGCGCTCTTGGATCCGGCGGGCCGATTCCGGGTCGACGCGTGCGAGCATCCGGTGCACGAAGCGCACGCCGTGGCGCTCCGCGATCGACTCGAGCCTCGCGCGTAGTGCCGCGTTGCGCCCTGGGCCGGGAAACAATCCACGCGTCAGTGCCCGATAGTAGAAGCCAGTCCCGCCGACGATCAGCGGCAAACGGCCACGCCCCTGAATCTCCCGGATGACGGCCGAGGCATCGCGGGCGTACTGGGCAGCCGTGTACTCGTCAGTCGGATCGGCAATGTCGATTAAGTGATGCGGGATGCCGCGCCGATCGGCCTCGGCCACCTTGTCGGTGCCGATGTCGAAACCCCGGTAGACCGCCGTCGAATCGCAGTTGATGATCTCGCCGTCGAAGGTGGTGGCAAGGGCAAGGCCGAGCGCGCTCTTCCCGGATGCCGTCGGCCCGAGAATCGCAACGACGACCGGCTTATCCACGGATACGGAGCAGAACGTAGGCGACGAAGATCACGACCAGAATCAGAAGACCCAGCTGCTGCGAACGGGTCATTGCTCAGGCGGTCGCTCGTTGTAGAAAAAAGTAATCGTGAAGAACGCCCTGTCGGCCGGATACTCAGGCGGCAGCGGCTGTGTGGGGTTGGAGGCAGTGAGCGCGCCGAACGCTGCCGTGTTGAACCCCTCGATTGGACAGGGAGCGGCGACCGTGACGTCTGTAATCGCACCGCTCTTGTGAACGTTGAGCGTGACCACCACGTGCCCGCTCTTCCGCATCATCATCGGTCCGTTGGGAATCAGCGGGTCCCAGTTCCGCTTGACCTGGGCAGCAAAACGCCGGACCCACGGGCCGAATTCCACACCCTTGGTGTCGAACTGAATCGGACCGAACTGCGCGCCGCCCTGCGGATTGTCGTACTGCCCGGGTTTGACGTAACGCTCGAGATTCCGAAGGGCGTCACCCAGCGCGCCGCCCGCCGCCACGCGGCTGGGAGGTGAAGCCGGTCTGGTCGGCGGCAGTGCCATCGCGGACTGAGATTCCGGAAGTTTCGGTTGCGCTGTGGCGTCTGTCGGATTCGGCGTCGGTGTCGGCGGTTCGATCTTCGGCTCGAGCGATGGGTCGGGGCCCGGGCCGCGTCCGCGCGCTGCCTCAGCTTCGGTGCGCTCGACTCGCTCCGGCGTATTGCCGCGCGAGAGCGGCACCGGCCGTGGAGGAACGGGAGCGGCCTCCGGCGATCGCGCGACGCGATTCTTATCCGACAGAGGCGCGCGCTCAGGTGCGCGCAAGGCCTCGAGATCGACCTTTGGATCGACAAACACGAAACGCATCTGCTCTTGAGGTGGCTTCACATTGACGGCCGCCAGGCGAAGTCGCTCGGCGTCGGCGACGGGATCGTCGGGGAACAGCTTCGGCGAGAGCAGCAGCAAAATGAACATCGCCATATGGCCGATGATCGAGAGCAGTATCCCTTCCCGCCATGAGATCGCCTGTCCGACAGGTGTGATGTCCGGCCGATAGTCCTCGAAATCAAAGTACATGAGGGGCTTGTGGCCAGTATAGCAGTCAGAGGTTCGAGGTCAGAGGTTAGAGGTCAGGGGCCCCAACCTCGAGCCTCTAGCCTCTAAACTCTACTTTTGCTCCCCAGATACAGATAGACGACGCCGAAGGTTAGCGGGCTGGCAGATACGCTCGTGAATCCGCTCTGTTGCAGTAGTTTCACAAGTTGATCGGGCGAGGCAAAGGCTTCAATCGACGCCGGCAGGTATCCGTACGCCTCGCTGTGATGGGAGAGGATGCGGCCGACGCGTGGCAGTACGTGTCTGGAATACCAGCGGTACGCGGCGCGGACCGCTGGTGCAGGCGGCGTCGCGAATTCGAGGATGGCGACGCGGCCGCCTGGCGCCAGCACGCGATGGATTTCGGCGAAAGCGGCAGGGGTGTGTTCGATATTGCGAATGCCGAACGCGATCGTGACGACGTCAACTGCCCGGCTCGCGATCGGAATGCGGGTCGCGTCGCCGCGAATCAGGGCGATCGCGCGCGACAACCGCTCGCGCTCCACTTTCTCCTTGCCGACCCGCAGCATCGCTTCGGCGAAGTCGACGCCGACGACGCGCTTGGCTGCAGGCTGGGCGCGGCAGGCGGCGATTGCGAGATCGGCGGTGCCGCTGCAAAGGTCGAGGACTCGCTCCGTGCCACTCAGCTTCAGCGATCGGATGGCCAGGCGGCGCCAGCGCCGATCGATGCCCGCGCTCAGAAAGTGGTTGAGGAAGTCGTAGCGTCCCGCGATCGCATCGAACATGCCGGCGATACGTTCGGGGGACTTGGAGATGTCTGACAATCCTGGTCCTTGGTCCTTTGGCCTTGGTCCTTAGTCCGTCCCTGGTCCTTCGTCCGTCCTTGGTCCTTCGTCCGTCCTTGGTCCTTGGTCCTTCGTCCGTCCTTGGTCCTTGGTCCTTCGTCCGTCCTTGGTCCTTGGTCCTTCGTCCGCCCGTGGTCGCTTGGTCGGCCTGATCCCGTGGTCGTCTCTATTCCCCATCCGCCCCGTCCCGCGCTAGGGTCTGAGACTGTCCTGCAACCGGCGAATCATCTTTCCGATGACGTCGCTTTCGGCGATGAGCGCGTCGCCTTCCGCTTGATCAATGTACTTCCTTCCGCACGCGGCGTGAAAGCATGAGCGCACCTCACCGTTCGACCCTGCCGATATGCGCAAGAACTGCAGAAACTCTTTGTCGCGATGGCGCAGAAATCCCTCACTGATGTTGTTCATCACCGAGAGGCTCGCAGCGCTCACCTGATTTGCTAGGCTCGGGTCACTGAGGAATTCAGGTCGTCTGATCAGCTCCCCCACGCGATCGCTCTGCCGCTTCGCAGCCTGCCAGACACGCAGGTCCTCGAACCGATACACACCCATGCCCTCGCGAAGAGCACATCGGATGCCACGCTGATCGATTCTGCACAAGAAAGAGGAAGCGCCGTCCGTCAGCGGACTAGGAACCGGGGGTGCGACCAGGACCGGCGCACAAAGCGGCGACCAAGGACCAAGGACGACCAAGGACCAGGGACCAAGGACGACCAAGGACGAAGGACGGACTAAGGACGAAGGACCAAGGCCTAAGGACCAACCTGCCCCGTCCACGGCTTGTACAGGTCGTGCTCGAAACCCAGCGCGCTGAGGATCTTCCCCGCCATGAAATCGGCCAGGTCATCGAGCGTCTTCGGCAGCTGATAGAACGCCGGCATCGCGGGCAGAATGATCGCGCCGGCCTCCGCGCAGAGCACCATGTTCTTCAGCTGTGGCAGGCTCATCGGCGTCTCCCGTGGCACGATGACGAGCCGCCGGCGCTCCTTGAGCATCACGTCCGCAGCGCGCTCGACCAGGCTGCGCGAGAGTCCGTGTGCCACCCCGGCGAGTGTTTTCATCGAACACGGCACGATCGCCATGCCGCTGCAGCCGTGGCTGCCGCTCGCAATCGTTGCGCCAAGATCGCGATTGCTGTGGACGGTCAGCGTGCCCTCGCCAACCGCCGGTCCGTATTTTTCAGACAAATACGGCATCATGCGCTCAATCGCCGCCTGCTCGCCGAGCTCGTCCCTGAGCAGCCGGCGCCCATAGTCGGTGACCACGAGTTCCACGTGCATGCCTCTCGTGAGCAACGCGGCGACGGTCCGCGTCGCATACACGGCTCCGCTGGCGCCAGTGATCGCGACCGCGACGGAACCACCGGAGGGACGGTGGGGATCAGTGGACATAGACCGACGCCGCCAACACGAGGAGGTACAGAATCCCGACGTACCCGTTCAAGTCGAACGCGCGCTTGACCTGGGACAGGTCGTCGGCCCGAACGAGCGACTGCTCGTACACGAGGAGGAGCGCCACAGCGCCGACGCCGGCGAAGTAGAACACGGGGAGCGGCGTCACCCAGGCCAGCGCCATCAGACAGACGACCGCGGCGAGATGCATGAGGCGGGAAATCGTGAGCGCCGTGGCGACACCAAAGCGGACAGGGATGGACTTCAAGTCGTGACCGCGATCGAATTCGACATCCTGACACGCATAAAGGACGTCGAACCCGCCGACCCAGAGCCCAATCGCCAGACCAAGCAGCCACGGTTCCCACCCGCCGCGGCCACCGACCGCGAACCAGCCACCGATTGGCGCGACCGCCATCGCCAGACCGAGGAAGAGCTGCGTCCACGTGGTAAAGCGCTTCGCCAGCGAGTACCAGAACACGATGCCAAGGGCCAGCGGCGACAACAGCAGGCATAACGTGTTTAGACGCGACGCGGCAAACATGAAGACAAGCGATGACACGATCACGAACATCGTCGCCTCGCGTGTCGTCATCGCGCCGCGCGGGATTTCCCGGTTGGCGGTTCGGGGATTCAGCGCATCGAAGCGCGCGTCCACCAGGCGATTGAAGCCCATGGCGGCGCTCCGCGCCGCGACCATCGCCACGAGAATCCAGCCGATCGTCGGCCAGGTGATCGGCGCATGCCGCGACGCCAGCAGCGCTCCCGCGAGCGCGAACGGCAGCGCAAAGACCGAGTGGCTGAAGCGGACGAACGAGAGATAGACGGACACACGTTTCAGCATGGACGCTCTACGAACTTCGAGTTCTAGGTTCTCGGTTCTTGGGTTCTCGGTTCGGGTTCTCGGTTCTTGGTTCGGTGCTCGGTTCTCGGTTCTCGAGTTCTGACGTTCTGCGCCTGCACCCTAGAACCCTAGAACCCTAGAACTGTAAACCCCTAGAACGACCTAGATCCAAGCCACCTGATCCGGGCGAATCCCCGATACGAGGTATTCTTCCACATCGCCGCCTGTCGCGAGGCCGGCCGGGATCGCAACGCTGAGCAGCCGCGCGCGCTTTCCGGGCTCGATCGCTCCGTAATCCTCTTCGAACCCCAAGGCGTTCGCCCCCTGGCGCGTGGCGCTGTCGAGCAGCGTCGCGGCAGCGATCGACGGAGCCAGCGCTCGCATCGCCGCCAGTTCGCTGAAGACGCTGAGATCTGGGGCGCTGGCCAGGCTGTCGGTCCCAACCGCGACTCGAACCCCGGCGGCATAGAACTGTTCGAGCGGCGGAACACCGGCCCCGGTGTACTCATTGCTGCGTGGACAGGTGACCAGCGTTGCGCCGCGCCTGACCAGACGCGCGAGGTCGGCTGCCGACATCTGCACGCCATGGACGACGAGAGCCCCGGGGCCCAGAAAGCCGCTGTCATCGAGGAACTGCGCGGGACTGCCACCAGGCGCGATCCACGACGGCTCCCAGACGTCCATCTCTTCGAGCAGCGCGCGCCAGGGGCCATCCGCGCGGGCAATGAACTCGACCTCTTCCTTCGACTCGGCAAGGTGGACGCTGTATGGCGACAGCGGATTCCGATCGACCGCGTGCCGAATCGCGCGGAACACCAGGGGCGCCACTGAATAGGGCGCGTGCGCAGCGAGACTCGCGCGCACACGATCGGTGGGTACGAGGGCGGCGATCCGCTCCGCCGCCTGATCGACGAAGGCTACCGGATCGGTGACCCTGAAGCCGATCAACTCATGGAAGACGATGGCGGCAAGTGCGCTGGCACTCAGGAACTCGAATGTGACGAGCGTGTTGCTGATGTCACCAACGAGGGCCGTGCCCGAGCGAACGGCCTCCGTGATTCCGTCCTGGATCCCCTGCACGATCGCGGGGTCGCGCGCGTCCGCATGACGCCGCCGCTCCGCCATCGTCTGACGGATCCAGCCGACGAAGTTCGAGGCGGGCGCAATCGCATCCCTCAGGTATGACAGCTCCAGGTGTGTGTGGGCATTCACCAGGCCGGGCATGAGCACGACATCGCCGAGATCCCGAACGAGGAATTCCTGTCCGCCATCGCCGGCCGGCGGCGCCAGGCGTTCCGGTGAACCACCCGCCCCTCTGGCCACGATCCGATCGCGATCGACTACCACCCATCCGTCGCGTACGGGTGGAGCGCTGATCGGCAGGACCCACGCGGCGCGGTAACAAATCACTGCGACCCTGGAATGGCAGGAATGGGGGGAATGGCAGAATTGCAGGATTGCAGGATTGCAGAAAGGCTGAATGGCAAGATGGAAATCAGGAGCCGGGCGTCTGGCGCGCTGATTTGCCCGCCCGGCTCCGGGCCGGATACAAGTGCAACTCGGCCGGAACGGAGGTATCGCCTTCTGCGCGGGCGGTTGCGAGCTCGAGCATTCTGGGCACCTGGCGTTCGCGAAACATTGGATCGCCGAGCACTTCGTAGTGCATATTGCGGCGCTTGGGTGTGAAGCCGGCGTCCTCGATGTTCCGCACGATTTCAACTTCGTCCATGCAATAGCTCGCGCCTGCGGCGCGGACGACGTTCTCCTCGATCATCACACTGCCCATGTCATTGGCGCCGTACGCGAGGCTCAGCTGCCCAACTTTCCCGCCCTGCGTCACCCACGACGCCTGCAGATTGTCGAAGTTGTCGAGGACGATCCGAGCGATGGCGAGTGTCCGGAGGTACTCGAGGCCGGTGGCTTCGCTCCCGGCCAGTTCGGTGTGGTCGGGCTGATAACTCCAGGTGATGAACGCGGTGAACCCGCCGGTTTCGTCTTGGAGCGCACGCAGCCGCAGCAGGTGTTCAAGTCGCTCCTCATCGGTCTCCACGGTCCCGTACATCATCGTCGCGGTCGTGCGCAGCCCGGCCCGGTGCGCGTGGCGCATCACGTCCAGCCATTCGTCCGCGGTCGCTTTGCCGTCGCAGTGCAGCAGCTTGCGGACCCGATCCACGAGAATTTCGGCGCCGCCGCCCGGTACGCTATCCATGCCGGCCGCGATCAGCCGGCTCAGAACGTCCGGGACAGGAAGCTGTGAGAGGCGCGAGAGGTGAATCACCTCCGGCGGCGACAGCGCGTGCAGCTTGAACGATGGGTAGCGGGATTTGATGGCTCGAAAGAGGTCCTCGTACCAGGTCAGCGGCAGATCGGGGTTGTGCCCGCCCTGAAGCAACAGCTGCACGCCGCCAACGGCGATCGTCTCGTCGATTTTCTTGAACAGCTCATCGAAGCCGAGGACGTAACCCTCAGGTGAGCCGACCGGGCGGTAAAAGGCGCAGAAGTTACACTTCGCGACGCAGACATTGGTGTAGTTGACGTTGCGATCGATGATGTAGGTCACGATCGGCACGGGGTGCTTGCTGGCCCGGAGGCCGTCCGCAAGGTGACCGAGGAGCGGTGTCGGCGCGTCGCGATACAACTCGAGCGCCTCGCCGGCGGTGACCCGCCCGCCCTCACGCACTTTCGCGGCGATTTGATCAATTGACATCGGCGAACCCGCGAGCCTGAAAGGCTCGCGCGACAACTACGACGAAAAGAAACGCAACGGTGCCCGCGATTCGACGAGGCCGGCTTCCGCCGCGTACTGGTAGAACAACTCGAGTCCGGCACGCTCGTCCGGACCGAGATCGTACTTGATATTATCCTGCAGATAGCGGACGCCAAGGGCATGGCGATCGGGCACGTCGCTGAAGTAGTCGGTCACGATCTGTTCCGTCCGCTGCACGCCTTCGTCTCGTGCCTGTTGCAGCTCGGCGACGCCGCCGGCATCGAGCACACCGTTTCGCCCCGCCCAGAAGGCGTAGACGAAGGGCAGGCCGGTCATTCTCGTCCAGACCTCACCCAGATCGATGCTTTCAATGTGTCCGGAGTCCGGCTTTCGCCAGACCGTGGTTGGATTCGGCTTCAGTCGGACCGCGGCTGGATCCAGGAACAGGGCGTTGTCCCCGATGATGAGCGCCGCGTCGGTCTCCGCCAGCATGGCCTCGAGATCGGGATGATGAGCGTGGATCTCAGGCTGGATCCCGAACGCGCGCATGCAAATGACCCGCGCCAGGGCGACCGACGTCCTCGAGCTCGTGTCCATCGCAATCGATCGGACATCTTCGATCGGCCGTGTCGTATACAGGATCACCGATGCGACGGGACCGCGCGAAGCGATGGCGAGTCCGGGGACGATTCGATAGCCAGTCTCGCTCCGGCCTCCGTCTTCAGAGGGTCCGCGCAGGTATTCGATCGATGGAATCAGGCCGAGATCGATGCCGCCGCCGTGGAGTAGGGTTGCGCACCGCGACGGCACATCGAATCGGAGCTCGAAGCGAGGCGACCCTTCCAGGCCGAACACCAGGGGTCGCGCGTTGAGATAGCCAACCGCGCCCAAACGAATCACGCTCATTCGACGACGCCCGAACCGCCCTCTGCTCGGGAACGACTCGAGCCGACGGAATCGGGTGAATCGATGAATGCGGCGATCGGCTGGAAGCGGCCGTCACGCTCGATTGGCTCGAGACCCGCCGCTCGAATGTTGCGGCGGATTTCCTCGAGCGGCGCCCGACGACGCCCTTCGCTCATGTCGTCGATTGGTGAGACTGCGTCCACGTCATCGGCTCCAACCGTGAGCGCGACCTGCGCGAGTTTCGGTCCGTATAGAGCCCAGTCAACCTGGATGGAGGGAACGTTGTGAACCAGCAGGCGCGCGAGCGCCACGCGTTTGACGTCCTCGTAGCCGGTTGTCGGCACTGCGGGATTCACGTGACGCGGCAACGGCGCAAACGCGCGGATGACCCCCACCACCCGCTGAAGCGCGACGACCTGCTTCAGAAGGTCGGTCGAGTCCGTCGCGGGCAACTGATGAATGGTCAACCGCGCCAGGGCGAGGCCGGCGATATTGACTTCCTCGATGGCTCTTCTTGCGTCCTGCAGGCGATCCAGGGGAGCTTCCGACACGAGCTCGAGGCCGGCCGCTCTCAACTCCTCGAGCAACGCCCGAAGCGTGATTTGCTCGCGTGCAGCCAGCACTTCCAGGTCGGCAAGCGAGAAGGCTGACACCGGAACGCCTCGAGCAACCCGCACTGCGGCACCAACTCGGGCGACCGCCGCTTTGCGTGTCAGCACGGTACCCGTGATCCGAATCTCCCTCGCGGCCGGCGGCCAATCAGTCGGGGCGGCGGGATCAGCAGGAAGCTCGGCGACGCGGACGAAGGTGGTGCGAGCGCCATGGCGCTGACGACGCGCCTCATCGGCGTGCATGCCCAGGGTGATGATGTCGTGGCTGGCCGCGAGCGTGGTTAGTTCGGCATCCGAAACGGGCATTGGGGGCGAATGATCATAGCAGGGCTCAGGGCTCGAGGTGATCATGGCAGGGCTGAGGGCTGGAGGTGATCACGTCAGGGCTCAGGGCTTGAGGTGATCACGTCAGGGCTCAAGGGCTGAAGGGCTAAGGGATCAGCCCTGCGAGCTGAGAGCCGAAAGCTGGACTACGACACCGAGGGTCCGAACAGCATGCCGAGCCCGATCGCCATTGCGCTGGCGAGCAGCCCCGCAGTCGCGCAGACGCCAATCGCTCGAACCGTGCTGCTGTAATCCAGGGCTTGCCGAATCGCCACAACCCCGGCGGCCATCATCCAGATTCCGCTCACGACGAACACCGCAATCGTCGAGCCGGGGAGCGCCCCCGCGGCGAGCAACAACCCTGGCGTGGTCGCGAAGCCAATCGTTCGCAAGAGCTCCCCGACATCGGCGTGAGTCGTCGATTCCGGCATGAGCCGGCTGCCGATTTCGAACGTGAGCACTGCCCAGGCCGCCCACATCAGCAGGGCCGCAACACCCATCGTGGCAATGCTTCCGAGCGTATATCCGTTCAGCCCCGAGGCGCCCACGCCAGCGGCGCAACTCGCCAGCAGAACAATGGCGAATGCCTGGGCTGTCGCGCCCCGGTCGGCTTCAACTTCTTCAAACACAGCCGTGTCCAGCACGGCGGCACCCATGAGTCTGTAGAACAACGGCGTCTTGACGGTTGTGGTGGCCATGCAGCGATGGCGTGCAAGACCTCGACCGTCGGCGGCGGCGCCTTTAGCCCGGCCGGATCTTACGGCCCGAATTTCAAGTCATAGGCGTAGTCGCCGTAGCCGGGAAGGCTATAGGCAAACTCGTAGCGTCGCGGGAGCAGCGAGCGGATGTCAATCCAGAGCGTACGCGTGGCGTCAAGCTCGGAGCGCGCAGGGGTTCCCGGACCGCTCAACCCACGGAATATCTGGCCACCCTCCTGTTTCAGCCCGACGTCTGCAACCGACGCTCCACTCGTCAGCACTGAGAGGACTTCGCTGCGAGCTTCCGGCGGCAGTTCGCGGGTGCCTCCGAGCTCTTGCACAATCAACTGTCGACCGCCGATCGCACGGACCGCTTCAGCAATCAGCCGAGACACCTCGGCTTGAGAGAGCGGCGCCGCCTCCCTCAGCCGCTCGCGGAATGCGGCCCGCTCTTTGTCCTCGGCGGTCTGGCATCCGGTCGAGATCACCGCACTCAACAGCAGTATCGCGACCGGCCTCACTTATTTTTCACGTACTTGTCGAGCCAGTTGATTGTCTCCGCCATCACGTGCAGGTTGCTTTCCCGGGCCGCGTAGCCGTGCGCTTCGTTCGGCAACGTCACGTACCGGACAGTGGCACCGTGCCCCTTGAGGGCCATGTAGAGCCGCTCGGACTGAATCGGGAACGTGCCTGAGTTATCGTCCGCTTCGCCGTGGATGAGGAGGATGGGTTCGTTGATCTTGTGCGCGTAGTTGAACGGCGACATCTTCCCGTAAATCTCGGGAATCTCCCAGTAGGTTCGAGTCTCGCTCTGGAAGCCGAACGGTGTGAGCGAGCGGTTGTAGGCGCCGCTCCGAGCGATGCCAGCCGCGAAGATGTTGGAATGTGCCAGCAGGTTGGCGGTCATGAACGCCCCGTAGCTGTGGCCGCCGACGCCAATGCGATTGCGGTCGGCCACCCCGAGTTCGACCGCCTTGTCGACCGCGGCCTGCGCGCTTGCCACGAGCTGGTCAATGTAGGTGTCGTTCGCGGTCTCCCCTTCGCCAATGATCGGCATGGTCGGGCCGTCAAACACCGCGTAGCCCTGGGCGAGCAGGAGCAGATGCGATGCGCCGCTGACCACGGTAAAGCGATTGGGCGAACCCTGGACCTGGCTGGCCGAGCTCGCGTCGGTGAACTCCCGTGGATAGGCCCAGATGATCATCGGCAGGCGCTCTCCCTGTTTGTGGCCGGGAGGTAGGTACAGCGTACCGCTCAGTCCGACACCGTCCTTGCGTCGGTAGGTCACGAGCGTCCGCTCGGCAGCCGTGATCTGCGGGTGCGGATCCTTGAATTCCGTAATCGCCTGCTTCGATCCTCCAGCGCCAGCGGCAATGTCACGAATGTAGTAGTTGGCCGGCACCGTCCTCGTCTCGTAGCGCGTCAGCACCTTCGCCGCATCGTCGCTCAGGAGGCCGACGACCGACTCATAGCTTGTACTGCTGTCGCTCCGAAACAGTCGAGTGGTCGTGAGCGTCCGCAGATTCAGCCGATCGAGAAACGGACGATCGCCTTGGGCCGATGCTCCCGCACCCGTGAGATAGATCGAGTCGGCGGCCTGCAGGATCACACCCTTGCCCGGCCGGAACATCGGAGTGCCGGGATTCGCGTACGCGTCCTGCTGCTTGCGATCCCAGACTTTACGGGGATCACCCCAAGAGGCGTTGAGCACCCAAGTTCGCGTCGTGCGCGTTTCTCGGTCGGACTCGCTCAGAAGAATCGACCCGCCCTCCGTCCAGCTCAACCCGCCGAACCGGTACTCGGTGCGCGCCACCTGCGCCGGCTCGCCGGCAAAGGGCGCATTCAGCGACACGACGCGATCGCGATGAGGTACCTTGTTTTTCAGATCACCGTTGTCGAGCGCTTCCGCCCACACGAGCCGCGCCGGCTCGAGCGGGTGCCACCGAATCGCCCGCGGGCCCGTCATGACGCCATTGATTGGAACGACATCGCTCATGGGAACGGATGCAATCGTCCTCACCTTGTCGCCGCGGCGATTCCACACCTCGAAGTCCGACGGGAATCCGCTCCAGGGCAGTAGATATGAGAACGGTCGCTTCACGGTTTCCACGATCATGAACTGCCCGTCGGGTGAGACATTCGTGGTTGCGATCATCCCCGGCTTCCCAACCGGCGTGACGCGGCCGCTCGCAGCATCCACGATCGCCAGTTGCTTCGTGAAGTAGTACTGAAAGAGGTCCTCGTCGTGAGGGTTCGTCAGCATGTCCTCATACGTGCGAACGGGACCGGGCTTACCGCTGTTTTCCTGGATGTTCGGACCGCGAGGGACGATCGGCTCCGCGGGTGGCGCTCCGCGGCCGGCGGGCACGAGTCCACACAGTAGCGCGGAACTGTCGTCGAGCCAGTCGCATCCGCCCGCCACATCGTTGACGGCTGCGCCGTCCACACGGCGTGTCTGCGCCGTCGCGATATCGACGAGATAGAGGTCGATGGCTGCGGCAACTGTATTCGTGAACGATAGCCGTTTGCCATCCGGCGAGAACGTCACACTGCCGATTCGCGCACCAGCGGGGACCGCGATCTTTCTTTCGGCCGCCGTGGCAATCGTCCGAAGCGTGATTCCCGTACCCGAGGGGGCCTGGCGCGGCCCGTTCGTCCGCGGATTGATGCGGACACCGGCGAGCCTGAGCATGGGTTCTGAGATTTCGGCAATCGATGGCATGCTCCGGCGCGAAACCAGGGCGATGACGTCGCGGGACGGACTGATTGTCACGCCCGGCAACGGCTCCGCGTCGAGGATGTCGACGATGGCTTTCGGCGGCGTAAGGTAGCCAGCGGCCGTGCCGGCACCGGACTGGGCCATCAGCCAGCCTGACGCGAGGACAATCGATGCGACGATGGTGACGAAACGCATGCGCATGGCCGACCTCCTGCTGAGAGGGGATTGTAGCGCTGAAATTGCAGAGTGCAGATTGCAGAGTGCAGAGTGCGGATTTGAGGGTGCAGACTGAAGGCGGGTGTTACCATTCGGCCGATCGCACGGCTGCGGCTCTGGAGGACATCGCCATGAAGTGTTCCACCGGCGGATTCCTGCTGATCGTCGGCGTCGTCGCTCTCGGCGCGCAAGCGAACTATCCACCCCCGTTTCCGAGAGAGGGCACGACCAAGCTCTTCGAGAACGACCGGGTGATCGTTTGGGACAACACGTGGAAAACAGGCGTGTTGTACCCACTCCACGAGCATAAGCGCGACATGACGGGCGTTTTCCTCAGTTGGGGCGCCATCAAACTGGGTCGAGTCGATGGGACGTTTTCCGCTGTCAACTCGACGCCGTTCGCCGTCCCCTCGACGTTCTATCAGGCGAAGGGTGTGATCCACAGCGAGCAGAATGTCGGAGAGGCGGAGCGCCGCGGCATCATGGTGGAACTGAAGGATCCCAATCCGGCACCGCTCGCAACGAGGGCGGGGCTCCCTCTGGCGTTCCCGCGTGACGACGCAAAACAGGACCGCGATAGCGAGCGCGCTGTGATCTGGGACTACACGTGGCAACCGGGCAAGCCGGTGCCGTCTCACGTCCACGACAAGGACACCGTGATCGTCTTCGTCAGCGCAGGCAGGCTTCGCTTGACTCCGCAGGATGGCGCGGCGGAGACGCGGGCGTGGAAGTACGGAGAGGTTCGCTATCTGCCGCGCACCACCGTTGATTCCGAAGAAGCTGTCGGTGGCCCCGTGAGGGCGATGGTCATCGAATTGAAGTAGATCTCAGAACCGGAGGAGCCCGTTGATCTTGACGACGAACGCACGATTCTTGACGGTTGGGAATCCGACGCCGATCGTATCGCGCTCGTCGGTGTAGACCAGGAAGAGTTCGCTGCCGGGCCGGTACTCCCAGCGGAAACGCAGGTTGCTGCTGAAGGTGTTGTCGCTGGTGTTGTATTGCATCAGCCCACTGGCGAACATCCGCGGCGTGAACGCGTAGTCGGTTCGCGCTCGCACCAGCCGGGTCGTGAAGTCGCCGTAGGGCAGCTCGACGCGATTGACCGAAAGGCTCGGCTCAACCGATAGCTGATTGGTGATCGAGACGCGTCCTCCGGTGTATCCCACTGTCGTAATTGTGCCGTCGTAGAAATTCCCGAGCAGCAGCGACACGGTGCCGGACGCCCGCCGCTGCTGCCCGAAGGCATAGCTCACCTGCGCATCACTGAAGTCGTAGATGCCCATGGGAATCGTCACGCCAGGGGAAATGTTGAACGGCCTCACCAGCAGCTCGTGATTATTCGTCGCTTCGACGGCGAACTGATCGCTGCGCTCGAATTCCGTGTTGAAGCGGCCGTTGATCGTGCGCGTTTCCAGTTGACCCTCTCCATTCACCAGATAGTCGAAGCTTCCTTCAAGGGTGAACTTGCGAACCGACTCGATCGAGCTGGGGCGCGGGCTGAATCGCAGCGTGCTGGACGACACCTTGAAGTTGTCCCGGCGGACGAGACCGACTTCCGGATTGAAATTGTCGCCGACCTTCAAGTACTCGGTGCGCGCGCCGTACCGATCGGCGTTGTAGTCGAATCGCGCCTGGTAGCTGTCGGCATCGCCCTCGAGGCCAGGCGTCTGGGTTCGCGCATAGTAACCGCCCATGTTCAGGTTCTGGAAAAACGAGAATGCCCCGTCGACGCCGTATGCCTGATTGCTGCCCATGCCTATGCCGGTACCGACGGTCGATTCAGAGCGGTTCGTGAACAGCGCGCCGACACTGCTCCGGCGCAGAATGTCGCGCTTCACGCGGACGACGGTGAAATTCGTGGACGGCGTGTGCGACAACTCTTCGTCACCGGTCTGGATGTTCAGTGCGCCGATGCCGAACTTCCCGACTTTTCCGGTCACCCGCCCGCCGACGTCGATCGGAATCACGCGGTTCCTGTTCAGGCCGATGCGGCGACTATAGAACAGGGTCGGGGCGATGCCGCCGCCGCCGGTGTTACCACTGCGGCCGAAGTCGAAAATCCCGCGACCCTCGAGGAAGAACTCGCGTTTCTCGGGAAACGACAGCGGGAAGCGAGTCAGGTTCACCTGTTGCTCGTCCACCTCGACCTGGGCGAAGTCGGTGTTGACCGTGAGGTCCGCTGTCAGATTCGCGGTCAGGCCGTACTTGGCGTCGACACCGAAATCCTTGTCCGGGTGATTCGAGACGCCCGTCGGAACGTCCGTCGTCAGGCGCGCAATGCCGTACGGTTTGATCTCGAGATTCTTGCTGGCCGATGGCAGGTCGAGCCCGACAAGTGTCGCAGCGGCCGAGACCCGAAAAATTCCCTGGACGCCACCGGTCGACGCCGGCACGCGAGTCAGGTGCGTCCACTCGTTCTTGCGCCGGATGGCGCGCCGAAGCTGGATCCCCCAGGTCTGCGCCAAACCCGAGCGATACCGAAGCGACTTGAACGGAATCGCCATCTCGACGGTCCAGCCGCCCTCAAACCGGCCGGTGCGGACCTCCCAAACCGGATTCCAGTCGACGTTCGGATTGCCCTCGTCGGTGACGGCCTGATCGGCCCGCGCGCCGAGGGGGTTAGTGTAAAAGTTGAAGCCATTGCGGCCATCGTGAAAGGTGTCGAACAGCACCCCGAACATGTCGTTCTGCCGCAGCTGGTTGGTGTCGCGGCGCATCTCGTTGGCTGTCCACTTGTCGGGAGGCGCCGTCTCCCAGCACCGTCCCGAGACGTACATGAAGTCATCGTCGTACATCACCCACGCATCGGTCTTTTCGGTGGCCAGCTCGCCCTCTTTCGGGAGCGTCTGAATGAAGTCGCTAATGGCAGGCACCCTCGCATACACGGCTTCGTCGAGCCGTCCGTCGATCCGGAGCGCCTCGTCGAGCCGGGTCGCTCGAACGGTGATCCGACCGTTGGCGCCGCGCGAAACGACCTCGGGAGGGATGGCCGGCGGCGGATCCGCGGAGCCGTTCGAAGACGATTGCTGTGGTCCGGCCCCTGTAGCAGCCGCGAGGATCGGTCCTGCAATCGGACACAGAAGCAAGAGAGCAACGCCAACGCATGTCCGGCAGCGACTCATTGGTGACTGTGCATTCTAGTCGCACCGGGCCCTCGGCAACCGAGATTGCGTGTTCCAGCAGGAAATTCTTCGTACGCGGTCGAGGTCTCGAGGTCGTTACCGAGAGCCGGGGCCCAGTTTCGCCCAGATCTCCGCGGCACGGCGCCCGGCGGCTTCGGTTGTCTTGAGGCGCGCAGGCCACGAGCGGGTATAGCCTTCCGATGCCCACTTGCGCGTCGCGTCGATGCCCATTTTCCCGCCGTAGGCGTGCAATTCGGCGGCGTCGTCGAGATCGTCGACCGGCCCCTTCGTCATCTGCACATCGCGCATCGGATCCATGTGGGTGCCGACGATCCAGGCCACCTCGCTCACGTTGTGCACATCGACGTCTTTGTCAACGACGACGATCGTTTTCGAGAACATCAGCTGGCCGAGCCCCCAGCAGGCGTTCATGATCTTTCGCGCGTGGCCGGGGTACCGTTTGTCGATCGAGATGATGACGAGGTTGTGAAAAATCCCTTCGGCGGGGAAATGCATGTCGACGATTTCCGGTACCGTCTTTCGAATCATCGGCAGGAAGATCCGCTCGCTGGCCATGCCGAGGTAGAAGTCTTCCATCGGCGGAATGCCGACGATCGTCGTGAGATAGGTCGGACGCTTGCGTTGCGTGACGCAGGTGAGATGGAACACCGGATAGTCGTCAGGCTGCGAATAGAATCCGGTGTGATCGCCAAATGGCCCTTCGCGCCGGCGCTCACCGGGATCCACGTAGCCTTCGAGCACGATGTGAGAACTGGCGGGAACCTCCAGATCGATCGTGACGCACTTGACCATCTCGATCCGCCGCCGGGCGAGAAACCCTCCGAGCAGCAGTTCGTCGAGCCCCTCGGGCATCGGCGCCGTGGCACAGTAGGTCAGCACAGGCTCCGGGCTCAGGGCAACGGCCACCTCCAATCGCTTGCCCAGGCGCTCGGCGACGCGATGATGTTGCGCGCCTCCCTTGTGCTGCTGCCAGTGCATCCCCGTCGTTCGGCCGTCGAAGACCTGCATGCGATACGTGCCGATGTTACGCGTGCCGGTTTCGGGATCTTTCGTGAACACGAGCGGCAATGTGATGTACCGCCCGCCGTCGTCGGGCCAGCACTTCAGGATCGGCAGCTCGTCGAGCGTGCCGTCCCGACGAACGGTTTCCTGGCAGGGTGCATCCTTCACCGTCTTCGGCATCAGATCGCTCAGCCGCGACACCAGCGGCAGCATCTTCAAAGCATCCAAGAGACCGCTGGCCTTGGGCGGAGTCATGAGCTGGTCGATCTCGGCGGCCAGATCATCGAGCGCCTTGACCCCGAGCGCCAGACACATCCGTTCCAGCGACCCGAAGACGTTGCTGGCGACCGGGATGTCGAATCCGGTCGGATGTTCGAACAGCAGCGCCGGTCCGCCAGCCGGCAGCTTGCAGGCACGATCGGTGACGGCCGCGATCTCCAGGTCGGGACTGACGGGCTCAGCGATGCGGCTGAGGAGGCGACGCTTGTCGAGGTCGGCGAGGAAGTCGGTGAGATCAGCGTACATTCGTGAGCTTGGTGTTTCGTGATTACAGAGTCGACGTCGCTGTCATCTTATCTGCAATCTGCGCGGCCAGCGCGAGGGCTCGGCGGCCCTGCTCGCCGGTGACCAGCGGCGGCCGGCCGGTCGCTGCGGCTTCAACAAAATCCGCGAGCTCGCGCGCGAGGGGTTCTTCGTTGGGAACGTCGACCTCCCCACCCTCGATCGATGGCATGGCGCCGTCCTTCTTCACCAGCCGCCAGACCTCGACTTTCTGCGCGGCATAGTCAATCGACAGATACGCCGCTGGCTGGAAAAACCGGATCTTGCGCACCCGATCCCGGCTAATCCGGCTGGCGGTGAGGTTCGCGATGCATCCGTTGGCAAACCGCAGCCGTGCATTCGCGATATCCACCCGTCCAGTGAGTACCGGGACGCCCACGGCTTCGACTGACTCCACCTCCGAGGGCACGAGCGACAACACCACGTCGAGATCGTGAATCATCAGATCGAAGACGACGTCGATGTCGAGGCTGCGATCCGGAAACGTGCCAAGCCGGTGGACTTCAACGAACCGTGGATCGACGAGGAGTGGCCGCGCGGCCGCAACAGCCGGATTGAAACGCTCGGTCTGTCCGACTGCGACGATCGCCTTCCCCTCCGCGGCGGCGGCGATGATCGCGTCGGCTTCGGTCAGCGACCGGGCCATCGGTTTTTCGATGAGCGTCGGGATCCCGCCGCGGAGGAACGGCATGGCAATTTCGGCATGCCGCTCGGTCGGCACGGCAACGGTGACCGCATCCACCAGGCCGGTCAACTCGCGCACATCGAACATGGCTTTCGTGCCATGCGCGGCCGCGATTTCTTCAGCCCGGGATCGGTTGATGTCGACGACGGCGACCAGTTCGACGCCCGGCAGCGTCGAGAGAATCCGGGCGTGATGCCGGCCCAGATGACCGACGCCGATGACGGCTACTCGGAGACGCACGTCGTCTTTGGTCCTTGTCCTTCGGCCTTGGTCCTACGGACCACGCCGCCGCCCCACAATCGAAATCCCCGCCTCATCGGCGGCCTTAAAAATGGCGTCTCCGTCGATCATGAGGGTTCGGCCGGCATCGACCGACAAGAGCGTGGCACCGGCCGCGGCCATCGCCTCGATCGTCGACACGCCCACGACCGGGACATCGAACCGCATGTCCTGCTTGGGTTTGGCGACCTTGATGACGCGGACGCCGGTGCCTGCGAGTTCGGCAGCCCGGGCGATCACCGCGTCGGTCCCCTCCATGGCTTCGACCGCCACGACCGCGGCCGACTTCACCGCGATCGTCTGGCCGATGTCAAGGCCGGCGATGGTGTCGGCCACGGCGTAGCCGAAGACCAGATCGGCCTGTTCGTCTGCATTCGGCGCGCGACGGGTCAGCAGCCCTTCTTTGGCCAGCAACGGTGTCAGGTAGGTCGTGGAATCGAGCAGCGTGATGCCGTTGTCCTTCAAGAGGTCGGCAACGCCTGAGATGATGGCATCCGTGTTTCGCGACTTGAGCTTCATCAGCACACCCATCGCCGTCATATCGGGAACGATGTCGGTGAAGAGTTTGGTGTGCTTGACCTGCCCCGCCATGACCGCTCGGGTGACGTCGGCCTCTTTGAGAAGGCTCAGCCAGGTGCCGAGGTGACCGAGGGACACCCAATGCAAGTCGGCGCGGGGCGGGCGTGCGGCGAGCTCTTCCAGCGCCGCAAACGCTTCTTCGCGGATGGCAATGATCGTGACGTTGTCGCCGGCCGCGCGCGCCGCGCTGAGAACGAGGAAAGGGAAACGGCCGTTGCCGGCAATAAGACCTAACCGCACGCTACTCGTCTGCGAGGACTTCTTCGGCGCGACGCATCGCCCGGCGGAGAATCACGCCGCGCTGAGACGTGCGGATGAACTCCATCAGATACTCGACTTCCTTGCACGCCAGCGAGCGATCCCGCTGAATCTGCTGCATCGCGCTGGTGGTGTTCAGCTTGGACTGGAGCAGGTACCGGAATGAGCGTTTCAGTTTCCCGATCACGTCGGCCGAGAACCCGCGCCGCATCAACCCGATGGAATTGGTCCCGAAGATGCGCGCCGGGCGGCTGCCGACCGTGCGCGCGTACGGCAGCGCGTCTTTGGTGATCACGGAGTATCCGCCGATGAAAGCATGACGACCGACGCGACAGAACTGATGCACACCCGATCCGGCGCTGACATTCGCAAAATCCTCGACCGTCACGTGACCGCCGAGCGTGGCCATGTTGCCAAAAATGGTGTCGTTGCCGACATGACAGTCGTGGGCCACGTGCACGTAGGCCATGAACACGTTGCGATCGCCAATTTCCGTGACCCCGCCGCCGCCGCGGGTGCCGCGGTGAATCGTCACGAACTCACGGAAGATGTTCTGCTTGCCGATCACGAGGCGGGTTTCCTCCCCGCGGAACTTCAGATCCTGGGGAATGAGGCCGATCGACGCGAAGGGAAACACCTGGGTGCCATCGCCAATGTCGGTCGAGCCGTCGATGATCGCTGACGCGCCGATCGAGCAATTCGCGCCGATGCGTACCTTGGGCCCGATCACCGCTCGGGCGCCGATCGTCGTGCCGGCGCCAATTTGGGCCAACGAGTGCACGCTCGCGGTTGGATCGATTTCCGTCTGATCGGGAATCACGCCGAGCAGCAGCTCGCATTCCGCGACCACCTGGTCGCCGAGAAACGCGGTGGCCTGCGCTCGCGCCAGCGACGCGCGGCGTTTACCGAGGGTGATCTCAAGCCGGAGACGATCGCCGGGCACGACCTGTTTGCGGAACTTCGCATCATTGACGCCCCGCAGGTACACCCGCGCGTTGGCCAGCCCGTGTTCCTCCTGCAGAAGCAGAATGGTCGCCAACTGGGTCAACGACTCGAGCATCAGCACCGCCGGCATGAGCGGCGCGCCCGGGAAATGCCCCTGGAAGAACTCTTCGTTCACCGTGACGTTCTTTACGGCCACGAGCCGCCGGCCCGCGTCATACTCGGTGATGGCATCCACGAGCATCGACGGGTATCGGAAGCACTGCCGATCGAGCGCCTGGGGGATGCTGATATTCACGGGCTTGAGTCTACCAGAGGCCACGCACTCTCCGGTTGCGCCAGCGCGCCCCGGAGATGACGCTGGACCGCCTGCCGATCGATAATAGTCAGACGAAGATTGCGGATGGGGCGCCAAGGAGACCTATGACTCGATTGAAATACCGCGCGCTGCTCGTGCTAGCCGTGTGCGCGGCGACTGCCGGCTGCGGTACAGATTTTCCTGATACCCCGATTGTACCCACGCCGGTGGTGATTACGGAGCCTCCATTCACGGGGACGCTGGCCGTGAACGGGGCCGCGTCGACGGCATTTGCGTCGACCTCGTCGGGGCGCATCGACGTGACCGTCATGTCGCTCCAGGATTCGAACGGACCGGCGGCGGTTGGTCCTGACGGACCGATCCGGATCGGACTGGCCCTGGGGGTGTGGAACGGCACCGTCTGTGGCGTGACTGTGCCGACGCTGTTCAACGACAACGCGTTTGTGTCAACGGTCGTGACGGGAGCGGCGACGGGTATTACGCCGCTCTGTGTGCGCGTGTTCGACGTCGGCAAGTTGACGGAGCCCGTCACGTTCGAGCTCAGCATCACTCACTTCTAACCGACTACGGCCTCGTCGTTCCCGGAGCCGGCGTCGCCGGCGGCTTCGCCGTGGTCGGAGGTGCGGTGGCTGGCGGCTTCGCGGTGGCCGCAGGCGCGGCCGAAGCGGCCGCCGGTTTCGCGGCGTCCATTCGTTTCACCGCTTCGAGCGTCAGGTCGAGCCCGGGCTCGGCCCAGATGAGACCCGACTCGACCGCGCTGAACAGCCCTTGTAAGGCGAAGTCCTTGGCCAGCTGCTCGAGAACCGGGAACAGTTTCTTGTTGTACTCCGCTTGCAGTTGCTGTTGCAGCTCGTTGAGCTCGGCCTGCGCATCCTGCTCGAACCGCTCGCCTTCGCGCTGTTGCCGTTCGATATCCTTTTCCAGCGCGGCACGGGCCTCAGCGCTCATCACGGTACCGCCGGCCGCAAGCTTCTGCTGATCGGCTTGCATCTTCTTGGCCTTGGCTTCCGCTTCAGCCTGCTTCTTCTTCGTTTCCGCCTCGAATTTGGCGGCTGCCGCCTTGCCCTCCGCCGAGAGCGAGGACAGCAAAGGAAGCTGCACGTACGCAAATTTGGCCCCGACCGGGAAGGGGACGGGAGCTGGAGCAGCGGCGGGCGGTGCCGGTTGTTGTCCCGCGGGAGCCGCCGGCGTCGGCGTGGTCGGTCGCGGTTGCTGGGCTGCAGGCGGCGTTGGCGTCTGAGGAGCAGCCTGCGCGAACACCGGGGCGGCGCTCAAGGCAAAGCCAAGCGACGCAACCATGGCAAAAACTCTCATTACGATCATCCCTTTCGTCACAATGGACGTCCTACGGTCGCACTCGGCTCGAGCCTTGCGGCACAAGCCAGGACCAAAGGCCCGCACGACGAGTACGGCGCGTTAACAGCCTGCAGTCAACACTTAGCAAGCCATCCGGAAGAGAACAATAGTCGCTTCACGTCTGGTGGGCTGTCAACTGCGAACTACGACACCTGACCGATCTCCACCGCTCAACCCGAAGGTTTGGATCCGTGTTGGTCGTCTAGGTCGTCTAGAACGTCGTGCCAACAGCAAAGCGGAACTGGAAAGCCTTCTGCGGCTGAAGCGAATTGTCGAGCACACCGGCGCGGCTGGGGTTATAGGCGAAAATCAAGCGGAACGGCACGTTCAGCACGGGCATGAAGAATCGCACTTCAGCGCCAGTGGAAGCCTTGAAGGCATGCGCGGTGTAGACCCGGGTTAGCGGGAGCACGTTTGGATCGGAGAGTCCGCCACCCGGCCCGAATGGATCGACGAGTGGGGGCAAGGGGACGGGAAGCCGTTCGACCAAGGTGTGCATCCAGGAAAACGGCTGGCCGAAGTTACGGACCTGCCCGGCGTCAAAGAAAAAGATCAGCCGCACCTGCGGAGCGATCGTGATCGATTCCTCGAGGTTGAGCAGCAGCGACTTGTTACCGCCTAACACCAGGCCCGTCACCGGATCGGTCGGACCGACCGTGCGCAAATCGAAGCCACGGAGATCAAATTCGCCGCCGAGAAACAGCCGCTCAAAGATCGGGAGTACTTGGGAGTTCTTCCGCTGGCCGATGTACTCGACCTTCCCACGCACGCCGAACGTCAACCTCGGTTTCTGTCGCCAGAAATAGACCGATTCGAGGGTCGGCTTGTAATAGCTCACGTTGCCGCCGAGTCCGGCCAGATCCAGCGATGCGGTGATGCGCTTGCCGGTGGTCGGAAAAATCGGCTGATCGACCGTATTGTGAACCAGGGTTGGGCTGACCTTGCTGATGATGCGGTCGCCGCCGGCGTTGAGCAGCAGCGCATCGTTCAGGAACGGGTTCCGCTGGAGCAGTTCCCGATCCTGGAAGGCCGGATTGACCTCGGTCACGCGGACGCGTTCGTAGCTGTAGTTGGTGAAGAGGCGCGTGAATCCGCGGCCGATCGGCAGACCAAACGTGACCACTCCGCCTTGGGTGCGTTGCGTGTACTGGCCGACGTAACGAATCTCGCTTTTGAAGAGATTGAAGCCGCCCGTGATATTGCGTTGGAACAGGAACGGTTCGGTGAATCCGAGCGAGTAGTTCTGCGCCCGCGATCCGCTCTGCAGCGAGAGCGTCAGGCTTTCGCCGCGCCCGAGAAAGTTGGCGGTCTGAAACGACAGCTGCCCGAAGAACCCCTCGAACTGCGAAACCCCGGCTCCAAAATTCACCTGGTTGCGGTTCTGCTCCTCGAGCTGCACCTTCACGTCCACCCGATTCTCGGTGTCGGGTGTCTTATCGAGCTTGATGTCACGGTTCTCGTCGAGCGCCCGGAAGTAGCCGAGTTGATTGATTCGGCGCACGCTGTACTTGAGCGCCTCGGTGTTGAACACGGAGTTTTCGAGCAGCTGCATCTCGCGCCGGACGACGTTGTCGTAGGTCGTGGTGTTGCCGGCAAACGTGATGCGATTCACGAAGTACTGGGGCCCTTCCTGGATCTGAAGCGTCACGTCGACAGTCGGCGGACCTTCCTTCGGCGCCTCGGCCGCGAGCGCCGCCGGAACCGCAGGCTTTGCCGGGTCGGGAGTGTCGGAAAACTTGTAGTCGGGAAACCCCGTCGCGTCCCAGTAGCCGCCGACCCCGTAGGTCTCCTTCATCCGCTTGTAGCCTTCGGCGATTTTCTTGTTGTCGTAGTAATCGCCGGTCTTGACCTTGAACAACGTCCGCAGCGCCTCGCTTCGGAGCACCTTGTTCCCCGCAAACGTCAGCTCACCGACCCGGTAGCGCTTGCCCTCGGACACGGGAATCCGCAGTTCCACCCAGCGTGTCTTCTTGTCGGCGCTGTCTTCAAGCGTCTTGACCTCGGGCTGTCCGACGTTGGCCTGGACGTAGCCGTTATTCCGGTAGAACTCGGTCACGCGGTCCGCGTCCTCCTCGAACTTGTCGGCGTGATAGGTTCCGCTCGACGTGATGAACGAGAAGAACCATTCCTGCTTGTTGTTCTTCATGTGCTTGCGCAACTGGCCGTCAGTCATCGCCTGGTTGCCGTCGAACTCGACGCGGCGGAGTTTGACCTCCGGCCCTTCGCTCAAGTTGAACGTCAGGTTCACCAGCTTGGGGCCGCCCGGGAGAGCCACAACGGAGTGGGTGACGTCCGCGTACGGGAAGCCCTTCTCCTTCAGCATTTCCCGCGCGATGCCTTCGACTTTCCGCACCGACGCGTCGTCGATGAAGCTGTCGGTCCGAATCGCGATGTTGGCCGCCCGCAGACGCTCATCGATCTGCGTCGGCGTGATCTTCTTCGAGCCGACGTAGTCGATGATCTTCACGCGCTCGCGCTCTTCGATGTTGTAGGTCAGCACCTTGCCGACGACGCCGTTGGCGAAGGTGTAGTCGCTGGCGTCGATCTTCAAATCGTCCAGAAAGCCGGTGCCCCAGAGTCGAAGGAAGTCCTCACGGATGGCCTTGAGCGTGTCCTCGTTATACGGCACCCACACGCCCTGCGAGGGCCGGCTAATCGGCACGCGCATGTAATAGAGATAGGTCTCCGCATCCACGAGGGTGATGTTGCCCTGGGCCTCGAAACATGGGACGAGCAGGTAGACAACCGGGCCGGAATTTGCCGGCGGTTGGGCCACCGGCGGCGGCACTTCGGAACCGCACACCTTCGTCGCTGGACCGAATCCCTGCGGATCCTGGGCAGCCACGGGAGCGGCTGCGATCAGACTGGTCAGGAAGATGAGAACCCAAAAACACTTGAACATGCGGGGGAATCCGTCAGGCGCGTAGACTCGATTTTACTGGATTTTAGACGACCGGAGCCGTCAACCGGTCGGACCGACGGAGAAAGTTGTCAGATCCGCCGGTCAGCCGAGCTTGCGGCCGCCTTTTACACCGGCTTCGGTCAGTTCCGCGCCGGCCGGCCTGTAGGCCAGCACACCATCCTCGAGGTAGACCTCGATGTCACCGCCACGGAGATGGCCGCGGATGAGCTCTTCTGACAGGGGATCCTCGACATAGCGCTGAATGGCGCGGCGGAGCGGCCGGGCGCCATACGACCGGTCTTTGCAGGTGACCTCGATGATCCAGTCAACGACCTCAGGGCTGAGCGCTATCTTCAGCTTGCGATCGACGAGGTTGGCGTTTAGCTGGTTGACCAGCAGCGCCATGATCTTCCTCAGGTCGTCGTCGGCCAGCGCCTCGAACACGATGATCTCATCGATACGGTTGATGAACTCTGGGTTGAACGTCCGCTTCACCTCGCCGAGCACCATGTCGGACACGCTCTTGTCGATCGTGCCCGCATCCGAGGACTGGAAGCCCATCGAGCTCTTCTTCTGGATGAATCGGGCGCCAATGTTCGACGTCATGATGATGATCGTGTTCTTGAAGTTCACACGATTCCCCAGGCCGTCGGTGAGGTGGCCGTCCTCGAACACCTGCAGCAGGATGTTGAAGATATCCGGGTGAGCCTTCTCGATTTCGTCGAGCAGCACCACGGAATACGGATTGCGCTTCACTTTCTCGGTGAGCTGTCCGCCTTCTTCGTGCCCGACATATCCGGGTGGTGAGCCGATCAGCTTGGATACCGAGTGCTTCTCCATGTACTCGGACATGTCGAAGCGGATGAGCGAGTGGTCGCTGCCGAAGAGGAAATTGGCGAGAGCTCGCGCCAGCTCGGTCTTGCCGACGCCGGTCGGGCCGAGGAAGACGAAACTGCCGACCGGACGGTTGGGATTCTTCAGCCCGGCGCGCGACCGGCGAATGGCCCGCGAGATCGCCGAGATCGCCTTTTCCTGGCTGATGACCCGCTTGTGCAGCTCGTCTTCCATCCTGAGCAGCTTGTCGCTCTCGTCCTGGTTGATCGACGCCATCGGGACGCCGGTCCATTTCGAGACGACCTCGTCGATCTCGGCCTTGCCGACGATCACTTTGCGGGCGGACGATTTCACATCGAACCGCTCACGGATCGAGACCAGGCTCTCGCGCGCCGCCATTTCCTGCTCGCGGTAAAATTGCGCCTTCTCGAAATCCTTCTGCGACGAAGCGCTCTCCCACTGCTCGACCGCAACCCGGATGCTCTTGTTGATCTCGCCGAGTTCTTCACTGTAGCCCGCTTCCCGCAGCTTGGCCCGGGCGCCGGCCTCGTCCACCAAATCGATCGCCTTGTCGGGCAGGAACCGATCGGTGATGTAGCGGTTCGACTGGTAGACGGCCGCTTCAATCGCCTCGCGGGTGTACTCGACGTGATGGAAATTCTCGTAGCGGTCCTTGATCCCCGCCAGGATCTCGATGGTTTCGCTTTCACCGGGCGGATCGACCTTGATCGCCTGGAAGCGGCGTTCGAGCGAGCGGTCCTTCTCGATGTATTTGCGATACTCGGCCGGCGTCGTCGCGCCGATGCAGCGTATCTCGCCGCGCGAGAGTGCCGGCTTGAGGATATTTGCGGCGTCGAGCGAGCCTTCCGCCGACCCGGCGCCGACGAGCGTGTGCAGCTCGTCGATGAAGACGATGATGCCGGGGTTGTCGGTGAGCTCCTTCATGATCGCCTTGAGGCGCTCCTCGAACTGCCCGCGATACTTCGTGCCGGCGACGATCAGCGAAATGTCGAGGGCGAGAATCCGCTTGTCGGCGAGAAAGTGCGGCACGTCACCGAAGACGATCTTCTGCGCCAACCCTTCGACGATCGCGGTCTTGCCGACCCCTGGCTCGCCAATCAACACGGCGTTGTTCTTGGTGCGACGGCACAGCACCTGCTGGACCCGCTCCAGTTCGTGCTCACGGCCGACGAGCGGATCGAGCTGGCTCTTCATAGCCGATTCGGTCAGGTCGCGGCTGAATTCCGCCAGCAGCGGCGTCTCCTTGACTCGTGTCAGCGTGGTCTTCTCGTTGAGGAGCTGGACGATGTCCTCGCGGACGGCGTTCAGACGCATCCCCTTTTCCATGAGGATGGACGCCGCCACGGATCGCTCCTCACGCAGGATGCCCAGGAGGAGGTGCTCGGTGCCGATGTAGTTGTGCAGCAGCCGGTCGGCCTCTTCGGCCGCAAACTGCAGTACCCGCTTGGTTTCGGCACTGAACGGAATCTCAACTGAGGTCGAGACCTTCTCGCGGAAAACCGTGCGGCCTTCGATTTCCTTGCGGATGTTCTCGAGTGAGAGGTGTGAGCGCGCGAAGATGCGGCTCGTGAGGCCCTTGCCTTCGCGAATCAGGCCCAAAAGGAGGTGCTCTGTCTCAATAGAGCTGCTGCCGAGCTGGCTGGCTTCGTAGCGGGCGAAGAAAAGGACTCGCCGGGCCCTTTCGGTATACCGTTCGAACATCGGGCCTACCTAAGTAAAAGCCGAGGGTGTTGGGGTCATAAGTGCAATGACCACAGTATAAGGCATAGCTTGACCGTGTACCAATCCAATCTGCGGCATAAGTACCTGTGATTGTTAGGGTTCACGCCCCACTGGTTTAGACGCTTCGGTAACCTCGCACGTCCCGCCAACCACTGCTAGAGAGGTTATCGGCACCAGGAGTCCTGATACGGAGGCCACGGCGGAGGCGTAAGCCATTCGGCGAGGCCGGCATCAGCGTTCGACGGAGCGATCAGACCGGTTCGACTAGGCCGGGTCGAGGCGGCCATCGTGCAGCCGGAGTACGCGATCGCAGGCGGCAGCGAGGCGCAGATTGTGCGTGGCAATGACTGACGTCAGCCCATAGGCGTGATGCATCTCGCGCAGCAGCTGGTGCAGCGAGTCGGCCGTCTGCTCATCGAGGTCCCCGGTTGGTTCGTCAGCCAACAGGAGGGTGGGCCGCATGACGAGCGCGCGGGCGACGGCGACGCGCTGCTGCTCGCCGCCCGACAGCATGCTCGGCCGATGGTCGAGTCGTTCGCCGAGCCCGACACGCTCGAGCAGTTCCCTGGCGCGTTGCCTCGCCTCTCCGAGCGGCGCACGGGCGATCCGCATCGGCATTTCGGCGTTTTCCAGGGCGTTGAACTCCGGCAGCAAATGGTGAAACTGAAAGACGAATCCGACATGCCGGTTCCGGAACGCGACGACCTCGGCACTCGACAGCGCGGTCAATTCAGTGTCGGCTACGGCGATGGTGCCCTGATCCGCACGATCGAGGCCACCGAGGAGGTGCAGCAGGGTGCTCTTGCCGACGCCGGAGGCGCCGACGATCGCCACCATTTCGCCGGTCACCACGGATAGATCCAAATCGCGCAGGATGGTCAGCGGCACGCCGCCAACCGTGTAGGTTTTGACCAGACCGCGGGCGTCGAGGAAAGCCATTGTCGGTTTAGCCACGAAAACACGAAACAACGAGACCACGAAAACTCGAAAACACGAAAAAAAACCCAGCCCAGGGAGGTTTCGTGCTTTCGTGCTTTCGTGGCAACCAAGCTGTTTTCGTGCTTTCGTGGCTCATCATTCGTACCTCAGCGCCTGGACCGGATCCAGCTTCGCTGCCTGGCGCGAAGGATAGATCGTGGCGACCAGACAGATGACCACGGCGGTTGCCACGACGATGACGAAGTCGCGCGGCAGCACCGTGAACGGCAGGTGCGAGATCATGTACACGTCTACCGGCACTCGAATGAGCTGATATCGATCGAGAATGGTGCAGGCGACATAGCCCAGCGTGGCGCCGACGGTCGTGCCAACCAGCCCGATGATCAGCCCCTGCAGCACAAAGATGATCGTCACGCTCCGGGCGCTCGTGCCCATGGTTTTCAGAATCGCGATATCCCGATGCTTCTCCATGACGAGGAGAATCAGCGTGGCCACGATGTTCAAGGCGGCGACCATCACGATGAGGCCGATCGCCAGTGAGACCGCGATCTTCTCGAGCCGCAGGGCCGAGTAGAGCGACCGATTCACATCGCCCCAGTCCTGCGGCTGATAGTCGGGGCCGAGCTGTGCCACGATCGAGTCGGCGATTTGTGCGGCGGCGTAAATGTCATCGACGCGCAGCTGGATGAACTGGACATCGGCCAGATCCAGCAGCCGCCTGGCGGTCGCGAGCGTGACCATGCCAATCGTGGAATCGACCTCGAAGAAATCGAGGTCGAAGATGCCGGCCACCCGCAGCCGCCGCTTCCATGGCGCGGGGCCGAATGGCGACACGACGCCGGCCATGGTGATGATCGTCACAGGGTCGCCGACCACCACCCCGAGCGCCTTCGCCAGATCGGTTCCGAGCAGGATGCCGTCGAGCTCGCCCTCCGCCGGCTCGAGCGAGGCGAGGCTCCCGCTCCGGATGGCCCGCGCCAGCTCGGTCACGGTCAGCTCGAGTTGCGGGTCGATCCCTTTGATCTGCACCGGCTGCTGCGTCCCGAACGCCCCGATCAGCGCCTGTCCGAAGATCGCCGGCGCCGCGCCCGTGACGTGAGGGACCTGAAGCAGCCTGGCCGCTTCGGCCTGGTAATCGGCGATGCCGTCCTTCTTCGAGACGTTGATGTGAGCCATGGCACCCAGAAGGCGATCGCGGACCTCCTGCTGCAGCCCGGTCATGATCGCCAACGCGATGATCACGGCCATGACGCCGACACCGACGCCGATGATGGAGATGAACGAGATCAGCGAGATCAGCGCCTGCTTGCGCCTGGCAAACAGGTACCGCAGCGCGATATGAAGTTCGAAGGGGATCTTCAATCCTTCTTCCTCATCAACGGAAACAGAATCACATCGCGAATCGAAGGACTATTGGTGAGGAGCATCACCAATCGGTCAATTCCCACCCCCTCGCCCGCCGTGGGAGGCAGGCCATATTCGAGCGCGCGCACGTAGTCCTCGTCCATCTCGTGCGCTTCGAGGTCGCCAGATGCCCGGTCGGCCAGCTGCCCCTCGAATCGCCGCCGCTGCTCCACCGGGTCGTTCAACTCGCTGAAGGCGTTGGCCACTTCAAAGCCACCGATGTACAGCTCGAACCGCTCCACAGTGTCCGGGTCGCCAGGTTTCTGCTTCGACAGCGGGGATACCTCGGTCGGAAAGTCGTAGACGAAGGTCGGCTGCACCAGCCCGGCCTCGCAGAACCGCTCGAAAATCTCAGTGGTAATCCGGCCCGGGCCCGACCCGGGCTTGACCTCGAGCCCCAGCTCGCCAGCGATGGCGGCGATGCGCTGGCGATCGCGCAGGTCCGCGTCTGACACCTCGCGTTTCAGCCGCCGCCCGGCCGCGTCACGCGCCGCCTCCCGCAACGCCACGCGCGCAAACGGCGACTCGAGCGAAATGGCGTGCTCGCCGAACGTCACCTGATCGGAGCCGATCGCTTCGCGCGCCACCTGCCCCACCAGCTCTTCAGTCATCGTCATCAGCACCTGATAGTCCGCGTACGCCTGGTAGAACTCCATCATCGTGAACTCGGGGTTGTGCTGGGTCGAAATCCCCTCGTTCCTGAAGTTACGATTGATTTCAAAGACCCGTTCAATCCCACCGACGACGAGACGCTTGAGGTACAGCTCGGGCGCGATCCGGAGGAACAGATCCATGTCGAGCGTGTTGTGATGCGTGACAAAGGGGCGTGCCAGCGCGCCACCCGCGATCGGCTGCATCATCGGCGTCTCCACCTCGAGATAGCCGCGCGCGATCATGAACGCGCGGATCGCCGCCACGACGCGACTCCGGGTCTCGAACGTGCTCCGCGCATCGGGATTGACGATGAGGTCGAGATACCGCTGCCGGTAGCGGATTTCCACATCCGTGAGTCCGTGCCACTTCTCCGGCAGCGGCAGCAGGCACTTTGACAGGAAGTGAATCCGAGACGCCCAGACCGTCAGTTCGTTGGTTTTGGTCCGGAACAGCCGGCCTTCGACGCCGACCCAGTCGCCGAAATCAAGCAGCTTGAAGACCTGGAAGTCGAGCGGTGGCAGCGCGTCTTGACGGATGTACACCTGAATCCTGGCCAGGCCGTCTGAGATCACGAGAAAATTTGCCTTGCCAAACGAGCGAATGGCCAGGATCCGACCGCTCGTAACCGTTTGCGGCTTCTCGGCTTCCAGATCGTCGTGCGTCCGCTCGCCGTGCGCCGCAACCAGTTCGGCCACCCGGTGCTGCCGCTCGAACCGGTGGGGATAGGCGTCAACGCCGAGCTTCACGAGCTCATCGAGATTGGCGCGACGCTGCTGAATTTGTTCGTCTTGTGAAGACATAAAAGAAGCTCACCACGGACCTTCCAACTCGACCTAGCCTCCGTTCGCGTCCGTGGCCTCCGTGGTAGGGCTTTGATCCGCGATCTTCTTGCGAATGCCGTCCAACATCCCGTTGATGAATTTCACCGACTCTTCGGTGCTGAAGGATCGCGCGAGTTCGAGCGCCTCGTTGATCACCACCGCCGGCGGCGGCGAGGTGTCGCGGAGCAGCTCACATGTCGCGATGCGCAGAATCATGCGATCGACAACGGCCATGCGCTCAGGCCGCCAGCGCTCGGTGGTGTCGGCAATCAGGGGATCGATGGCAGGCAGCCGCCGCACAGTCTCGCGCGCCAGATCGGACGCAAAGGTCCGCAACAGTTCCGGCGGGGGATCGGGATCGGGCCACTGCCACGCGAAAAACGTCGCGATGGCCTGGTCCAGATCACAGCGCCCGATTTCCCAGTGATACAGGATCTGGAGCGCCGACTCCCGCGCGCGGCGACGCGGATCTTTTTTCAATCAGACATTATCCTAGATATGGCTCGGGTGAGCACAGTGGGCGCGGGCTCCTCGCGAGGCTTTGGCCGGAGTCGCGATGCCGCAGCGTTGAACCAACGTGGGGGGCTACTGCTGGCCCTCGGCCAACTGCTTGATGATTGCGGCCATTTCTATGGCAGCGGCGGCAGCTTCCCACCCTTTGTTGGAACGGCCCTCCCCGGCACGCTCGATCGCCTCCTCAACTGAGTTCGTGGTCAGCACGCCGAATGTCATCGGCACGCCAGTGTCGCCCGATGCGGTGGTTAGCCCGTGAGCGACAGCGGACGCGATGTACTCGAAGTGCGGAGTCGCCCCGCGAATCAGACACCCCAGACAGATGATGGCATCGAATTGACCGGTTTCAGCGGCGCGACGGGCGGCAATCGGCACCTCGAAGGCGCCTGGAACTCGAACGATCGTCACCTGGTCCGTCGGCACATCCGCAGCTACCAGGGCCGCCAGGGCTCCAGCCTGCAACCGATCAGTCACGAAATCGTGATACTTCGACACCACGACTGCGAATCTGGATGGGCGCGCCGGCGTCGTTCCTTCGATTGTCCGCATCTGTGTCTGATCCCACACGCCCGACCTGAAGGTCGGGCCTACGATCCTTTGAACTCGGGCTTTCGCTTTTCGAGAAATGCCCGGGTCCCTTCGCGCATATCGTCGGTACTCGAGATGAGCCCGAACAGCGTCGCTTCGAAGGCGCAGGCCGCGTCAAACGGCATGTCCAAGCCCAGGTTGATGGCGCTGATGATGTAGTCCACGGCAACAGGCGGCTGCCTGGCCAGCGCACCGGCCAGCTTCTTGGTTTCCGCCATCAGTTCGGCAGCGGGTACCACGCGGTTGACGAGGCCAATACGCTCAGCTTCAGTCGCGGTGATGGGTGAGCCGGTGAGAATCATCTCCAGGGCCTTGCCCTTGCCAACCAGCCGGGCAAGGCGCTGCGTGCCCGCGTATCCGGGGAGCAGGCCAAGAGAGATTTCAGGCTGGCCGAACTTCGCGCTGTCGGCCGCCACGCGAAGGGTGCAGGCCATCGCGAGCTCGCAGCCGCCGCCGAGCGCAAACCCGTTGATCGCCGCGATGACCGGCTTTCCGAGCTGCTCGATGTCATCGAACGCGCGTTGCCCAGCGAGGGCGTAATCTCGCGCCGAGGCCGAGGTCTGGGCAGCAAGCTCGTTGATGTCGGCGCCGGCCACGAAGGACTTCTCGCCCGCCCCGGTCAGGATGATCGCGCGAACGCTGGCATCGGCCTTCAGCTCGAGGAAGACACGCCGAAGCTCGTCAAGTGTCTGGGAATTGAGCGCGTTGAGGACCTTGGGCCGATTGATGGTGACAATCGCCACGATTGCTGGCGGCACGCCTGGCGCGAGTGCGGCATCGCGCTCGAGCAGAATGTTGTCAAGGGTCATGGCGGCTCCGGATTATACCTGCGTACAACAGAGCGGCCGCGAGCGCCGCGCCCACCGCATCAGCCACGAGATCGAGCGCATCCATCTGTCGCGGCGGCACGAAGAGCTGATGGAACTCGTCGGTCACGCCGTACGCGGTCGCGAAGATTACCGCCGATATCGCCGCGCCGAGAGTGATCGACTGCGACCATCCGCCCGACCGGGCCCGAATGAACAACGCGCTGAGTGCCCCGTACAACAAGACATGCACGTACTTGTCGAGGTTTTCGATTCCAGCATCGGAGACGTCCGGCGGGTAAGCGATGGAAGACAGACCGAAGATGAGCGCCATGTGGAGCACCACAGGCGTCCAGAGCGAGAAGCTGCGGGCCCGGTTCACAACGGGAACGGGTACATCAACCAGCCCAGCACGATCGCCCCGACGATGAAGCCGCCGAACAGCATTCCACCGAACCGCAGCTGTTCACGCAGATCGTCTTTGGAGAGCAGGCTGAACACCACCGACACGAAAAACGCGAAGGCGACCAGCAGGAACGTATGACTCTGCATCGATTTACTTGCGGCCTACAGCCACGTCATAGGCGTCGAGGACGACGAGCAGGTTGAGGAGGCCGGCGACGATCAGAAACGCATTCCCGTATTCGTAGGTCGCGGCCGTGACATCGCCGGCGCCTGATCCGAGTGCGCTCGCGATGAAGTAGAGAAATCCGGCACTCACATCAGCGAGTGCCATCAGCCCGACAAACGGCTCGCTGAAATCAAACGGAAACAGCCGACCGTGGACCGCGAGGCCGATCGAGAACATCAACGTAATCGCGACGAAGAAGATCGCCCCCTTGACACGACGTCCCAGCCACAGATGCCCGGCTCCTGGGATGGCCCACGCTGCGAGACACAACACCACCAGCGCCCCGGATTGCTTGTCTTCAGCGACGGCTGCACACACCGCCGGTAAGTTTACCTCAGGCGCTCGGGCGTCAAGCACCATCGGATAGACTTCACCGCGAATGATTCAACTCTTCGCGGTGGCTTGCATTTCGGCGACGCTGCTGATGACGGAGCTCGCGCTGACCCGCATCTTCTCGGTGGTGATGTACTACCACTTCGCCTTCCTGGCCATTTCCCTCGCCCTCTTCGGGCTGAGCGCCAGTGGGGTGTTCGCCTACCTGCGACGGACGCACTTCGATCGCAGGCCGACCGGTACACTGCTCGCGGCCCAGTCGCTCATCTACGCCGTGTGTACGATCGTCTCACTCTTCGCGCTGGTCCGCCTCCGCGTCGGCCTGACCTATTCGCCGCAAAACCTCGCGCTGATGCTCACCATCTACGCGCTGGCCGCGCTTCCGTTCTTCACGGGCGGATTGGTCATCACGCTGGCCATCGTCCGGCTTTCCTCTCGCATCAATGCCGTGTACGCAGCCGACCTCACCGGGGCAGCGGTGGGCTGCCTGCTGCTCATTCCACTGCTCGATACGTTGGGAGCGCCAGGCGTGGTGCTGACGGCCGCCGGACTCGCGTCGTTGGCCGCCGTGCTCTTTGCGCCGCCGCCACAGCGCGCCCGCATCGCGGCCATCGGCGCCGCGATCATGATGCTCCCGCTGGCCGGACAGCTGTCGGGCCGGGCGGGATTTGACGTGAAGGACACAAAAGGCCACCAGGGCGACCGCATTCTCTTCAGCAAGTGGAACTCGTTTTCCCGGATCGGCGTGTACGACCGCGAGCACGGAGACTGGTCGCTGAGCGCTGCCTACAAGGGACCTCTGCCCGAGACGAAGTTCATGGATATCGACTCGGCGGCGTCCACGCCCATTCCTCGTGTGAACCCCGACCTGTCGAACGTCCAATACCTCCGCTACGAACTCACGGCGCTGGCATATGACGTCATGGAACAGAGGTTAGGGATTGGAGGTTCGAGGTCAGCGGGCACAGGATTCAGTGCATTGGTCATCGGTCCGGGTGGAGGGCGCGATCTGGTTTCCGCACTCGTCTTCGGAGCGAGCCGCGTCGATGGGGTCGAGATCAATCCGATCATCGCCGACGATGTGATGCGGGACAGGTTTCGCGAGTTTTCCGGAGGGATTTACACGAATCCCCGGGTGCGGATCGTCGTGGACGACGGCCGCAGCTTCGTTCGCCGGACGCCGGAGCGTTATGACGTCATTCAAGCGTCGCTGGTGGACACCTGGGCAGCAACCGCCGCCGGTGCCTACACGCTGACCGAAAATACGCTCTACACCGTCGAGGCCTTCAGCGACTATCTCGACCACCTGACCGACGACGGCATTCTGTCGATTACGCGATGGGTGTTCGACGGGCTGCGTCTCGTGTCGCTGGCCCAGGAAGCCTGCGCGGCACGCGGCTGGGATGCGGCCGCTCGCCTGGCGATCGTGCAACAGGATCGAGTCGCCACCTTTCTCCTCAAAAGATCGCCGTTCACGGCAGATGAAGTCCGCACGGTCCGCGACACCGCCGCCCGTCTCCGTTTTGAGGTGCTGTACGCGCCTGCTGCGGGCGAGGTCGCCGCTGAATCCGCGCCACGGGTGGTCGGCGGCACCAACACCGCGGACTATGCGCGTCTGATTCGCACGCCCGATCGCGCGCAGTTCTACCGCGACTACCCGCAGGACATCCGGCCCACGACCGACGATCGGCCGTTCTTCTTTCACACCACGAAGCTCCGCAACCAGTTTCAGGTGGTGTTGGGGCGGTCGATGTTGTTTGGCAACGGCCTCAGCGCCCTCCTGGCGTTGATGCTCATTTCGGGCTCGCTTGTCGTGTTGTTCGTGGTGGGCCCGCTGGTGATCGCGGGAGGCCAGCGCCCGCGCGGAGGGTTGACCTGGCTCGCGTACTTCGGCGCGCTCGGCGCCGGCTTCATGTTGATCGAGGTCTCAATTCTGCAGCGGTTCGTCCTGTTGCTCGGACACCCGGTCTATTCGCTGACCGTGACCCTGTTCTCATTGCTGCTTGGCACCGGGCTGGGATCGGCATGGAGCCGTCGATTGGAGGGGCCGTCGCTTCTGCGCGCCGCAGCGTGGGCTCTAGCCCTGATCGCCGTCATGGCCATGATCAGCATGGTCGCGCTGGCGCCGCTCGTCGCCTGGGCGGTGCCGTTTGCCCGCGTCACACGGATCGCAATTGCGGTGATGACCCTCCTGCCGGTCGGCATGCTCCTGGGGATTCCGATGCCGGCTGGCATCGCGCTGCTGCGGCGGACATCCCCCGACATGCTGACCTGGGCCTGGGGCATGAACGGCGCGTTGTCGGTCGTCGGGGCGACGCTCGCGATTTTCATCGCGATGAACTGGGGATTCGGCGCCACCCTCATCTGCGCAGCCGCAACCTATCTCCTCGCGCTGGTTGCGCTGCTCCGGACGAATCGAAAGTAAGGCATCCCACCGCTTGACCGTCACCCCCCCGTCATCGTCCTGGGTTATGCTCGTGGACGATCAGTATGAGACGAATGATTGTCGTTCTGAGCGCGCTCTGTGCTCTGGCCGTCTCCATCGCCGCACAGCAATCGCAGGAGACGGTGCGACCGATCGAACCGCCTTCTGTCGGACTCCCTTCAGAGCAGGTGTCTGCCAACGTCAGGAAATTCTCGTTCTTTGCCTACGGCGACACCCGCGGGCAAGTCGACGGACAGGAGCTCCAGCCGGAACATGGCCGAGTGATCGACGCCATGCTGAAAGCGCTGAAGCCTCAGGAGGAAGCCGGCTTCCCCGTCCGCTTCGTCATCCAGTCGGGCGATGCCGTCACCAGTGGCGGCGTGGTCGCGCAATGGAACCTGCGTTTTACGTCTCTGATCGAACGGTTGACGCGTGACGGCGATTTGCCCTTTTTCTTTGCCGTCGGCAATCACGACGCCGCCGGCTCACCGGTGAACAGCCCCGAGCGGCTGCGTCTTCGCAACACGTTTACCGCGATGTCCAAGCTGTGGCCGCCGGAGGGCTCACGGCGCCGGCTGGACGGCTATGCCACGTTTGCATTTGGCTACGGTCAGTTTTTCTTCATCGCGCTCGATTCGAATATCGCGTCTGATCAGACACAGCTGACGTGGGTCACTGAGCAACTTGCCAGTCTCGATCGAGTCCGCCATCCGTATGTCGTGGTGTATTTCCATCATCCCCCGATCACGTCGGGCCCTCACGGAGGGCCAACGGTCGTTGAATCGCAGACGACCGCAATACGCAGGCTGTACCTCCCGCTCTTCCGGCGTCACCACGTACGGATGACGATCACTGGGCACGATCACCTGTTCGACCACTGGGTGGAGTATTACGACGACGCTGACGGCACGCACCGAATGGATCACGTGGTGTCGGGCGGTGGCGGTGCACCAACGTATGTCTATCAAGGGGAGCCAGACGTCCAGCTGTACGCAGCCAGCGCCGCCCCCCAACGTGTCCGAGTCGAACATCTCGCCAAGCCTGGCGACACGCTCCCGGAGAACCCGCATCACTTCATGATTTTCGAGGTCGATGGCGACCGGCTCTGGGCGCGCGCCGTAGGCACCGGGTCAACTCCGTACCACCCCTACGGCGCTCCGCGGATCGAGCTTTCCGAAACCCGGTAGCACGCAACCCTGGTCGATCGGCGTCCGACTGGAGGCGGAGACGTTCGGAGGTGTTGGCGCCGCTTGAAGCGGACACTACGCTGACTGGGTGCTAAAATCCCGCGGCCCCTGCAGACGCTTCCAAAGGAACGCGGCGTAGGCCGCACGTCGGCGCTCGATCTGCTCGGCTCGGGCCCCGGGAGGCACGAGCGGAGCCAAAAACGACATCGGGATCTCCGAGACGATATCAGCCAGTAGCGAACGAGTGACGACCTCGGTCAGGGACGCATCCCACTCCGTCATTCGGGTCGCGATCGCTTCAAGGACGTGCGTGACCTGGCGAGCTGGCTTGCGCGGGCTCGCTTCAGTGACCCTCGACCAGTCGTGTTGAAACGGGAGCGCGGCACCATGATCGATGAGCCAGTAGCTTCCGCCGGCCGTCAGAATGTTCGGGTTCTTGGGTCCGCGGTCCGGATTGAGAACGAGCCAGTCCAGCCATCGCACCTGCGAGGCGAAATCCGGCGACATCCGCTCGACATCGGACGGGAGAATGGCGCGGGCATTCTCGAGGTAGAGAAAACCCAGATTCTCGCCCACGCTCGCGCGAAGCAGATCGGCGAGTTCATCGTTCCGGTCGAGGCTGGGCGTATCCGAAGCGAGCATGACCATGCGTCGTGAGGGGACCGGCAGGCCAAGCCGATCGGCGAGGGCGCCGACTATGACTTCTGCGACCAGCGATGCGGTGGCCTGGGCGGCGCCTCTCAGCTTGACGAAGTAGAGTCCATCGGCTGTCTCGACCACGACTGGAGAGGAACTTCCTCGCCGGTCGCGACGCACGACGCGAAGCGCTGCCAGCTCCGACCGCATCTCAGGTCAACGCGCAGCCGGTAGCGGCCCGAAATTCTCTTCGTAGCGGCGCGCGAACTCCTGCCACGTGTACGCATGGCTCTGGCCGCCGAGGTGTTCCAGGACATAGGTCGCGGCGACGCTACCCAGCTGCGCGGCCACCGCATACGGCAGGCCGATGGCGATCCCCTTCAGTAATCCCGCACGGAACCCGTCGCCTACGCCGGTCGGATCGACGACCCGTCGCGGTGCGACAGCCGGAATCTCAGCCCGCGCTGTCGATGTAATCACCAGCGATCCCTTCTCCCCCCGCGTGATGATGAGCGCCTCACTGCGCTTCAGAATGTCGGCTTCTTCCAACCCCGTCTTCTGACGGATCAGCTCGAACTCGTAGTCGTTGCAAATCACAGTCGTCGCGCCGATGAGTCCGTCCTTCAGCTCGTCACCCGACATCGACGTGCACTGCTGACCGGGATCGAAGATGTACGGGATTTGCAGCGTGCGGCATTCCTCCGCGTACTGAACCATCGCTGCGGGATCGTTGGGCGAGAGAATCGCGAAGCCGCACTCGGTGACGCTACGAAAGGATAATTCACCCGCGTTGGCCATGGCGCCGGTATAGAAGGAGGCGATCTGATTGTTGTTCCGGTCGGTATTGCAGAAGAACGAGGCGGTGAACTTGTCGCGCACCTCGAGGACCAGCGAGGTATCCACGCCGGCCGCTTCGAGCCAGGTCCGATATTCACCGAAGTCCTGTCCTGCCGACGCCATCAGCAGTGGTCGCTCGCCGAGCAGCGCCAACGTGTAGGCAATGTTCGGCGCGCAGCCGCCGCGCCGCTTGTCCATGGTGTCGACGAGAAAACTGAGGCTGATGCGCTCGATGTGCTCCGGCAGGATGTGCTCGGTGAAGGCACCGGGAAAGGACATCAGGTAGTCGAAGGCGATGGAGCCGGTGATGACGATCTTCATAGGGTTGTTGGATTCTGCTGGTTCTACGGTTCTACGGTTCTACGGTTCTAGGGTTCTACGGTTTCACGGTCCAAACCGGTTCAGCGTTCGAGACTCGATGGTTCGTCGGGTGAACCCTAGAACCCTAGAACCCCTAGAACCCCTAGAACCTCTAGAACCTCTAGAACCTCTAGAACCTATTTCAGGTACTTCCCCACCAACAGCTCCAGATCCTTCCGGGTCTGCGGGGAGATGTGGTCCGGCTGCGTGATGATCGCCGACGCGAGCGCATCCTTGCAGGCACAGGTCCGCGCCACAGCGGCGCGCGAGATCGCCTCGGCAATCGTTTTCTGAGCGGTCGCGGCGTTCTCCATCAGGTTCGCGACGATCAGGTCGACGGTCACCGAGTCGTGGTCCGGGTGCCAGGAGTCGTAGTCCGTGATCAGCGCCAACGTCGCGTAGCACATCTCCGCTTCGCGGGCGAGCTTGGCTTCCTGCAGATTGGTCATGCCGATGACATCCATGCCCCAGGCGCGATACAGCTTCGACTCCGCCAGCGTCGAAAATTGCGGGCCTTCCATGTTCACGTAGGTGCCGCCGCGGTGCACCGTGGCGCCAACGGATTCGGCCGAGTCGGCCAGAATCTTCGACAAATCTCCGCACACGGGATGGGCGAACGCAATGTGCGCGACCAGCCCCTTGCCGAAAAACGTGCTGATGCGCCCTCGTGTCCGATCGAAGAACTGATCCGGCACGAGAATGTCCAGTGGCCGGTACTCCTCGCGCAGGCTGCCAACGGCGCTGGCCGAAAGGATCCGTTCGACGCCGAGTTGCTTGAAGCCGTAGATATTCGCCCGGAAGTTCAGCTCCGATGGCAGGAGGCGATGGCCGGCGCCATGGCGCGCGAGAAAGGCCACTCGGTGTCCCCGCAGCATCCCGATGATGAACGGACCCGACGGATCGCCAAACGGCGTGGTGATGGTGCGCTCCTCACGGTCGGTCAACTCCGCCATTTGGTACAACCCGCTGCCACCGATGATGCCGATCTGAATGCTCAAGACCTCATCCCTTTCGTCGCTATTGTCTGGCTAGACGCTCACGCTGGGACCACGATCGGCCGCCCCTCGTGCTGCCGAATGCGCCCGGCCGGTATCGTCGGATCATGCGAGAAGAACACCAGCGCATTCCGCGCCTCGGCTTCCCTCACGAACAGCTGCTTCGCCGCCAGCGTCTCGACCGGGTACAGATCGATGCCCATGATCCATGCCGCGCCCAGGTGTGCCGTCGTCGGCATGATGTCACCAACATACGCGGCGTACTGCCCCTTCGATTCGATCCAAACCGCCTGATGATGCATGGTGTGCCCGCCTGTTCGACGCACGCGCACGCCCGGCATGATCGTTTGATCATCGTCGACCATCTCGAGGACGCCAGCCTCGGCCAGCGGCAGCAGGCCGTCGGTCAGGTAGCTGGCGCGATTGCGCTCGTGGGTATGGAGTGCATCCTCCCACTCCCCACGACGGACGACATAGCGGGCGCGAGGGAACCTCGGGCGTCGTCGGCCGGCCGCGTCGCGACGCGTGAAGCCGCCCGCATGATCGAAGTGCAGATGGGTGGCGAGCACGATGTCGATGGCGTCGGGCGAGAGCCCGGCATCCGCCAGCGTGTGATCGAGGTTTCTGTTCCGATCGACGCCGTAGATATCCCGAAACTTCGCATCGCCCTGGTCACCGATGCCGGCATCAATCATCAGCGTTCGTACGCCCCGTACCACGAGCGGGCGCATGGCAAGTCTGATCCGGTTGCGATGGTCGGACCGCACTTTCCGTTCCCACAGCGGCTTGGGCACAATCCCGAACATCGCCCCGCCATCGAGACGGAAGAAGCCGTCGTGAAGTGAGATGAGCTCGAGATCGCCGACCGCGTAGCGCGCGTGCACGACCCGTGTGTCTTCCGCACCAGCCGTAGCTGCCCCACCTGCCCCACCCGCCCTACCTGCCTCACCAGCCCCTGACTGTTTGAGCTCGACGAGCACACCATGCGCACTCGACGGATGGATGAAGGCGACCAGGGCGCCCTCCGCTCCCGCCCTCGGCTCTTCATTGACCAGTCGAACCCCGCGCGCCTTCAGCTGCGTGAGAGCCGCGGCGATATCGTCGACACGGAGCGTGATGTGATGAATGCCCGGTCCGCGCTTCTCGAGATAGCGGGCGATTGGCGAATCAGGAGCGGTGGCCTCGAGCAGTTCGAGCTTGGGGCCGGAATCCGGGCGCGTCTGGGACGACGACTCACCAACGGACAAGAAGTGGGCACGGACCCGCTGCGAGCCGATATCTTCGGAGGCCTCGACCTCGAGACCGAGCGCGTCCCGATAAAAGGCCAGCGCGGCGTCCAGGTCCTGAACCGCAATGCCAATGTGATCGAGGATGGCCTTCATGGCTGGTTCGCGGTCGTCGCGCGCCGTCGGGTCACTGGTGCGCCTGCCTCGAGAGCCCACGTGTCAAGAGATCTCGTGCCGCTGTGTACGGATCCACTTCGCGGCCGGCGATACGGTCGATGACCGCGGCCAGTTCTCCAGGGGCGAGCACGGTGCGCTCGAGATGATCGAGGAAGCGTTGCGACACCAGCTCGCGGAGGCGGTGCGCACTGCGCACGTGGCGCCGGTCCGCTCCGCCCTTCGCCGCGTGGGCGCGATGCTGATCAATCGCGGCGACGAGCTCGGGGACGCCGTGGCCGCTCGGGGCGATCGTCTTGATGATCGGCGGACGCCACTGATCTGGCTCATAGGTCTTGAGCGACAGTTGCGCCTCGATTGCCGAGACGAGCCGGTCCGCGCCTTCACGGTCGGCTTTGTTGACCACGAATACGTCGGCGATCTCCATGATCCCGGCTTTGAGCGCCTGTACCTCGTCGCCCGCACCCGGTACCAGCGTCACGATGGAGACGTCGGCGGTGCGGATGATCTCGACCTCGTCCTGGCCGACCCCGACCGTCTCGATAAGAACGATCTCTTTGCCCGCGGCGTCGAGCACGAGGGCGGCATCGGCGGTTGCTCGCGCCAGCCCGCCCAGATGCCCGCGGGTCGCCATGCTTCGTATGAAGACCCCGTCATCACCTGACTGGGCCTGCATGCGAATCCGGTCGCCGAGCAGAGCGCCGCCGGTAAAGGGGCTCGATGGATCGACGGCCAGCACACCCACCGCGGCCGAGCGTTTGCGGAACTCGGACGTCAAGCGATCAACCAGGGTACTCTTCCCCGCTCCCGGCGGACCGGTGACCCCGATGAGATAGGCGCGTCCCGTGTCCCTGAAAATGTCGCGAATCAGATCGGCACCGGCCTGCTCCTCGTCTTCAATGAGCGAGATGGCGCGCGCCATCGCGCGCGGATCACCACGCCTCACGCGCTCGGCGAGCGAAAATGGAGCGGGGGTGGGTGCGGTCGGCGGCGAGGTCATCAGGCCAGCAGCTGACGTGCGATGACCAGCCGCTGAATCTCACTGGTGCCTTCGCCGATCGTCATCAGTTTGACGTCCCTGAAGAACTTCTCCGCCGGATAGTCCTTGACGAAGCCATAGCCGCCATGAATCTGCACGCAGTCGTCGGCCGCTTTCACGGCGATCTCGCTAGCATAGAGCTTGGCGACCGAGGATTCGAAGGTGGTCCGGCCGCCACGGTCGCGGAGCAGCGCCGCGCGGTAGGTAAGCAGCCGCGCCGCTTCGATGCGCGTCGCATTGTCCGCCAGTTTCCACTGAATCGCCTGGAAGCTGCTGATCGTCTTTCCGAATGCCTTCCGCTGCTTGGCGTAGCGCAACGCCGCTTCGTATGCGCCCTGAGCCAATCCCACGGAGAGAGCCGCGATGCCGATGCGTCCGGCATCGAGCACCTGCATCGTGTCGATGAAGCCGTGGTGCTCCTGGCCCAGCAGGCTGGTGGCCGGGAGTCGGCAGCCGTCGAAGAGCACCTCGCTCGTATCGCTCGCGCGCATCCCGAGCTTGTCTTCCTTCTTGCCTGACCTCATCCCGGATGTGCCCTTCTCGGCGATGAATGCGGAGATGCCATGCTTGCCGGCCGCGGGATCGGTCACCGCCATCACGACCATGATGTCGCCGACGCGGCCGTGCGTCGTGAAGGTCTTCGAGCCGTTCAGGACCCACGCGTCTCCGTCACGAACCGCGTTCGTGCGCATCCCCGCAGCGTCGCTCCCTGACGTGGATTCGGTCAGCCCCCACGCGCCGATCTTCTCGCCCTTGGCGAGCGGCACCAGGTACGCTTGTTTCTGGGCTTCGGATCCGAACCTGAAGATGTGCGAGGCGCAGAGGCCATTGTGGGCGGCAACCGAAAGAGCGACCGCGGGATCGACGCGAGCCAGCTCCTCGATGCAGATGCAGTAGTTGACCACCGACATCGCCGCGCCACCGTACGCCTCGGGAAACTGAATGCCGAGGAGCCCGAGCGCCGCCAGCTTCGGCATCAGCTCGATCGGAAAATGCTGCGCCTCGTCCCACTCGCGAACGTGCGGACGCATTTCCGTCTCCGCAAACTCGCGCACGGTTCGCCGCAACAATGCCTGCTCTTCGGTGAGTCTGAAATCCATTGGGTCGCAGCTCGCAGTTCTCAGTTCTGGTTTCTCGGTTCTGGGTTCTGATCCCTTAGCCCTTTAGCCCTTGTTAGCCCTAACCTCTGACCTCTAACCTCATTAGTAATACACCCCGGACACCGATGAGCTCGCCCTGAATGCGCCGACCATCACGCATGACCAGCGCATCGGCGCTCATCACCGCACTGAACCCAACGCCTGAGATCACCGACACGAACGCGTGGCGGGCCGTCACGATGTTCTCCTTTCAGGCAGGCGTTCATATTACTATCGCTTCCAGGAGGCTGCATGAGCAGAACACGCGTGACGATCCTGACGCTGGCGCTTCTCGCTGCCGCGCCTGCGCGGGCCTTTGCGGACGCGACGTTCTTCCTCGGCGCGAACACCACGCCCGAGAACCGGATGGTGAGGGGCTTCGCCGTCGGTATGAGTCTGCTGGTGGTGGGATTCGAATTCGAGTACGCCCGCACGCCGGACGACGCGAGCGCGTTTGCGCCCACCCTCACAACCAGCACGGGTAACCTGCTCCTGCAGACGCCGGTCGAGATTTTTGGCATTCAGCCCTATCTGACTGCCGGCGCGGGCGTCTACCGCGAGCGACTCGATGTTTCCGACCACCAGGAAACGAACGTGAGCCTGAGTACGGGGGGCGGGGTCAAGATCGGACTGATCGGGCCAGTGAGGCTGCGCGTGGACTATCGCGTGATGACGCTAGCGGGCGGTGCGCTGAACTCGCCAGCGCACCGCATCTACGCAGGACTGAATCTGAAGTTCTGAACTACTTGCCGAAATCTGAGGACACGCTCAGATTGACGATGTTCTGACCCGACGTGTACGCGTCGCGGTATTTCTCGTACAGGGAATTCACTTCCGCCGGCGGAAAGCCTTCGGCGAGGATATTCGCGACGCTGTAGTCTGCGTCCTTCATCACCGGATCGATGAAGAAGACGTAAAGGACGCCGTTCGGACCCGCCGGATCCTGGGATTTGAACAGCTTCCAGCCGGTACCTTGGCCTTTGCGCTCAGCCTTGGTGCTTTTCAGGAGCGCCTCCTTGCACTTTGCCATGACCATCTCGAAATCAGCCACTTTGTCCGGCTTGATGAAGTGCAGGACCATCGCAGCGTCATGGCCGAACTTGAGAGTCGTTGGCGCCTGAGCCGCCGCCGCCGCCGGGGCCGCCGGAGCCTGCTGGGCTCCCGTCGGCGTGGTGCCCAACACGCTAACCAACAAGATCCCCGCGAGCAATGATCGCCGACCCACAAGAGCCGACACAGAACTTCGAAGCATCGTGGCCTCCTTCGCCAAGTGGACTGTTCAAAAGGGTGTTACTTTAACGTACTTTCCATATTCTACGGCTACACGAAAACCGCCATGACCTCATGGGCGAGGAGCATTCCCCGGCGCGTTAGCCGGAGCCGACCATTCTGTCGCCGCAGCAGGTCGTCCTGGACGAATCGCTCCAGTTGCCTGCCAAAACGCTGCCAGATATCAACGTCATAGCGGGTCTGAACCGCGTCGATGTCCACGCCATCGTTAAGCCGTAGAGCCGTAAACAGCGCGTCCCCCAGCTGCTCGTCCAGGGAGAGCTCTCGCCGTTCAATCGCCGGGGATTCACCACGACCGACGCAGTCGATGTAGTCCTGGATCCCGGCGACATTCTTCCACCTTGCTCCGGCTTGCGTCGAGTGAGCACCGCAGCCGAACCCCAACCACTCTCCGTCTGTCCAGTATTTGAGGTTGTGCCGCGAGCGCCGTCCGGGTCGGGCCACATTTGAGATCTCGTACTGCTCCAGCCCTGCGGCCTCCAGGCACTCCATCGCCGACTCGTACATCGCCGCCACGTCATCGTCCGGCGCCTGGGACCAGCGCGCGCGCGCCATCTCTTCCTTGAGCGGCGCGTTCGGATACACCTCGAGCATGTACAGCGACACGTGCTCAGGCCGCAGCTCGACGACGGCGTCCACGGATTCGAGCCACTCCTCGACGCGCTGCCCCGGCAGCCACATCATCAGGTCCAGGCTGATGTTGTCGAACCCGGCGACCCGCGCCTCGGCATAGGCGTCGCGCGCCCGCGCGGCACCATGCAGCCTCGACAGCCGTTTCAGCTCGTCGTCCCGAAAGGATTGGACACCGAAACTGACGCGATTGACTCCGGCATCCCGAAACCCCCGCAAACCTGCGGGGGTCACCGATTCGGGATTGGCTTCGAGCGTGACCTCGCGGTCCACGGCCACCTGAAACGATCGTTCACACCCCCGGATGATTCGCTCAACCTCGTGCGGCTCGAGCAGTGAGGGGGTGCCGCCGCCAAAGTAGATGGTGTCGGCTTCGGCCAGATTCGCCATCGCCGTGTCCGAGGCCGCGATCTCTGCAACCAGGGCATCGACGTACCGCTCCTTCAACCGGGCGTCGAACAAGCCGCGATTGAAGTTGCAGTAGTTGCAAATGGCAGAACAGAACGGGATGTGGAGGTAGAGGCCAAGCATTCAGATTGCAGAGGGCAGACTGCAGAGTTCAGATTGCGACTTTCAGATTGCAGAGTTCGGATTGCGACTCCCGGTTTCAGAATACAGACTTCAGAGGCTTCCAATCTGCAACTCAATCTGCAATCGACAATCTTACCTCTGCAATCTCAGCGTCACGATCCCGCCCTTCCCCCTGGCCACTTCAGATCCGCGCGGCCATCGCGAACGCCCGGATCGCGCAGCTGCGCACGGGCCTGTCGGCCGGAACGAGGCGGTGACGGCAGACCCTTGCGGCGGGTCTTCCAGAGCGTGACGAGATCATCCACGCCGCCATTGGTGGGCAGTTCCCGGTAGTCGGCGCCGTCCATCGGAAGAAATTCGCACATCTCGTGCAGCCGCGACCGCATCCGCGCGCCGATCCGGAACAGCAGCGAGTTCGGATCGGTGTCGTCCGGGATGTCGGGATAGTTTGATGTAAAGATCGTGAGGCGCCGCTCGTTGTAGCGCGTATTGACGATGAGATTCATCGTCTCTTCGACCCATTCAGAGGTTTTTTCGGCGCCCAGATCATCGAGCACGAGCAGATCAGCGGTCATGACCGGTCGAAGCACTTCGAGCTCGGTCGTTCGAATCGAGGGGTCGTACGTGCTGCGAATGACGCGCAGCAGATCGCGTGTGTCGTAGAAGACACCGCGGGCACCCGCCGTCTGCACCACCTCCTTGAGGACAGCAACGGCGAGGTGCGTCTTGCCAACGCCCGGCTGACCCTCGAGAAAGAGGCCGCGCCCGATCACCGGAAACGTATCCGCGATGCGCCGGGCCTGCGCCGCGGCGCGCTCGAGCGTTTCGTTGTACACGGTGAAGTTGGCGATCGTGCAATGCTGGTAACGTTTGGGGATGTTCGCACCGGCCAGACGCTGGCGGCTCATGTTGTCGCGCCAGCAATCGCAGCGAATCACTCGTCGGGTTTCGTCGGCGGGCTCGCCGGGTTTCAGATCCGGCTTCCAGCCGGTGTCATCACACAGAGGGCAGGTCATCGATATCAAAACCAATACCGATGCAACTCGAGTGATGCGCCCGTCACGCGAACAGCATACTCCGAAAGTTCGATCGAGCGAACGGACTTTTAGGTTTTGGCTTTGGTCGTTTCGTCGCGTGCGGGCGGCGGCGACGTGCGCACGAGATCAGTCGGCGACGACTTGACCAGCGCGGTTGACAGTCGCTGCTCCCAATCGCCGATTCCGCGGGCGAGCTCATGCTTGACGTACTCCATGAACTCATTGACTTCATGCTGCATCCGCTCGATCTTGCGGCGCATGTTGAGAATAATTTCGACACCCGCGAGATTGACACCGAGATCTCGGGTAAGTGACAGAATCGTTTCGAGCTGCTCGAGATCCTCCTCGGAGTACAGCCGTGTGTTCCCGTCGGTTCGCGACGGCTTCAACAACCCTTCGCGTTCGTACAAGCGCAGCGTCTGCGGGTGGATGCTGTATTTCTGCGCCACCGCGCTGATCATGTAGTAGGCCTTGCCGGTTTTCTTCATCGCCGGTCAAACCGCCTTCGAGGTGACGGACGCCACCGAGAGATCCTGGCGCACATCGTCGGTGCCGTTAATCTTGCCAAATTCTCGCAGCAGCTCTTTCGATCGTTCATCAAGAAGCCTGGGGAGCACCAGCCTCACTTCCACCACGAGATCGCCGCGCCGTCCGTCGCGGGCCGACGGCACGCCGCGATCGCGAAGGCGAAAGCGCTGGCCCGATTGCGTACCAGGCGGCACCCGAAGGCGAGCGCTGCCATCGATTGCGGGCACGTCGACGCGCGCGCCCAGTGCGGCTTCATGGATCGCGATCGGCACCACGACGTGCAGGTCGTCGCCCTCGCGCCGGAAGACTGGATGCGGGTCGACGCGAACGGTGATGAACAGGTCGCCGTATTCGCCCCCGTTTCTGCCGGCATGGCCCTTGCCAGCCACGCGAATGCGCGCACCGTCGGCGAGGCCGGCGGGCACATTGATCGACAGGGCATCGGTGCGCAGGATCGTCTGACGCCCGGTGCAGGCCGGGCACGTGATATCGGTCTGCCGGCCGGTGCCCTGGCAGTGCGGGCAGGACTTCGAGAACACCATGTGTCCACGCGCCGACTGCAGGCTCCCGGTGCCTTGACATGGCATGCAGCGGCTTTCGACCGTCCGAACACGCCCGCTTCCACGACACGTTCCGCAATGCTCGAGCCGTGACGCCATCACGTCCCGATGAGCGCCGAGCATGGCCTCTTCGAAGGCCAGCGTGAAGGAGTGGTGCAGATCGGCACCGCGCTCGGGAACCCCTTCGTTCCGTCGGGGATCGCGCTGGGCGAAGATATCGGCGAACAGATCGCCAAACGTCGACGCCGACTCACCGTTGACGCTGATCGAGAAGTCGAAGCCCTGAAACCCGACGCCCCCGCCCGGATCGGATGTCACGACGGTCGCACCCGTGTCATAGCGGCGGCGGCGATCCGGATCGCTCAGCGTTTCGTACGCGTCCGCGATCCGCCGGAACTGAGCCGCCGCCATCCGATCCCCAGGATTGATGTCGGGGTGGAACCGACGCGCAAGCCGCTTGTACGCGCGCTTGATGTCGTTCAGCGACGCACCGGGTTCGAGCCCGAGCAGCAGGTAAAAATCCATGAGAGGCAGATTTCAGATTGCAGAGTGCAGGGTGAATTGCGGATTACCCACAATCTGCAATCTGCACTCTTCCCTCTGCACTCTCGTTGTCATGACTTTCCCTCGTCGACGACCTCCGCATCGATCACGTCTCCTCCGCCCGGCTGTGAGACGCTCGGCCGATCGGCGGCGCCATTGCCCTGGCCCGCGCTTCCCGTCCCGGCGTCGCTCCCTGCGCCCGGTTTCGACGCCTGCTGATACAGCGTCGCGGCCGCCTTATGCTGCGCCTGCGTCAACTCTTCCATCGCGCGGCCGATCGCCGCGGCGTCATTCGACTCGAGCGCCTTTCTCAGCGCGTCGGTCGCAACCTCAATCGCCCGGCGATCGTCGGCGGTCAGTTTGTCGCCGTTGTCTTTGGCGAAGCGCTCCGCCGCGTACACCGCCTGATCCGCCCGATTGCGGGTTTCGATCTCTTCACGCCGCTTCTTGTCTTCCTCGGCGTGCGACTCGGCTTCCTTCATCATCCGGCTGACTTCGTCCTTGTTCAGGCCGCTGGACGACGTAATGGTGATCTTCTGCTCTTTGCTCGTACCCAGATCCTTGGCGGAGACATTCACGATGCCGTTGGCGTCGATGTCGAAGGTCACGTCGATCTGCGGAACCCCGCGGGGCGCCGGCGGCAATCCGTCGAGGTGAAACTTGCCGAGCGTCCGGTTGTCGCGAGCCAGCGATCGCTCGCCCTGCAGCACGTGCACTTCGACACTCGGCTGGCTATCAGACGCGGTGGAGAACGTTTCGCTCTTTCGGGTCGGAATCGTCGTGTTGCGCGGAATCAGCGTCGTCATCACGCCGCCCATCGTTTCAATGCCGAGCGAGAGCGGCGTCACATCGAGCAGCAGCAGATCCTTCACGTCACCCGAGAGAACGCCGGCCTGGATCGCCGCCCCAATCGCCACCACTTCATCCGGGTTGACACCCTTGTGCGGCTCCCGCCCAAACAGCTCCTTGACGATTTGCTGGACCTTCGGGATGCGCGTTGAACCGCCCACGAGCACGACCTCGTCGATCTTCGAGGCGTCGACGCCGGAGTCCGAGATCGCCTGTTTCGTGGGACCGACCGTCTTTTGCAGCAGGTCCTCCACCAGCTGCTCGAACTTTGCGCGCGTGAGCTTCATCTGGAGATGCTTCGGCCCGGTCTGATCCGCCGTGATGAACGGCAGGTTGATGTCGGTCTCGAGCACGGTGGAGAGCTCCATCTTCGCCTTCTCCGCGGCTTCCTTCAGGCGCTGTAGCGCCATCCGATCCTTGCTGAGATCGATACCTTCACTCTTCTTGAACTCGGTACTGATCCAGTCGATGATGCGATGATCGAGGTTGTCGCCGCCGAGGTGCGTGTCCCCGTTGGTGGCTTTGACTTCGACGACGCCTTCGCCGACTTCGAGAATGGAGATGTCGAAGGTCCCGCCGCCGAAGTCGTACACCGCGATGGTCTCGTCCTTCTTCTTGTCGAGACCGTAGGCCAATGCGGCTGCCGTCGGCTCATTCACGATCCGCATGACTTCGAGCCCGGCGATCTGACCGGCGTCCTTCGTCGCCTGCCGCTGGGCATCGTTGAAGTAGGCAGGCACCGTGATGACGGCCTTGGCGACCGGCTGGCCGAGGTATTCTTCCGCCGCCTGTTTGAGCTTCTGCAGAATCATCGCGGAGAGTTCGGGTGGCGTGAGCGGCTTGGTCTGGCCCTGCACCTGCACCACCACGCGTTGCCCATCCGGCACCACCCGGTACGGCACCATCTTCATTTCCTCGTTGACCTCATCGACACGGCGGCCCATGAAGCGCTTGATTGAGAAGATCGTGTTCTCCGGATTCGTCACCGCCTGGCGCTTGGCAACCTGCCCAACGAGACGCTCTCCGTTCTTGGTGAAAGCGACGACGGAGGGCGTCAGCCGTCCACCTTCCGGGTTGGTGATCACGACCGGTTCGCCGCCTTCCATGACGGCCACAACCGAGTTGGTGGTGCCCAGGTCGATTCCGATTATTTTGCTCATTGAATACCTCGAGGGACCGCTCTGTTTGGTGCGAGGGTGATATCGATTCAACTATAAAAGTTGAGTCTTCGTCTGTCAATTTGTCGGGCTGGCCCGAATTGGACCGCAGGGCGGCGCGAACCGGCGGCAAATCGGCGGGCACCCGCATGCACAGGTGTATACTGACTTTGCCGGCGTGTCCTGCCTTCGGGTTTGAGGCGTTATGGGTCCCCTCCTTCGCAGGTGCTTCACCCTCAATGCGGCGCTCGTCGCTCTGTTGAGTTGCGCCGCGGCTGTTGCCGCGCAGGACGCACCGCCTCCCGCGCACATCGCGATCGTCGACGGCAGCGCCACCCTGGAACGCGAGCGCGGCATCGAAGCGGCAACCCCAGGCCTTCCGATGATTCCGGGCGATCGCCTCCGCACGAGCGGCGGCCGAGTCGAACTGTTGTTTCCCGACGGATCGGTGCTCGACGTCGACGAGTACACAACCATCGACATGCAATCGGAGACACTGCTGCGCCTCGCGGGTGGACGCCTCCTGCTGATAGTCGCCGGCGCCGCCGATCCCGCGAGCGCTCTGCGTTACCAGGTCGACACACCGGTTGCCTCGGCCCGAAATGAGGGGCCGGGTGAGTTCCGATTGGCAATGCTGGACGCACCGTCTGGTAGGGAGAGTGAACTCGCGGTACTTCGCGGCGCCGCCTATCTCACGACGGAAAACGGATCGTCCATCGTTCGCGCCGGAGAACGAAGCCTTGCGCGCGAGAACGCCTTGCCGAGTTCCCCGCAGATCTTCAACTCCGCCAGGTTCGATGACTTCGACCGCTGGACCAGCGCGCGCCGCAACGAGCGGCTGGGCAGCACGTCAACGCAGTACCTACCACGCGACCTTCAGATGTATGGCGGCACGTTCGATCGGAATGGCGGGTGGCAGTACGAGCCATCGTACGGCTACGTCTGGTTCCCCACCGTGTCGGTGGGATGGCGCCCCTACTACAACGGCTATTGGACATCGGTTCGCCCGTACGGCTGGACGTGGATCGGACTTGACTCGTGGGGCTGGCCGACCCATCACTACGGCCGCTGGGGCGTGTCGCGGAGCCGCTGGTTCTGGATTCCCGATCGCCACTGGTCGCCGGCCTGGGTGTCCTGGGCGGCCGCTCCCGGTTACGTCAGCTGGTGTCCGCTTGGCTTCGACAACCGCCCCGTGTTTTCTCTGACCATCGGCTCGCACAATGCGTGGGCGGGATGGGTACTCCTGCCGCGGACGCATTTTGGGACGCCCGGACGAGTGGTACGCCAGTACGCCGTTGCCTCGCCATCCTTTTCGCCCCACGCACCACTGGTCATTCAGGCGACACCGCCGGTTCCGTCACCGGCGCGCGCCGTGCCACGGTCGTCTCTGGCCGCAGCGACCGCTCTCGCCGCGGCGCCGCGAGCTTCCACTACCGGGACTGTCGGAGGCGTTCCGATTCCCGACGCGACACGCGGACGCGCCGTACCAAGACGCGAGGCTCCCCTTGCATCCGTGAGCGGCAGCCGGACGGTCGAATCGCCGGTGTTCAAGCTGCCCATGCCCGACATGCCACCACGCTCGGCAGACGGTTCATCGGCCAGTTCATCACGGCCGACCATCGCTGTGCCGGGAGCCCGTCCTTCAACCGGCGGCGATCGGCTGGCTGTCGTACCGAGCACGACATCGGGGCGAGAGTCTGCCAACCCGCGGCCTGAAGTTCTCTCGCCATCGATGCCGCAGCTGGCCCAGCCGAGAGTGTATGGGGCACGCCCCCGGTCCGACGCCAACACATCGCCTTCGCAACCTCGCTTCTCCACTCCTGACCGCCTATCTGTGCAGCCCGCACCGCAGGCGGCGCCTTCAACGAGACCGTCGATAGCGAGGCCGTCGGAAGGTTCACAGGGTTCACGAGGGTCAGTCGGTTCACAAGGTTCAGCGAGTTCACCGGGTTCGGCAGCTTCACAGCAGTCGCAGGATGCGCAGAGTGCCCAGCCGCGAGCAGGCTCGAGGAGTGCGCCGGCACAGCCCGCTGCGGCACCGGCTCCGTCGGCGGGGTCAGCAGCGGGTCAAGGTGCGCCGGCGGGTGCGCGGACGGCACACCGGCGCTAAGATTGAGCGTTGGCTCATTACGTCATCAAGTTCGCAAGAGGAGCCGGCCTCGTCGCGCTCTTCTTCGTCGCCGCCACCGCCGGCATCCTGAGCGGCGTCATGTTCGCCTATGCCGGCGATCTGCCCCAGATCTCCGCGCTCGATAACTATGCGCCCAGCACGATCACTCGCATCTACGCCGTCGATGGACAACCGATTGGCGACTTCGCCGTCCAGCGCCGGCTGGTGGTCGGGTACGACCAGATCGCTCCTCAGCTCAGGCAGGCGATCATCGCCGCCGAGGATGGCGACTTCGATCGACACTTCGGCCTCAGCATTTCGAGCATCGCCGTGCTGGCAGCGCGCGACATCTTTCGAGGCGCCCGGGATTTCATGGCGGGCCGCCGCACTCGACCAGCCGGGGCGAGCACGATCACCCAACAACTCGCACGGCTGCTGCTTCCTGAAACCGTGGGGTTCCAGATCGGCGACATCAGTCTCGAGCGCAAGATCCGCGAAGCGATCGTCGCCATCCAGATTGAGAAGCGGTACACGAAGCGCGAGATCCTGACCTTCTACGCGAACCACATCCTCTTCGGCCACGGCACCTACGGCGTCGAGGCCGCCGCCCGCCTGTATTTCAGCAAGTCCGCCAAAGACGTCTCCCTCGAGGAAGCGGCCCTGCTCGCCGGTATCATTCAGTCGCCCGGACGCCAGAGCCCCTTCGTCAACGTCGAGGCCGCAACCCGACGACGAAACTATGCGCTGCAGCGGATGGCGGACGAGGGATTCATCACCCCTTCGGCGGCGGATGCCGCCAGGAGCAAGCCAGTCGTGGTGCACGGCCAGCCGCAGCAGCCGCGGTCGGTCGCGCCCTTCTTCGTGGAAGAGGTTCGCAAACATCTCGAGCAGCAGTACGGGGCGAAGGCGCTCTACGAACACGGGCTGCAAGTGACGACCACCCTCGATGCGAAGCTGCAGGACGCGGCGAACAGGGCCGTGGACCGCGGGCTGAGGCAAGTCGACAAGAAGCGCGGGTTTCGACGGGCGCGGACCAATGTGATCGCCGGCGGCTCGACGGTCGACGCGTTCAAGGATGAACGATGGAGTCGGCCGATCGCGGTCGGCGATATCGTGCCCGCGGTGGTCGAAGCGATCGGCAAGCCGGCGCCGGCCACCGGCGCACGGCTGCGGATCGGCCGCTATCACGCCGACCTGGTCCGCGAGGGATTCGCCTGGACCCGCCGGAGCAGCGCGGGCGATCTGGTCAAGGTCGGCGATCTCATCGACGTCGAAATCACCAAGCTCGACGAGGCTGGCGGCACGGCATCGGTGCTTCTGGATCAGGCGCCGCTCGTGCAGGGAGCGCTGGTCGCCATCGACAACCGAACCGGACAGATCCGCGCAATGGTGGGGGGCTCGAACTTCAATCGGAGCAAATTCAACCGCGCCATTCAAGCCTACCGTCAGCTCGGTTCAACCTTCAAGCCAGTCGTCTACACCGCGGCCGTCGACCGCGGCTTCACGGCGGTGTCGACGATTGTCGACGCCCCCGTCAGCTACACCTCCGACATCGGCCAGATCTACGCGCCGCAGAATTACGATCACAAGTTCGAAGGCAGCATCACGATGCGGCGAGCCCTCGAGGACTCGCGGAACATTCCCGCGATCAAGACCATGGACACGGTCGGCGCGGCGACGGTGCTGTCGTACGCGAAGCGCTTCGGATTCCCTGAGAACTTTCCCCCCTATCTGCCGATCGCGCTCGGCGCCGGCGATGCCACGCTGCTCGAAGTAACCAGCGCGTACACGGTGTTTCCCAATCAGGGCGTGCGGATGAAACCGTTCGACGTGGTGAAGGTGCTGGATCGCGACGGCAACCTGCTGGAGGAGAACCGGAGCGAGCCGGCCGAAGCCATCAGAGCCGACACGGCGTTCATCATGACCAATCTGCTGCGTGGGGTTGTGCAACACGGGACGGCGGCCAGTGCGGCGAGCCTGAACTGGCCGCTGGCCGGCAAGACCGGCACGGTCGACAACAACACCGACGCGTGGTTCATCGGATTCGATCCGAATATCACGGTTGGGGTCTGGGTCGGCCTTGATGAAAAGAAACCACTCGGGGCCAACGAGACCGGCGCCGTGGCCGCCTTGCCGATCTGGATCGATTTCATGAAGGCCTACATCGCGGGGCAACCGGACAAGGAGCATCCTCCCGAGTTCGAGGTGCCCGGGAACATCGTCTTTCTTTGGGTGGACAAGGCGTCAGGAACCGTGCTGCCTGGAGAGGCGGGCGGCGGGATTCGAGAAGCGTTCATCGCCGGCACCCAGCCGGGTGCCGACACCTTTCACCATCAACCCTGAGCGCGAGCTCCGGTTGTGCCGAGGGAGCCGTGCCCTACCGCTGGTTCCGCAGGACGCTGTTGTTGTGCGCGCCGACGAACGCCATCACGGCGTTGGTCGCGACCATCATCCCGATGGCCTGGGCGCGGCGACCCGAACGCCAGAGACGTTCGGACATCAGAATCGATCCAGCAGTCACGCCGCCCTTGATCGCCCAGATGGCCGCTGGCGAGCCGGCCGCTCCCCGCATGATGCCGTTCGACTCTGCCGCACCGCGGGCGAGGCCTTTGTTCGTGCTGTAGGCGTCGTACGCATTCAGCCCGGCGAGGCTCACATACAGCGACGGCAGGAGGCTGCCGCGCGTCGTGGGCTGAGGAGCTGGGAGAAAAGAAGGCTGGATGTCGTCGGTTGATGCAGCCGAAATTTTTGTGGCCGGTGTGATCTCGTCGGACGCCAACGCCGTCGCGCTCGAGCTCAGGAGGACGAGCGCGAAGCTACCGGCAATCTTGCGAAACATTGTGAATCTCCGTTCAGATACCCGCGCGTCATGCACGGTGGGAACGACCCGGTAGAGAGCGAGATCGGTACCGGCGCGGAGATTCCCTGCAACATGTTCACAATAAGTGGCTTATCAGTACTGTAACGGGGCGCAGCGGCTGTGCCGTGTGACGCGGGCGCACGGGTGAGCGTGCGGGACAGGCACGCCCCGAAGCTGGCGAGGTGAACCTGGTCAGTGTCTCTGCTGGGTGGCTTTCGGCTCGGTCAATTCCAGGCGATCCAGCCAGCGATAGAGAGAGCGGCGGCTGATCCCGAGCAAGCGCGCCGCCTCGGTCTTGTTGCCACCAGCCTGCCTGAGCACCCGATCGATCTGCCCGCGCTGCGCACTGGACAAGCTATCGCCGACCGCCAGCGTCTCGGTCGGCGCGGCGGTCTCCCCAGCGCCTGCGCCCGAACCCACGCGCATCGCCTGACGGATTTCGCGCTCGCCAAGGATCCGTGCCTCGCTCAGCAGACACGCGCGCTCGATCACGTTTCTCAGTTCGCGGATGTTGCCGGGCCAGTGGGACTCCTGGAGCACCCGCTCGGCCGCGGTCGTCACGCCGGTCAATGGCCGGCTGAGCCGGGCCGCGCATTCCCGCACGAAGGCGGCCGTGAGGAGCGGAATATCCTCGCGGCGACTCCGAAGCGGCGGCAGATGAATCTCGAGCACGCTCAAACGAAAATAGAGATCGCTCCGGAAACGCCCGGCCGCGCTCTCCGTCCGGAGGTCGCGGTTGGTGGCGGCAATCACGCGGACGTCCACGCGCTTGGTTTCCAGCGACCCGACCCGCTGCACGTCCCCGTACTCGACCGCGCGCAGCAGCTTCGGCTGCACACTTGCGGGCAGCTCGCCCACTTCATCCAGAAACAATGTGCCGCCGTCGGCGTGCTCGAAGACACCGACCTTCGTTTCGGTGGCACCGGTGAAGGCTCCGCGTTGATGACCGAACAACTCGCTTTCGAACAGCGTGTCGACCACCGCCGAACAGTTGACGGTCAGAAAGCGTTTTTGACGGCGTGGGCCGACCTGTTGAAACGCGCGCGCGACCAGTTCCTTGCCAGTCCCGGTTTCGCCGGAGATGAGCACCGTCCGTACGTGCGGCGCCAGCCGGCGGATGGAATCGAAGAGATCCTGCATGGCTGCGCTACGGCCGATGGTGCCGTGGAACTCAAACCGGCGCGCGGCATCGGCGTCGATTTCCAGCATGGCCTCGCGGCGCGCGATACCTTTCAGCACGGTCAGCAGCAGATCGCGCAAGCGGTCGAAATCGAGCGGCTTGGTCAGGTAGTCGAGGGCGCCAAGTTTCACGGCTTCAATGGCGGAGTCAACGCTCGCGTGTGCCGTCATGAGCACTACGGCGCACTCGGGATCGACTCCGCGAATCGCCCGCAGCACCTCCAGGCCGTTGATTTCTGGCATCTGCAGATCAACCAGCACGACGTCCGGCCGCAGATCGTCGATCTGCGCCAGGACGCCGTTCGCGCCGTTGTGACAGACGACGTTGAATTTCAGCGTGCGGGCGAAGCGCTCGACGAGAGCGAGGATCCCCGGCTCATCGTCGATCGCAAGCAGGGTGGGTCCGAGTTTATTCATCGGCTGCCCTCGTCTTCTTTCCGCGGCGCCCGCGCCAGCGCGGCCATCGCGCGTTCGGCGGCGGCGTGAATCTCCTGAAGATCCGGTCGTTTCGCGTCGGCCTCTTCCAGCTCCTGAAGCAGGATCTCGCTGAAGCCCAGAATGATGCTCAACTGATTCCGTACATCGTGCAGCCAGCGATCGAATGAGGGAACGGGATCGGCCACGTCAGATCTGCCGGCCAGGCTCGAGCGCCACGAACGCCTCTACCAGATCGCGACGACGCCAGCCGCGCTCGGCTTCCCGGAACAGCTCGTCGTAAGCGGCCTGTGGAGGCATCGCCGCCTTGTACGGGCGGACAGTCGTCAAGGCATCGAACACATCGACCACGCTCATGATCTGCGCGAGAAGCGGGATCGCGTCGCCACGCAGCCCGTCCGGATAGCCGCTGCCATCGAGCCGCTCGTGATGGTGCCGGACGATCGGCCTGACCCGCCGCAGGGACCGGACCTCGCCGCAGAGCCGATCGCCGATCACCGTATGCTTCTGCATGACGATGAATTCTTCGGGCGTCAGCCTGGCCGGTTTGAGCAGTACGGCGTCTGGCACGCCGACCTTACCGAGATCGTGGAGAAATCCTCCGCGAGCCAGCGCCGCAATTTCGTTGGCGTCGAGACCCAGCGCGGCGCCGAAATCGACGGCGTATCGAGACAGACGCTGACAGTGGCCGTCGGTCGTGGCATCGCGCGCTTCGATCGTCATCGCAAGGCTCAGAATGACCGATTCGGCGGTGTCCAAGTCGTCGGTATAGCGCTTGATCCGCAGCAGGGAGCGCACACGGGCGTTGAGTTCCTGTTCGTTCACCGGCTTGCAGATGAAATCGTCGGCACCAACCTCGAGCCCCAGGAGCCGATCATGGCTTTGCTGCAGAGCGGTGACCAGGACGACGGGCACGAGCCTCGTGGCTGGATCGTTCTTGATCAGCCGGCAGGTTTCAAAGCCGCCGAGCGTCGGCATGAGCACATCCATCAGCACCAAATCGGGGTGATCGGTGCGCAGCCGCTCGAGCGCCTCCTGGCCATCGTGCGCGATGATCACGCGATGGCCATCACGAACCAGCATCCGCTTCAGGAGGCGGGTGTTGGACTCGATATCGTCGACGACAAGAATGGTTCCAACCGGGTTGGCGATGCGGGCTTCAGCGAGTCCGGACGTCAGGCCGGCGCTGACACGGTCAAGAATCTGTGAAGACATGCACGCATCTGTAGTGTCGGTCCGTCGGGGCTCCACGTATGTCCGAAAACGTCTTACAAGGAAACGTAAACGACAGGACTCTAAGTACCTTTTCGGACACTGATGACGGATTCCTGTAGGTATTCGTCTGACATTTCTGCGGAAACCATGGACATTGTGCGGGCCCCGTAGTACGACCGTGCATCTTGTGCGACGTCGAGCCATGAAGAGACCACTCCAGCTCAGCAGTTCAACGGGCGGACGCTCGACACCGTCGCCACCCTACGATTCCCAAGAGCAGATGCGGCAGCTCGCCATGCGACTCCAGACCGCCCGGGAGGAAGAGCGGCGAACCCTGGCGCGTGAGCTCCATGACGAACTGGGCCAGACCCTGACGGCCATCAAGCTGGAACTGGCGCGCGCGGTCTCGTCGTTTCGACGCGACCGTCTGAGTCCGCAAAGCGTCGACCGGCTGCAGTCATTGATTGGGCTGACCGAAATCGGCATCTCGACGGTCAAGCGCATCGCCACTGATCTGCGTCCCGCCACGCTCGATCACCTCGGGCTGGCAGAAGCCATTCGCTGGGAGGCCACGATATTCCAGGCACGCACCGGACTGCGGTGCCGGGTCACGGCCGACAAGCACCCGACGTCGCTCCTGGCGGAACAGGAGATCATGCTGTTCCGGATTTTCCAGGAATCGCTCACCAACGTCGTCCGTCACGCGCAGGCCAGCGCCGTGAAGGTCAGACTGACTCGGAGAAACGGCGTCTTCGAACTCAAAGTCAGCGACAATGGACGCGGCATTTCGGAGTCGGAGGCGATGGATCCTCGAGCTCTGGGTCTGCTGGGCATGCGTGAACGGGCGGTGCTCGCAGGCGGCACCTTCGATGTGTCGGGGCGGTCTGGTAGAGGCACGGTGATTCGGATAGCGGTCGCGCTCAACCACAAATCGGCGCGTTCGAAGCGACTACGGCCGGCGTCAGGCGCCAGGGCGCGGTCATGATCCGAATTCTGCTCGTCGACGATCATCCGGTCGTCAGACAAGGCATTCGCGCCATTCTGATGGAGCGACTGAAAGGAGCGGTGGTCGGCGAGGCGGCCGATGCGGGAAGCGCCTTGCGTCAGGTTCGCGACGGTGACTGGGACGTCGTCGTCGCCGATATCTCGTTGCCGACGATGAGCGGCCTCGACCTGATCAAAGAGCTGCGGCTGACGAGTCCGAACGTGCCCATCGTGGTGCTTAGCATGCACCCGGCCGCACAATTCGCACGTCGCGCGCTGAAAGCGGGAGCGGCCGGATACCTCACGAAGGACAGCGCACCGGAAGAGCTCGTCGCGGCGATCGACGAGGCTCGGCGGGGCCGGCGATATGTCGGCCGGGACCTGCATGACGTCCCGTCGCATTGGTCGAAAAAATCGGGCCGACTCATACACGAATCTCTGTCGGACCGTGAATACCAGATTCTGCGAATGCTCGGGTCCGGCCAGACCAGGTCCGACATCGGACGCGATCTTGGGTTGAGTCCCAAGACCATCAGCACGTACAGGACGCGTGTGCTCGAGAAGCTCGGAATGCGGACGAATGCAGAGCTGATGCGCTACGCGATCGAAAACAGCCTGCTCGAGTCCTGACACCGGCGGAACCTACCGGGCTCACCTGCCCACACGGATTACCCGCCTGACCCGGTCTATTGCCTTACCCGGCCTACCTGCCCTACCCCGCCCTATTCTTCTGGCTTCTTCCGGCGCCCAATGCGAATCGGCAGCGGGATCTGAAGCAATACCGCCGTGCCCAGAAACACCCCGGCGTACGGGCCCAACACGCTGACCGCCATGATCATCGGGTGGAGCCCGGGCGCGGCCAGCTTGCTCAACCACGCTGCGCCTGCGCCCACGGCCGCAGCCGTCCAAAGCTTGGTCACGTACGCGGCTGCTAGTCCGGTCCGGCCGATTCGTTCGTTCATCCGGCGCCGCAGCAGCAGCATCTCGATCCAGCCGGCGATACCAGCTGATGCGGTCAGCCCGGCAGCACCCCACGGCGCGGGCACGCCCAGCCAACGCCGCAAGGGGAATGCGAACAGATAGCCGAGGATCGTTGTCAGCCCCACTCGCACGAGCGCGTAGCGCAGTGGTGTTCGCGTGTCCTGGAGGGCGTAGTACGCAGACGAGTACAAGCGGCCGAGCGTCGACGCAAGAAGGCCAACGGCCGACCCCGCCAGGATGCCCCAGACGTACACCGCATCATCGTGGCGGAATCGTCCAGTCTGAAACAGTGCGGCGGCAATCACGTCGCCCAATGCAAGAAAAGCCATCGCCGACGGAACCACAAAGAACGCGATTTGACGCAGCCCCTCATCGAGGCGCTGCCTGATGGCCTCGTGACGCGCGTGTTTTCCGGCGGCGCCGACGGCCTGAGCGTCGCCGGCCATTCCCGGCAGCTCCGCTGCGGCGACCGACATGCCGAAGAGGCTGACCGGCAACATGTAAAGCAGCGAGGCGTTCTGCAATCCCGTGACGGCGCCCGTCGGCAGGTAACTCGCCAAGAGTGAATCGACGTAGGCGCTGAACTGCACGACACCGCGGCTGATGAACACCGGGACGAAGTTCCGGATAACGGTACGCACCTGATCGGAGATGGTCCCCAGAGTCAGGCGAAGCTCGGGCGCGACTCGCAGAACCACGGGCAGCTGCACGCCGAACTGAAGCGCACTGCCGACGACGGACCCCCAGGCTAGCATCACCGCGAGGTGCGGCAAGGCTGCACCTCCGCCGAACAGCAGCAGCGTCCCGATCATCGCGCCGTTCCACATGACCCCCGAGGCGTACGACAAGAGGAAGCGATGATGGCTGTTCAGAATGCCAAGACACCATGCCGACAGCACGAGCAGTCCCGCGCCGGGGAAAAGGATTCGGACGAGCGTGGTCGTGAGGTCACGCTTCTCGCCGGTGAATCCGGGGGCGACGGCAGCAATGAGCCATGGAGTCGCGAGGACCCCGATCACCACCAGGATCGACACCACGAGCGCCAGGATCGCGCCGATGGCTCCGGCGACGCGGTCGGCTTCCCGCCGTTCGCCGCGCGCCACCAGCCCGGCGTACACCGGAATGAACGAAGCGGAGAGCACACCCTCTCCGAACAGGTTCTGCAGGAAATTTGGGATGCGAAACGCCGCGGTGAACGCATCGGCGGCGATGGAGTCCAGTCCGAAGTAATAGGAGAACGCACGAGACCGGATCAGGCCGGTCAGTCGGCTCAAGAAGATGCCGACCGCAACGAACACAGCGGAACGAGGCCTCCTACTCAGTCGACGTCCTCGTCCGCAAGCGGTTCACCGAGTGTTCCGTTCGCTTTCCTCATCAGAAACCCCTTGATGAAGAAGTCGATGTCGCCATCGAGAACGCGGTTCACGTCCCCGACCTGATCCTTGGTTCGATGGTCCTTGACCATCTGATAGGGGTGGAGCACGTAGCTCCGGATCTGGCTGCCGAACGCAATCTCCTTCTTGGTGCCACTGATCTGGGCGAGCTTCGCCTGCTGTTCCTTCGTCTTGAGATCGAACAGCCGCGCCATGAGGACCTTCATGGCGGAATCGCGGTTCCGATGCTGCGACCGCTCGTTCTGGCAGGAGACGACGATTCCGGTTGGCAGGTGGGTGAGCCGCACGGCCGAATCGGTGACGTTGACGTGCTGTCCGCCGGCACCGCTGGATCGGAAGGTATCGATCCGCAGATCCTTTTCGTCGATCTCGATGTCAGCATCCTCCGGTAGTTCCGGCCAGACGTAGACGGAAGCGAAAGAGGTGTGGCGGCGTGCCGCCTGATCGAACGGAGAAATCCGCACCAGACGATGCACGCCGGCTTCGGCTGACAGCAGACCGTAGGCGTAGTCTCCCGCGACCGTGAGCGTTGCGCTCTTCAGACCGGCCTGCTCGCCAGGCTGGTAGTCGACCATGTCGCTGCGGAAGCCGCGGCGCTCAATCCAACGCTGGTACATCCGGAGGAGCATTTCGGCCCAGTCCTGCGACTCCGTTCCACCGGCGCCCGGATGAATGGTCAGAATGGCGTTCCGGCGATCGTGCTCGCCGCCGAGCATCTTCTTGATCTCGCCGGCCTGGACTTCCTGATCGAACGCATCGAGTGAATGGAGAAACTCGGCATCCACCGGTTCACCGGCTTCCGCCCACTCGACTAGCACCGCCAGATCCTCGCTCTTTTTTTTAAGCGACCGCACTAAATCGAGATCCTGCTCGAGTCTGCGGCGGCGCTGCAGGATTCTCTGCGCTTCGGCCTGATCCTTCCAGAAATCGGGCGCGGCGGTGCGCGCTTCGAGGCGGGTCAGCTCATCTTCAGGGCGTGCGACCTCAAAGATAACTCCGAAGATCGCCCGCCCGCTTGCTCAAATCCTCGTAACGTCGTCTCAGGTCGTCGACAGTCGCCATATCCGAGATTGTAGCAGCAACACCAGGGTGATCACCGTCGAGAGGTACGCGAACAGGTCCCCAACCCTCGCGTAGATGGTCGAACCGCGCAGCAAGCGCGCCTCGCCGACAATCGTCGCTGGCTCGTAGATGCCGCTCCGCGACAGCACACGGCCATAGGGATCGACGATGCCGCTGATGCCGGTGTTGGCGGCTCGCACCAGGTAGCGCCCTTCTTCAATGGCGCGCATCGAGGCCTGCTCGAAATGCTGATACGGCGCTGACGTGCGGCCGAACCAGGCATCGTTGGTGATCGTGGTCAGGAGCTCGCTGCCTTGGCGCACGAACTGGCGGACGAGATTCGGATAGACGATCTCGTAGCAGATCGCCGTGCTCACGAGATGACTGCCAACCGGCAGGAGTGAAGGCGTCGTTCCCGCCGAAAAGTCGGAAACCGCCTGGACCAGACGGCTCGCGAAGAAAAACACCCGCTTGAGGGGGACGTATTCTCCGAACGGCACCAGATGCATCTTCCGGTACGCCCCACCCGTCGCCCCATCGGCTTTCACGAGAAACGCCGAGTTGAAGTACCGGGTCGACGTGCCGTGCTCGATCTCTTCGCTGCCCAACAGAATCGGCACTTGCGCCTGCCGCGCAAGCGTTCTCACGACTTCGGCGCTTTGCTGGAACCGTTGCTCTTCAAACGGAAACGGCGTCGACGACTCCGGCCAGATCACCAACTGGGCGCCCTCGGCAATGGCCTGACGCGTCATGCTGATGTAGCTGCTGAAGATCGACGTGGCTCTCGCGTCGTCCCACTTCTCAGCCTGATCGACGTTGCCCTGGATCAGGCCGACTTTGATGGGCTCACCGCCCCGGGTCCATTCGGCGCGCGCAATCCGCCGGCTGCCCCAAGCGGCCACCCCAAGCACGAGGACAAACACCGTGAGGATCGGGATGTAGCGGCCGAACCGGTCGAATCCGCTTCCGTAGTAGCGGTAACCCTGATAGCGGTAGTGTCCGGCCTGCGCGGGACCGTGAACGCCGACGGCGGCACTCGCACTCGCGGCACTAACGCTCGCAACGAGAGCGCCCAGCCCGTAGACGCCGAACACGCTTGCGAGTTGTGCAACCGGCAGGACCGTCGTCTGGCTGTATCCCAGCAAGACCCAGGGGAAGCCGGAAAACAAATACGTGCGTCCGAGTTCGGTCGCGACCCAGACCAGCGGGGCCGCCATCAGCGCGCGCGGGCCATAGGCGACCATCATCGCTCTGACGATCACGGCGAACAACCCCGGGAACAGCGCGAGGTACGCGATGAGCAGTATGTTGACCGGCACCGCTATCGACTGCGCCAGGCCGCCGTACACGACCATGACCTGCGTAATCCAGTACAGCGTGCCGCCGAAGTAGATGCCTCCCGTGAGTACGCCAAGAAGGAACCCGCGACGCAGCGAGCCGCGCTGGAGGGCGACCATCAGAGGAGCCAGCGCCACCCAGGCGCAAGCGGGGTGGCCAAAGGTCGGGAAACTGAGCGCGAGGAGAACGCCAGAAGCGACCGCCAGCGCGAAGTCGATGCGGCCCGGGGTCAATCTCGCAACGCGTAGGTCACCAGCGTGTGACCCGCATTCACAGACACGTACGGCTCGCCGGTGGGCTGCTGAGCCTGGAGCGATCGGTCGGGCGCGACAGCGAAGGCAGCCATCGCACCGAACGGCGGACAGACGAACCACTTGATTGCGCGCATCCGTGGTGTTTTACCTCGCCCCAGACCATCTGCGCAACCTGAACGCAAGCGCGCCCAGCTGCGATCGAATGGACTTTCTCGTCATCCGAACGTCGGCGCCCCGCCCCGTGAGCATGAAGTTCCCGGAGAAGTCGTTGAAGGTCGCGGCCACCGCGATCTCGCCGTCGTCGAGCATTCCCTCGATCAACCAGACGACCGGATCGCTGGTTCTCGGATCGCGCGCGATCCCCTCGAGCCGCAGCCGTGCGGTGTCGCGATCGAATGTGCCGCTCGCGATCCTGGCCATATTGCTCGGCCGGCCCGCCATGATCTGTCCCATGACTCGGGAGCCGCCGTCGTAGAGCAGATCGAGAAACACGACACCATCGCGACCCCATCGCCCCGACAGCGGATCGCCTTCAACCGCAAGCTGGTTCGATGTTGGGGCTGTCCAACCGCCGTCACCGAACAGTCCCCGAACTTCATCCTCGCTGACGGCTCGGTCGTACACACGGACGTCATCGATCGCACCGTGGAAATAGAAACAGCGCTCCGCCGTGCCGTTGCGACCAATGTGCATCGGCTGCGATTCGTGGGTCCACAACCGGTGCTCAACCGCGTCGTGCAGGACCGCATCCACAAACAGTCGATTCACACCATCGTCCTGGACGGCGACCACGTGACACCAGGTGCCGGGTCGAACGCGACGTCTGCACATCGGATCACGCGCGCCCATCATCCGGTGCCACACGACATGCCCCGAGTCGGTGCTGAGCTGAAACACTCGCCTCGATTGATCTTCGTCATTGCCGTCGTCCTGCGCGACGATGCAGTTCGTCCACCCACGGAATCGCGCGGCTCGTAGCGCACCCACGAGGATACCGACAGGCCATGACTTGTGAATGCTGGAGGTGGCGAGACTTCGATGTAATCGTCGACGCCGTCGAAGTAGTAGGCGTGATCCGGCCTGCCGAAGCGGTCGGCTATAAGCGTTGCGCCGTGCACGACGCCGTGCCGGCCGCGTCCGCTGGTGTCGTCTGCGGTCCCGGCAAAGCCATACTCCGCCGCAAGGCCGTTCGCGAGGTTCATGGAACACTCATTGAACTGTCAAGTTCGCGGTTGCCGGGAACTTCGGCGGGCGGCGGTGCCTGGTCGCCTGCTCGTACGCGTAGGCAAACTTGATCAGCAGCGCTTCGCTCCAGGCGCGACCGATGAACGAGATCCCGACAGGCAGGCCGAACGCGTCGCCGGCCGGCACCGTGACCGCGGGGTAGCCGGCGACGGCCGCCGGCGTCGTACTGGATCCGAGATAGTGATCGCCGTTCACCAGGTCGGTCGACCAGGCGGGGCTGACACTCGGTGCGACCAGCGCGTCCAAACGGAGCGTGTCGACAACGGCATCAATGCCTTCCTTACGCGAGAGTCGCAGATTCTTCGCCAGCGCATCGCGGTACGCCTTGTCCGTCAGGGGCCCCTTCTTCTGCGCCTGGAGCATTAGCTCCTGGCCAAAGAATGGCATCTCTCGTGCGCGATGAGCCTCGTTGAAGGCGATCACATCCCCGAGGGAGTGCACCTTTGCCGACGGCGCCAGCGCACCGAGATACGCGTCGAGATCGGCTCTGAACTCATAGAGCAGCACCTCCATTTCGCTCGCGTCATAGGTGCCAGCGTGGGGAATATCTGCGGGGTCAACGATCACCGCCCCAAGCGTCTTCAACTGGTCGATGGCCGCATTGGCGATCCTGTCGGCGGCGGCGCTGTAGCCGAAGAACTTCGCGCGCACCACGCCGATGCGAGCACCTCGAAGACCGTTCGGATCGAGCGATGCGCGGTAGTCCGACGATGGTTGACCCCGACTCTGCGTCGCCTGATCGCGCGGATCGGCGCCTGAAAGAACGCTGAGCAGCATCGCAGCGTCCTCAACCGTCCGGGCCATCGGGCCGGCCGTGTCTTGACTGTGCGCGATTGGAATGATGCCCGAGCGGCTCACGAGCCCCACGGTTGGCTTGATGCCGACGAGGGCGGTGGCGCTGGACGGACAGACGATCGATCCATCCGTCTCCGTCCCAACACCGATCGTGGCAAGGTTCGCAGCGATAGCGGCCCCGGTTCCTGAGCTCGATCCGCACGGATTCCGATCGAGCGCGTAGGGATTGAGCCCCAGGCCGCCGCGCCCGCTCCAGCCGCTCGTCGAGTGCGTCGATCGAAAGTTCGCCCATTCGCTCATGTTCGTCTTGCCGAGAATCACGGCCCCGGCGGCCCGCAGACGCTCCACGATGAATGCGTCACGGGCCGCGATCGAACCCTCGAGCGCCAGCGATCCCGCGGAGGTCGACATGCGGTCTGCGGTGTCGATGTTGTCCTTGATCAGAACCGGCACGCCGTGAAGCGGCCCGCGCGGACCTTTGGCCTGTCGTTCAACGTCGAGCGCGTCGGCAATGGCGAGCGCGTCGGGGTTGACCTCGAGAACGGCGTGCAGGGACGGGCCGCTGCGATCGAGCGCCTGAATCCGCGCAAGATACTGCTCGGCGATTTGTCGCGCCGTGCGTCGGCCGGATTGCTGGTCTTGCAGGAGTGCGGCGACTGTCGTTTCTTCGAGATCGAAACGCGTCGTCGCGGGCTGTGTGCCAGTCGCGCCATCCCTGGGCTGGCTGCAGCCCAGGAAGAGAGTGACGGTGGCAACGCAGGCGGCGAGCAGTGCGACGAAGAGGACACGCACGCTCATCCAGCCTCCTTGGGAGACAGCTCTTTCTTGAAGCAAATGCTCCGAACGACCTCTTCAAAGCCGAGCGCTCGATGCGCGGTGGCACTGACGACATTGCCGACCTCGCAATCCGAGGCGAACTCGGTGCAGCCTTGCGCCAGCGCCCACTCCTCCGCCCGAGCCACCAGCGCCGCGCCAACTCCCTGTCGTCGCGCGTCGGGCCGAACATACCAGCCCTCCAGATAGCCAACCCTTCCGGAGTGGCACCCTTCGGCGTGCGAGCGAATCGACAACTCGGCCAGTCCGATCGCCTGACCGGTTTCATCGAACGCGATGAGCACCTCGGCGGGATCGGCGCGATGCCCCTCGAAAAAACGCGCGATTTCGCCTGCGTGCTCTCCTCGCGTGGACGGCCAGAGCGATTCACGCATGCGTTCCCACGCACTCGAATGCTCGGGACGGACCCTCTGGATGGTCATGTGTGTCTGGAACGTTTTACCAGACATTCACTTCCGGCGGCTCAGTGCTGCAATGAGGAACCAGACGCCGCAGGCATTGGTAAGAATCGCAAGCCCCAGGATCGTGACGAAGGAGGCATCCGAATCGCCGACGTTGACGCCAAAGGCAGTCTTACCAAGCAAGATCACTGCGAGGCTCGCCGGAAAGGTCAGCGCCACCGACAGCATGCCGGCGAACTCGGAATTGCCTCGATCGTAAATGCGGATGCTGAGTTCATAGAGGACCGCAGATGTCGCGAGGACCAGGTAGCAGCCGGTGACGATCACGGCAATCTTTCTCACGGTGACGTCATCAAATTGCCTGAAGGGCCATGGGGCTTAAGGAATTTCTCGATCAAGACCTCGTCGACATAACGCCCGCGTATGCGGGCGTGTCTCGCGGCTGTTCCAATCCTCACAAATCCTTGCGCCAGATAGGCCTGCAATCCCGCGACGTTGTCAGCTCTGACGAAGGTGAAGGCCTTCTCGTAGCCCTTCCGAATGGCAGCCGCAAACGTCGCCTGGAACAACTGCGTCGCGATGCCCTGACGGCGACACGCAAGATCGACGTAGGTGCCGAGCACACCGACATGATCGAACGCGTGGGTGTAGCTCGCAAACGGTTCCAGGCTCTGCAAGCCAACAACCCGGTCGTCCGTCTGCCTGACCGCAACGACAAACACACCACGCGCTGGAAAGCCTTTGATGAACTCGCATTGAGCATCGACCGTGAGCGGTGTATCCAGGGCTGTATAGACGCCCGCTTCGATGATGGGGTTCAGGATGCGGATGATCGGCTCCGCGTCGTCCAACCTGGCCTCGCGAATCTCGACCTGCATCAGGTGCTCGGTCGACGTCACGGAGATGACCATTCCTTGCTCAACAACAATTCCTCAATGCGATAGGCATGGAAGAAATCGTGAAGCGCGAGATGTCGAAACATGATGATCACCGAGTAATGACTGTACTGCGGATGTTCTGCCGTCCGATTCCAATCCCCGGGTGACAGTTGCCGCAACCGCTCCACCAGCCAGCGGCGGTCGTCAACGTACCGCCGAAGCGCATCGTCCAGGTCCATTCCCAGCAGGAAATCGTCCGAGTGGCTCTGGCCGGGATCGTACGGTGTGATGACTGGCGAGGGCGACGCAAGAATCTGATCGAGCCGATCGATGAACAATCGATGGACAACGGCCAGATGGCACGCATGCTCGTGGACTGACCACTTCTTCGGCGCTGGACGCCGTTTGAGCACGGCGGACTGTACCTCCCTGACAAGGGGCACAACAATGCTCGGAGCCCGCTCCAGCGCTTCAACGATGGCCGCGGTTGTATCCATGCCTGGCTCCCTATCCCCGATCTGGCCCGAAGCCGCCACACGTTTCCTCATGGCAACCTCTGAGAGACTCGGGAATCTGTCGCTCTGGAAAAGAGTGGTGGCGGCTTCTGATTCGACGATGAACCCAAGCCGCTCGAAGATATCGACATTTCCGGTTTCACGCACCGTGTGCAATGTCACGTCTGTATAGCCGCAGTCCCGAGCGATGCCCTCCGCGTGCTGAACAAGGGCTCTCGCCACGCCACGCCGACGGGCGCTGGGATGAACGCCCAGGCCAAGCAGACAAAGCTCGCGGCCCGCCGCTCGGTATTGGACCACCCCGACCACCCGCCCGCCGACGACCGCCACCAAGTGGCGCATCGTCGAAGCGAGCGTCGATCGCTGTTTCAGGGCGACATCTGTCGGCCGGTAGATCTGCCGAAGGTCTTCCTTGGCGAGCCGGCTCACTTCGGCTGCTTGAGGGCCGTCGTCTGGCGTGCGCTCGCGCACCGTCACGCTATCTTCACGGCGTTCGTTCACGGATCTGTTTCAGGTGATGCCGCAAGTGGACCACGTAGTCCGTCAGCAGAAAGTCCAACCTGACGACGTCGTGGGTGCCGATGCGGCACGACACACCAAGTGCTGATTCGGGTATCCGCCGAATCACATGGGCGAGGTGTTGATTGTAGAGGGCCCAAAACTCGACAAGTGCCGGCCAGCCGCGACCTTGATGGTCTTGAACTCGAACCCAGGCGTCCTGCTCGTATTCCGGGAAGGCAAGGCCGTTCCCCTGCTGCGCCCGGATGAAGCGTTGATGGTTGTTGGCCGCCGAATCGATCAGGTGTCCGAGGATCTCCTTGATCGACCAGACCCTTGGGTTGGGCTTCGCAGCCGCAGCAGCCTCGTCGAGTGCTCGCAGTTCAACCAGGGCTTGCTCAACGACGCTGATCAGTTCGTCGGCCAGTGTTTCAACCATGGCTCAGATTTCACATTGCTCAAGCCGTCGTCGAGAAATAGGACCTCGGATGGCGGCACTGCCATGCCTTTCAACGCAATGAGATAGGCCTCAGGCGCGGGCTTCATATACCCGATTTCGTGCGACAGGCAGGTCAGCTCGAAGCGCTCGGCCAGACCCAGGGCGATGATTCTGTCCCAATGCACTGCACTCGTGTTGCTGAGGGCTGCGACGCGGTAGCGAGGCGGAATGTCTTCCAGAAGCTCGAACGCGCCGTCCTGAATGGCCTTCGGCCACTGACA